>Ga0136643_10016242_pt1 | contig 11186 bp, 7 predicted proteins | sample TergutLab28metaG_FD_96883 | JGI IMG/M metagenome (GOLD analysis project Ga0136643, IMG submission 96883) | Labiotermes labralis P1 segment gut microbial communities from Petit-Saut dam, French Guiana - Lab288 P1 (version 3) (version 3) | ecosystem: Host-associated > Arthropoda: Insects >... | reverse complement strand
AATGAAACTTGTGTTATTGCAGCCAATACTTCTTGTGTAATGTGTAACTTCTGTAATTTACCCTTCATTTATTTTACCGCTATATTTATTTTTACTTGTTTTATCTCTAAATCCACTAGACGTTATCTGGTCTAGAAGCATACAGAACTGACCGCAATATACCTGCTCTATGCATGAGTGTTAGGATGACTGTGAAATGATTGTCCAGTATCTATAATAATGGTTGGAATAATCAAGCCTGTTGATGTGTATGCAGACACATAAAAAGAAATAACATATAATTTCGTAATTAATGTTTCAGTATTTATAAACATATTAACCTGGATCAATAATATATTTCCAATCGGAAACCAGAAATATTTAACTTTCATTATTTAAATACCAATCAGAAAATTCATTATTCCACGAATCTTCAAGTAAAACATTTCTAGATTTCTGAATATTTCAATAAGTATCGAAAGGATTCTACCTTCAAATTAGTGTTCATCTACGTACCAAATACATTTTTATAAATGACTTTTGGTGTATTTATCGTTTTATGTTTTGTGTCTAAATGCCCTCTAAGTACTATGTATGAAATTTAGAGCGAAGTCATTCCGAAACGTAAATTTTTATATTTTCCATCATATGCATTTTGGTGTGACGAGGTTAGAGCATAATTTGAGGAAGGTGATTTGTTTGTTATTTTAATGTGATTTTCGGATATAAAACGCGATGTGAATGTAAAGGTGTACCCAGATACTCTATGAAATAAAACCACAATACAGAATGATACAGGGACTTCTTGGATTTTTAAGATTTCATGCTTTGTTCTCTTCTTTAGTCCTGTTTTGTTTCCGCATTTTTGTCTTTCACTTGGAGCAGAAACATGAAGAAGGACAGCGTCTCCTGCATTATCTGCAACAGAGAAATACTGCGTTAGTGATGTGTAAATGTATGTGTGTAAGATATAAAGTAACTTTCAAAATGAATTGGAAGTTGTACCTTCTTTATTTTCAGAAAAGGTCGTAGAAATATTTAATCAAGTGTGAATGTATGACGGGTTAGGAAACTGTTTGTAATTAGAAGAAATGTATTATAATTATATTTTTTAGATATCAGTGAAATGCCATTTCTTTCTGTGGTTGCACAGAGTGGGAAGAATTAAGAATTTGTAGACACGACAAACAATGGGCTAGTGGTTTATTTCATCTCACATTGAAAGATGTCTGTAGCGCTCTAAAATAATTAATATTTGTTGATGATATTGAAACTTAAGCCTGTCGCATCGAAATAACCGTGTTAGAGATGTGAGGTATTTTCTTTTGTCATGTCTGTCCTGTGTTTTATGTGTCATAGCAAATGGACAGAACGTCGTGAAACTGCGTATTGTTGTTGTATCACTCTGGATATTGTTCTGCTTCATGTTGTTTAGATTCTTATAGTTTTTAATAATAATAATAATAATAATAATTACTAATGCGGTAGTAATAAACCATGAATACAGGGAACATGGCGGCCTTGCCTATTTCCAGTATGTGATGTGCAGTACCGCCACGTACCGTAGGATACGAAAGGTTGAGTGTTAGTAGGTTTTGGACATAAGGCACATTTAGTTTAAAGGAAAAGATATTGCGGAATGCAGCTAAAGAAACCAGGCATGTCTGCCAATTATAGACTAGATTATAAATTATCTAACCTTCTCAAATTATGAGGTTTGTTGGGCTGGGTATATTTGCTCAAGTAATGCAGTTGTGTAACCCGCTTGTCATTAAAATGAAAACGTTTTCCATGGTTTGTAATCATACACGAAACACAAGTTCAGTAGGGCGTAACTAGCTGCTATTTAAATCTACGATATTTGTGATCAGCTGACAGGCTGTGATACAACATTTATAGCAACGAATTATTTGCACTGCTTGAAAACTCATTATTTATGATTCTCTTGCTCACTGAAAACAATTTGACGTTGTCTGAATTTGGAAATGAAATGTGCATTGCTGAATGAGATTGAAGAAACTTTCTGTAGCACGCTAAGTGAGTCAGAACAACCGCTGAAGTGTTGAAATGACAGCAAAACTGCGACTCTAACATGGAAAGTCTTTGTGTTGCCGAATTCTATTCCATGAAACTGGACTCCCTGCCATTGACATAAAGCTGAATAACGTCCATAATAAAGTGTTTAATGGTGTTTGTTTCCTGAACCACACGATCTACAAAGTTATATGTTATTGAGCAATTCTTGTTGTGTGATAATGTAAAAATCTTTCGTGCTAGGGAAAAAATTAACATTTGTATTAATCCTGCCGAGCCTGCAATTTCGACACAAAGAGGAATTTAGTAAGGCATGGCTGTATTATGAAACTGGATTGTCAGCAAACTTTGTTTCCTAAATTCTTCAACTTCCATTCGAGATATAACAAACATCCTTACCCCGGGACGGCTGCAGTTTCTAACGTCCGACTTGGGACCCAGTAGGATTCGACACTGTTAATCATCCAGTTCGCTATCAGTAAACTGTATGTCACTGAACTGTGTTACACTACAGCCAATGCGGTAGGAGCTACAGTCACAGTTTTTGGAGCGATAGGCTACGTGTAGTTTCGGAGCAGTGATACCCAGTCCGTAATTACAGCACGCGAATACATGTTCTCCAGTTGGCCTGCACAAGTAATGAGGACATGCTGTATGCTTACATGTAAAAAGCCAAGTACGGCTGAGCTTTGCACAGGTGAAAATAGTGTTGACAAATTCCGGTTGTTCATTTTTGGTTTTCATTGGAGTTGTATATTGATTTGTGTGAAGACGTAATCTGGGTCTGAACTGCTGCAAGGGAAAAGAGTTGTGTTTTGGAACACAAACTTGAAGTTCCAAAAACTGAGTTGGATCAAAACCCTCCTAACCATGAATCTGCATTTTTTTGGTTCTGCCAAGAAGTTACCATGATTTCGCTGCCCGTTTGTGCTGATCTAACATAATTCAGTTTCATGATTTTGTGCCTTTTCAAGAATAATTCTTGGGTTTCCCCAGTGCCAGTGACCTAGGAATCTTTAATTCACAAAATTCAAAATTTTATTTGTAAATATTCCGTGATGTGCTAGGAACTGTGGGCATAAAATGAACATTGTTTCGATATGTGCAGAGTTCCAAGCCGAACCTAAACTAAGCTCTTCTAGTGTTCCAAACCATTCATTAATAGCTTCTCACAGTGAAGCAAATTTAATTTCTGTGCCTGCCATTTGGGTTCTGTAAAATAAATGTTCCTAAGAGCACAAATTTTATCCAGTTGTTAGACAACTAAAGTTGGAATCGGGGATTGCTCATTCGGTATAGGAACTAGAATTCCGGACGTAGAAGCGCGATATTATGTTTCGCATATTGTCACAGATAATATTTCTCATTATTCCACAGTGGGCAGACCGTGTCTGGTGCTCGTCCGCCTTGTATTAACAGTTGCCACTACTCATTTTTATTAAGTATATTAAACCTTGGAATATAAATACAATTAGAAAATGCACGGGAACAGTTTTAGCAAGGATTTTTTAAGAATGACAGTAGTATAAAAAATGGTCACTGAATTTCATGAATGAATTGAATTGCTTATGTCACTAATTTTCCTATAGAAATAATAACAACGTCCATTTTATTTTCGAAAAAAAGTCTTGTTTCATTGAAGCCCGTTATTACGAGCACTCCATTAATTTATGCCTTAAAGAATGCTCTATGTTATAAATATATTGCTGTGGTAATTTTATTTCTTTTGCCTACACATTATACATAATAATATGAATAATGACCTATTGTCTCAGATATGCTGTCATTATTACTTATATACATACATTTATCATGGTCACATTTGACACCGGAACACACTTTCCCGCTGTCAGTTGGAACTCCTTGTTAGCTGTAGCAATGACGAACATCAGACTTCGCTGAAATGGGATAGGAGTTCCCACCCAGTCACACCCGAATGCCGCGTCTCTCACACTCTCCGCCTGTAACATTACACAGTTAATGTATTAAGCCCCTCTGAACTGTGCTGCTCTACATTCAATGTAGCAACAGTCTGGCAAGCTGGTTTACTGTCAGATAGGAGCGATCTAAAAAATATCCCCAAAGCAGTATTTTCGTGGCTAAATATCATCTTTAAATATCTTAACAAGTTTACAGTTTTGCAATGAATGTTGTGTGAGACATTCAGCCTTAGGCTGAATGTAACTGCTGCCTCGCACATCGGGTGTAATTTCCAATGTAAATGATCCAGGCTCTTTTGCAAGAGAGCAATTTCCTTTGTCTATATCGACTCATAGTGTCTGTCCAAGTTGATGTATATTCTACTGTGGAAACATTTATCATATTCGATTATTTAAAACAAAGTTATTTGCAGTTTTGCTCCATCACGTTCTGTCATCTGTCTGAAGGCTGTGGAACTACTTGCATCGCGTGCGTGAATTCAAACAAATAGATTGACCTACCTAATGGTGTTATGTAATTCTGTTAGGGAAACATAAGTATTATTTGTTTGTATTTGAATGTCAAATGCGCGTTACTTATGGTTAGGTGTGTAGAAATTTCTGTTGTCTGACTTGAGAATAGGAATTACATTGATTTTTTATATCCAAGATACAACAGTTAGAAAGAGTGAATATTATTTTGCACTTCAGTGGTTAAAGTTTTGTCTGGTTCAGGTTTGGGCACATTTTTCGAAATATGATATATAGTTCCAATATATAAATTATAGATATTAAGTGAATTTTTTACGTCCCACAAGTATTGAAAATTTTTAATTTAAAATTCTTTAGTTTTTCCCTACTCCATTAAGCATTTCACACGTTCATGAGAAATCGTTTGTTTTTGTATACATGCAAAATATATCAATTTTTCAAAGGAAGCTACCATTGCCTGATAATATTGTGGTCTTGAGCATTGTGTACTTAAAGATTATATTAAATATTGAATACGTCATTTCCTCTTACGTGTTGTGTCAGCTGGGTTCCAAACCAGCAGATCAGGAGCACGTCAATGGTATACGTCACGTAAATTAGCACTGCTTGACTCATGTCCGCATAATCTCCCCAGTTCTGCAAAAATTTTCAAAACGGTAGTACACGGAAACGGTGAAATGTTTGCAATTACATTATTATTGACTACACAAACTATTTAAAATAAGACTATTTTATAGATCGTTTTGTTTCCCTTTTTTATTATTTGACGGCTCATACGACAGGGGGGGGGGGTTTGCAGACTTAGCAGGCAGCACAGTAACCGAGAAGACGCTAGCAGTTCTTTCCATGAATTTCTTCTAAGAACCATTATTTTCATCACCATCATTTATCGGATTAGCCGTTCTTTAGTTAAATCACAAGGCATATTCAAAATAAACACCTATGGTTGCTAACAATATTCATATTTGGTCAAGAAATTTCGTTGCATACTAAAATCCTTCCTGAAAAACTTTCGAAGTGACTGTCGAAATCTTGATGTAAATTGTGTCTCTAAGCGTGCCAAAACAGTAAGAATGACACAGGATTAAATGAGGGGAAGGTTGAGGTGGCTGATTCATAGCAGTTCCTTGCTCAGCAGACTGCTTCCTTAGGTCAGTGCTTGCACCGACCGATCTGTGATGTGAGCTGTAGCTTTGTGATATCTGAAGTTACGTTTCTTCTTTTGTTAGTTCCTTGAAAATGTGTCTATGTATGTAATTTACAGAACATTCGATGCTTAATTTTTCGATAAAACAGGAATGATTCAAATAGTCTGTTACAGGTAAATGCAGTCAAGTCTCCAACATGAATTTCGTGGAAAAGGTGTTCATGCAACTGATGTGGAATTCGTGAATTTCACTTCTTATTTATGTGAGTCTTGATATACTGCCTAGATATTGCGAACCTTCGGCACAGCGTGGTCTTCCATTTGCACCTTCTTCTCAGGATCGGTTTTTATTTGGCTGACTTTTTTGTGTTTTGTTAAATTTGCAGGTTTCTTTATTCTTTTTGAAAGAATTCTGGGAAAGTTACTTCCTGCATTGCTATTAGTTCTGAGGGATAGTGTATGCTGCCAGTTAATAGGAATTAATGAGACATTTTGTGACTTCTGTCGTACTTTGTTCGCTGCTTGTTCACAAGATGTTTTTTGTACCTGAATATTTTGTAGGTATCTTCTTTGCTGGACTGAACTCCTAAATTCCAGAAGCAGTAATTTTTTCAGGTTAAATTTCAGAGAAATAGAAATTCCTCAAAGTACTCAGTGAAGTTCCTGCTGACATAGGTAACACATTTTGTTGGTTTGTTACTGAATTAGACGGTACACAAACGATAGCCACTTTTGGAGGTGCTGTTTCCATAGAAGTTGCAGTTTCGCTGCATGGAGATGTGGCGAACAAATATTCAGGCACTGTGTTACGTTTGAAAGGATAAATACTCCTTCAATCAAAACACTTACACGAAACACATAAGAAGGTTTTACTGCAAGCAAACCAATTGAGGCGCGCCTTGCGACATCGAATTGTTATACAAATTGCGCTTTCGTTTTGAAACAACAGTTTAAGGACCCAACAAAACGCTTATCCTTGAGCTATAAGGTGTGAGTAGAGTGAATCTGTAGACAAATGATAATACGTTATTTTCAACAGTAGTCCGAAGAACTAAAGTGCCTCCATTGAACTCGGCGTTCATCTGAAAGTAGAATGACCCGCGCTGACTTGCTGTGTTTAAGGAATTTCCCTCTGAAAACTTGCTGAATAAGTGCGTGCTAATGTACGACGACTTGCAGTTAATGTACACGTCTGACACTGGGGGTAAGCTATCAGTGAGGTCCTGTTTCTTGTTGACTCCCTTGAATATTAAATCTTGGGGCAGAAATTGTCCCACATTTTCATAGCAACATGCTATCACTCTAACATTTTTTTCCGATGTTAAAACATGAACATTTGTAAAACGCTTTCCTATTAATACAGAGTCTGGTTGGTTACGTACTTGTATGGCACTTTCATTAATGTTGAAAATGTTCCCAGGTGTGTCGGAAGGCTGTCGGTTATTACTTCCTCTCATGTAATAAAAAATTTTGGAACAGTTTTCTGTTTCATTTTTCGATCTCTACCTAACGACAAACCATCACAATAATTCCACCCAAACTGCATTTCTTCCCCCTCCCGGCCCCTCCAAAAGTAAGTGGAATTCAACCAGTTATATCCTGCACTTTCAGTTTCATCACTGATATTGTTTGAAATTGTCATTTCTCTAACAAACCTATACTCAGTGGCCCGATCAGTCTGTCTGTGTGAAGACTAAACCTGCTGCACGTCGATTTATATGTTTTTATCTCCTATTTTAGAAATAAAAATTCAGTCTATTTTCGAGGATGGAACAATAGAAAAGACAATGTTTGGTACTATGAAATTTATATTCGTAATATTTCCGAACTGATTTGGAATTCTTTATGTGCGGCACATCTCCCCTGTTCTTTTTTGTCGCAGCTCTCCCTCAATTTACCGAATTCAATGAAGGGAATGACGCCTACGTGACCTACAGGGAAGGTCGTCAACGCTAGTTACGTCGATTGGGGCTAATTAAGAAAATTTCATGCATATTAAAAAAAGGTTCGGTCACAAAACTTAGAAAATTCACCGCACAAAACCAACCCTTTTGCTAAATTTCATCATTCAGCTGTAACATGAAAGGCTTCATTAATTTTCGCAGTTACTTTGTGAATTTCCAGTTTTGAAATTGTCTTTAATGAAGAAGTTTCTTGAAGCCTTTTATAAATGTTGTGTGCAGTTAAGAATTTCTGTACAGTGGGTCGTCCAGCATGTCAATAATAAATAGAGCCTGGTGTTCAAGAAGAATATTTCTGTGTGCTTTAGATATTTAGATATGTTCAGGATAACAGAGAGCAGTTGTTCAGTGGCTCGACACAGGCCGGGAACTAGGAAATCCTATTATTTAACATATATGGTAGCTAAATAAATAATCCAGCTGCTGACATTCTAATTTGTCGACAGGGGGAAAGACATCCTTTTACATGGGCACATTCCTTAATACTGTGTGTTTTTTTTTGTTCATGTTGCAAGTGAATGCCACGAAGGACGTTTAAGTTGCTGATACAAACAATATTGGTTTAAATGTATGGCAAACATTAAACGATGCTGAAAGTTGAAGTGTTTACTAAGACTGTCGGTATGACACATTTGTATAAAAAAGTTTGAAGAATAGTTCTAATTGAAAGATTGAAAATTTCATATTTCAATCAACTCAATTGCAAGAGTACTATGGGTAATTATGTAATGCTTTATAAAGAAGAAAAGGAACAAAAAATTTGTCGCTTTAAAGTTTCTATTTTGCTCTCGGTGTGTTGAAACTATCAATAACAGAAGTACGAGACATAATGCGACAGTGTTATATGTCTCTCCTTTACCTGCATAGTGGGAAACAGATACCGCTGTCGTGTCTGAACAACTGATACAACATTGCTTTATGTGAATAGTGACAAAGGTGTTGTTACATGTTTGGGCCGTTGGGTCTGACTGCAGTTAGTTTTCTGTGCGAGACTAGGGAGGAATTGGAAATGTTTTTTGTAGATAATCTACCATGAAAATTTAGCTTAGAATTTGTTTAGTGTGTTCCATACTACAGTGTGTCGCATTTAAGAAATCTGTTACTTTATAATATTACCAGTGGCAACAAATCTTACACTGTACCGTAACTATAGAGAAGGCAGCGAAGCACATTGCGGCTAATAGGACCAGAAAGTGACCACACAGACCGATATTCAGTGCTTCTTCCAGCTGCTGCATGAATCTGTGAATGAGGAGAGGTATACTGATATCACCACAAGAAATGCTTTGTTAAGGACATTACAGTACGTTGCAATTCTATGCCTATAACAAATATTTCACTCTAAATATAAGAATTAATTTTAGGTGGACTGTTTTCGTGATAACCTATATTTTTCTTGTCTGAATGAGGATTTGTAACAACATTATAAATGCTTGTTTTCCATTTGATGTTACAAAAATATGTTAGGCCAATTCCTTATGAACTTACGCCATTACTTCCTGATGATGTCTAATGCACGCATTTAACTTAGCTTGCAAATCGCAGTTTGCATTTGCATTATCATGTTCATCTTCCAGCCCGTGATGTGACGTCATATGTTGCTGTCTGATATCCAATATGGCCGCATTTACCTTTTCGAACTGACTACAGGCCACAGCGGTCAATGTAATAGCTAGAGGCGGGAAGGCGCAGGTAATGCCCAGCGACAAAAGTGATGTGAAACACTGTAAATAAGGGGATATTTAAGACTTAGGTATACGTTACATTGAAACATTTAAGTAATTCTAGTGACACATCTGTCAGTTTACTTTAATGACTTTCGTAGTAAGACTTTTGTATTCAAATTTACGAGTAGAATTTAACTCCCAACACGTTTAGTGTTTCGTTTATGGGCCGTAAAGATACAACCAATTGAATCGACGTTAAATTTTGATGTAACTGAAGAGACAGCCCTGTGGAGTGAAATTGGAAACAGTTTATGTAAACAGTAAAGCTTTATGTGGTACCGTTTGTGTGTGCTTTTTTCGAAAATTATTACACTAATATCGTCCTTCCAATAAAACCGGGTAGTGGGTTATGAATACGTGAATAAAAAAGCTAGGAAAGTATAGTGGAGTACATATGAAGATGGAGACGTTCTGTGGAATTTAGAATGTTAGTATGAACCATATGTCAAACAATACAATTCACAGAATATGCGCAATTGCCCGTCGCATTGTGTGAAAATGATTGTTCTTTCATGTACATTTATTTCGTTGTTATAATCACCAATTTACTGTCACAGTGTTTTGTTTTAATATGTTGTTCCCGTACGTAGTAAGTGTGGTAAATCCCCCACATAAGCAGCATTGAATCGAAGTGGTGAAGGTACAGTTATCTCCGGTAGCATGATAGATGTTAGCACAGTAATTTCATATCTGAAATCAATCCTTCACACTTTTGTCGCTTTATTCACATGTGTCAGTTCGCGTCTGTATGTAGTTAATTTCTTGTCTTCTTGTGCAGTTTGGGGAACAGATCGCGTGATGCTTGACGTGCGGCTTGAGGCAGAAGTGTGATGGTGAAGGGGTGGAATGTAAATATTGTGAAAATTTTCAAATGATCTGTAAATGTGAAAAGAGTGGATGGTGTGTTCTTTGTGACTGAGGGTATTTTGAATCTTAAAGCAGTAATAATTATCAATTGTTTCCGGTCTGGGGACAGTAACTAGAGGAAGAGGACACAAAGACACTCCAAAATTCACACCAAATTTATTATATTATATATATATAATTTAACGCCATTACTTGTTTACACTTTCTCAGATTCCACCAGGCATTATTCAATTCAGTACGAGACATAATGAAACAGGAAGTAACCCCTGTGGGAAATATGAATATTTTTTTAAGAATAAAATTTTGTAGTCGAAAATATCGACACGTTTTTTCATTAAATACGGACACAACGTGATGCAAAACGTGAAAGCGATTCTTTATTTAATCGATAGAAAATATTACCTGTGAGATGTTAACCAATTCATAGAACGGTGAAACAGTCCAGTCGAAAGGATACCACGCCAATACTATTGTTTCGTGGTTTGTCACGATGCGTATTGTTGACTGAACAGTATGAACACACAAGATCGCAATAGCTGCACTTCTGCTGTACTTCATAGTAAGCGGAATCAATCCTGCCGCTGTCAAGTGTCCGGTGTCAGCATCTCTGGTCGGCAGATCTTCCCACGTGAAGCTGTCTGTTAGGTCCATCGCACGTTCAATACTGCGTTGTCGGAGTCTGCGGCAAAGAAACCAAACCGTGATATGAATTTATGTAAATGGGGAAAATTATGTTAAGAACAGGACTAAGCTCCTAACGTCCTGATGTAAAACTACATGGGAACAATGAAATTATTAGCAGAGATTTTCTGAAAGGAAGAATCTAAATTTTCTCTGTGGTGTAGAACTTAATATTTTTCATTGTTAACGTTTCTCTTTCTCTCACAATGAAAACTATTTGAAAAAAATGTAACGTTTTGACATTTTAATTTTTCTGCTTCAAACATCAGTCTAACTGTACCTGTGCTGGTGACGTAAGGCTCACTTTACTGTCCTGTCTCAACTACATCTTCAAACATCAGTCTAACTGTACCTGTGCTGGTGACGTAAGGCTCACTTT
>Ga0136643_10016241_pt1 | contig 11186 bp, 10 predicted proteins | sample TergutLab28metaG_FD_96883 | JGI IMG/M metagenome (GOLD analysis project Ga0136643, IMG submission 96883) | Labiotermes labralis P1 segment gut microbial communities from Petit-Saut dam, French Guiana - Lab288 P1 (version 3) (version 3) | ecosystem: Host-associated > Arthropoda: Insects >... | reverse complement strand
TTTTGGGATCAAGACGGCATCCTCCTCATTGATTATCTTCCAAAGGACCAAACTATCAACGCGGAGTATTACTCATCTCTGCTGGTGCAATTGAAGGACATTTTGAAGGAAACACGCTGCGGGAAGGTCACCAAGGGGGTCTTGTTCTAGCACGACAATGCCCCGGCTCACCGGGCACTGCAACCCAGAAGAAACTGGCCTACCTGGGCTTCCTATGTCTTGATCACCCACCCTATTCTCCGGATCTGGCCCCGTCGGACTACCGTCTGTTCTCTGGACTGAAAAAAAAACAGTTGAATGGTCGCGATTTTTCGTCCGACGCGGAGGTCATTGCTGCCGCGGAGACCTGGTTGGACGGACAACCTTCTGAATTTTGTTTGAGTGGTTTGCAAAAGTTAGAGCAACGGGCCAAGAAGTGCATTGAGCTTCGTGGGGAGTATGTTGAATAAATCGCGAGTTTGGTCGCTGGAGCTTGTTTCCTTCCTGGTCGGGCTAAGGACTTATCAGCACCCCCTCGTAAGGTCCTGGGATAATTATACATTTCAACTGTCATGTATGAAGTTAAATTACAGGAACACTGCAACATACAAAATAAGAATAGGTTATGTAAAAAGCCTCAAGAATAACTTAATCTCTTAAACAAACACAACCACTGTTAATATGCCACATCTTTAAACAAGACTGCGGTGTACAGGCTCCTCTGAATTACAAGTGTTAATACGAACTATGTCACATACATGATGCAGTGAGAAATGCAGCCTAATAAACCATTACCACATCTGTTTCTTCGACACACAACCATACTTATACGTTTAAAATCATTCAAGACTTGGAAATCATTACATATTAATATTTTTTACTCCATAGATGGTAAATAAGATTTAATTGCTTTTTGGTTAAAAAACTTTGTTATTTTGCCTTGCTTATCTGCAACCTCGTATGTAGTTGGGTTTATCACTCGCATGACCTTCCAAGGTCCATCATATGTTCTGACGAATTTATTTGTAATGCCGTCTGCAGCGTCTGATAGAACATGACTTCTATATTCATTTCTGCTAATTTGTTTTTTCATACCTTACTAGCAAACCGAGTACCATTGTCGCTCAAAATGCATTTAAGACCCGTCAAATTTACCACATAATCATTTACGATTTTTAAAGGCAAGCCTTAGTTGTTGCAGCTTTCAATGGGTACAACTTAACAAATTTCGAAAAACACGTCGAAACACACAAATATATAGCGAAAACCGAAGCGTCCAAAAGGTAACGGCCCATACAAATCAACGGCACAAATGTCACCTGGTTTTGTAGGCAAATGACTTGGGTTCTGTACCGCACAGCTCCTATTTGTATATATAACCTGCTGGCAAGTATCACATAGAGAAATGAACTTCCTGACTTTCCGTCCCAGGCCTTTTACGTGAAAAATGTTGGCAATCTGAGCTATACATTTTTCAGTGCCAAGATGTCCAAGCGATGTATGCACGTATCTTATCACAGAGATTTCAAGATTAGTGGGAAGGACAGGTCTCCAGTAAGAGTATTTGTGACTATCCTTGCTATATAGTATGTCGTTTTGCACCATGACATTCTTGCTAGCATCCTTTTGTTTCTGCTCCACAATTTGAATTATTTCTTGGATTCTTTTGTCTCGAGCTTGGAACGTGGCATCAGGCACTACATTTGGAGCTATCATAAACTTTTCTTCGCCTATGTCCGGTTGAACATGAGGACAACCATACAAGTTGTTTGCATTTATGTGGTAAATATTGACAATTTCTTGCTCCCTTTTACCTATGATAGAGGTATGTGCAGAGTAACTTTCCTTTTCAGACATTTCTAATGATGCGTCTGTCCCCTTTGGTGGAACTACCTCTGTGGCGTCTCCCCCACACAAGCCCAATGTACACGCCTTTACATTGACTAGCGAAAGTTTACCTGACCGTATATTTCTGACTGCGCATTCCCGTGACGCGAATTGTTAGTCTTTCTTTCCGGACTGTACGAGTCAGCATTTGGATTCAGCTGACTACGTCGCCGCCTGGAGGTTAGGTGCGGTTAGGCTGGAGTAGTGTCCGCCCGGCACTACTCCAGCCTAACAGCACCTAACATCCAACCTACAGCAAACCAAGAACGAAATGACCAATGTGGTAATCAACATTATAGTCGCGAGCTCCTGATGATGGGCATAGTAGTGCCCGAAACATGTTGAACCTATAAGAAGTACAATAAAATAACAAGTGGCATCTAGTTGGTTTTTATTCTGCAGTTATCTTCTCATCTTCTTGGTTGCCTAGCCCGAGATTCGAACTACGAAGGCCGAGGCTATGACTGCAAGCAGCGAAGCATCTTCAAGTACCAGACTCACCAACGACGTAGGCCTGATTCCGAAATATATTACTAGATTTCTGAGACTAACGGCAAATGTGGAGTTGGTTATGATGAAATTAATTTACGATACTGACATCTGAGAATTCTACTAGTAGTATTAAACGTTGAGTGATAGTGTTAGCAGTCCTAGACAAGACATTTGTGTTGTAAATGGCGGAAGCAGAGAATAGAAAATATATAAAAATATTTTCAAAGGACTATCGGTTATGTAAATATGTTTATGTTAAATAAGCTCGTTAAAAGAGTGCCTCACGTTAGGGCCTTACCTACCCTAACTCCCACCCACTCCATACCTGAAATATTGACAAAGATATCGTATTCCTCGATGGATAGTAGGAGGATGCGGTAGCGAACTCGGTAGGTGGGCGAGTTTTCACGGTTCCAGCTGGGGACAAATTCATATCGTGGGTGCATGTGTGTAGACGGACTAAGGCAGTGCTGGCTCACCTGATCTGTGTTGAAACGTGGAAAATTCTCGGCTTTGTAACTGAGTGTTCTGGATCAGTGGCATGAATCAGTGCGTTTTCCAAATCTTAAGTTTGCGTATCATTTGCCGGAGCACTCGAACAAGGTGTATGATGCGGCAAGCAGGTTTCTTCGAAACGTCGGTACCCATCTACCTGACTACTGTGTAATGTCCCAGAACAGCGTAACCTTAAAAGAAGAAAATTTCGAAGACAGTTTTGTTAAGAATGGGACATTACAATGTCATTCCTTTTCCTTCTTTGTGCGTATGTATGCAGGTCACCCAACCACTGGGGGTTGTACTTACGTCATGGAAAAGTGGAGTAAGGAAATGAATCCGCATCTGTCCCAACTGGAGTGAATAAAATCACTCAGGTTTGGCAGGGAAATTAAGTTATGGATCATACCTTCGTTACGCGAAGATCAGATCCTGCTTCATAGATTTTTCAAAAATGTGTTTTTTTATTATAAAATATAGCATGTGGTTGTCATTAGGCTCTTTGACTTTATCTAAAAAAAAAAATGAACGTCAATATTGAAGGCATGCCAGGAAAATTTCTGACCGCAGCATGATGGCCGTTGCAACAGTTAATTCATGCTTGCGGTGCTTGAACATCATGACCATTGATACGTGTAAAATTGAATGTTTTGCCCCAAATTATAGCGCGTCTTTTTCATGTTCTTTTTATATTTTCGATTGTAGTGAAAGTAAGTTAGAAGGTAGGATGAAATTTGCACGGGGTGTTTCATTTCACCTGAATTACAATGTCTTGAAATTAAAAGGAAATATGGTGTTGCATTATTTTTGGTGAGCACTAAAATTGCCTGTAGCTGTGGTTACGTGTAGTTAACTTATCTTGAGTCAGACATAACCACAGCTATGAACATCTCTTACTGTCCGTATACAAAAAAGCAGTACTGTTCTTATTAACATGGCCATCACCGTCGCTGACTGCCAACGGATTGGAAGACTTGGATTCGGATGACGAAGGAAAAGTTGCGATTATTCTCTTCGCTACTGAATCCAGAATTTTTGTGTAATTTGAAAAGTAAGAGAAGAGACACTGTCCCAGCGGATCAAAGTGGCCGCAACTTGGAGCTACGGTACACCAGCTTCTGATGTCGAAGCCTAGAATATGAGGAACTTTAACCTCGCGCCGTCCGAGCTGGTCAACAGCATGATATAGGAAGAACTTTACTTTACGTTTTTTGAAATGTGCATTGTGATATACCGACGTAATAAGAATCAACAAAAAATTGTGCATTTTGTTGTTTCTTATTACGTAGAAGAGATGTACGTTTACTTTTGCGTTTATCCTTACCTACAACTATCCTTATTAACCATGAAAACCGTACGGTATTGTTTTTACTTCCTTGTTTTTAATTTCTTTGCAGGTTTTGTAAAGATACGTTATGTGTTCTCGATACTAGGTTTCGTACTGATGGCTATTGTGTATGGATTGAAGGTGAACTTGAGTGTGGCCATCGTGGGCATGAGGAACCAAACTGCTGAGAAATCTGGCCCAGTAAATATAACTCAGTCCGACTGCCCTGCCGAAATCCGTGATAACACAACAACACAGGTGAGTTTCCATGATGGTATACACGTATCGCACTAACTTCTTCTGAGAAACACAACAAACTTTTTCTCAGGATACTGAAAGAAATTTCTTGGAAATGTTTGTTCAGTGCAACCCAGCTTCCGTTAAATTCTGACTGTATTTAAAGAAGATGCGTTAAACAGTTGCCTTTACCTCGCAAGAACATGTCATGCATAAACACTTAGTTCATACGACACTGAAGTTTTGGTGGTTAAACTGAGAACATTAAAGGTAAATTTGTCCATGTGGACATCATGAGAACTTATGGGAAAGTGCATATTTAAACGTGGCTCTACACGGAATAAGTTGTCAGTTTTACAACCAGCTTTAATAGAAGGGGGCACGCAGATGGTTGAGGCACTGCGCTATAAGCCGGAAAGTCGCGGGTTCGATTCCCTTTGGTGTCATTGGAATTTTTCATTGACATAATCCTTCTGGCTGTCGTATGGTCCTGGGGTCGACTCAGACTCTAACGGGAATGAGTAAGGTAAAAAGGTAAAGTGATCCCGTTGCAGGCCCGGTGTGGCCCAGAGGGTGGGTAGAGGTATAGCTCTACTCTTCCATGACCGCGGCACTAGAAGGGGGTGAGTGGTCAGCGGCACGCCCCGGCCGCACTTTACCCCCGGGAAAGACCAGGTACCCATTTTACAGAAGGCTGGGTGGGAACGGAAATGAGTGCCAGGAATATTTCCGGTGCATAGGGTTGACAACGTTAATACCTTCATGTTCCAATTATCTGGGAGTCTCAGTCTCCTGGAAACCTCAGGGCCTGTATAGTAATTGCTGTATGTTTACATTTAATAGGTGTCTGCCAGGCCCAAGAGCCATCTTAGAGCTTTGGTCTTCATGGCTGTCTGTATACAAAGTTTAATTTACATAAATTCTTAAGAAAAATTACTGTAATCATGAAGTAATCACCACTAAAATTACAGCTGAATACAATCCCTGAGACAACGATCTTAGAGGAGTTGTTCTGGAATTCCATCTGAGCAGATCCTGAGAAAGCAATTGTAACCTGAAGAAAAATCCAGAACTTTGTAATAGCCTTGACTATATTTTATTCAAAAGCAAGTGTTGCAATTTCTGGCCTTGTCAAGAATTTCTCTCTTTGATTTCAGGATGGTCCTTTTGAGTGGGGACAAGAAGTAACAGGTGTCATCTTAAGTTCCTACTTCTTCGGGTACTTGGTGAGCCAGGTACCTGGGGGAAGAGCAGCAGAAGTTTTCAGTGCAAAATGGATTCTGTTTGCTTCAGTGGTTTTAAATATTGTGCCTACAATTTTCACTCCTCCAGCTGCTATGTTGCACTGGTCACTTCTGGTTGTGCTGAGAATAATTGAAGGAGTGGGTGGTGTAAGTGATGTTTGGCAAAATTCCTGTGTTCAGCCATTCCTCCTTCTGTAAATAATATCAAATTATATGTGTCTGTGTGATACTGTGCATGGTTTCTATTGAATCTGGACACAACCAGTTCTGTGATACATGTATTTTATGCAGATCTGGCCTGAATTAAGTAATTCAATTTCAGTTATGAATTTTATTGACTTTGTATTTTGACTCTGGGACAATGCATTGATGTGCCCTATTTTATTATACAATTCAACACACTTATATTTTATTTTCATTACAAATTTAGCAGTAATTATAACCAACAATAGGAAAGCTTACAAACAGCATACCATTCTTACATAAGAAATTCTCTGAATATGCCAACTCATTGTGTTTTATGAAAGTGTACTTACTGTACTATGATGCAAATTACGCTCATTCAATAGAGGGGTTGCTTTTAAACAAAAAACGAATACTGAAATTTACAACACATTACTGCCTGTGACTCAGAATTATTTAAAAATATGTAAGTGTGAACTTTACAGCATTCTAAAAAACACATTTACCATGCTCAGTATCCTTCTGTGCTGTGAAAATATTTATATTCTGCAGACATTTGCTGTTTAAAAAGCCAGATTTGTATTAATAATTATAAGAACAAAAAATTAATTGTGCTTTCAATATAAACAACTTGGTTTCAGGGATTTTCATTTCCTGCATTGCATGTAATGATTTCCAAATGGGCACCAGTTGAAGAACGTAGTCTGATATCTTCAATCATTTATGCAGGTGAGAGAAGTTCAATCTTTGGGCTCATCATTGGTGAATTCATATAAGGTATTTGAAAAATTATGGTTCATCTACCAGAATGCAAATTTCTCAACATTTCTTTAGTTATTTAGCATTGTTAAGGTAATATTCGTACATGCAGACAGACACATTTCTTTAGTACTCTCCTATGTGCCAGAATTCTTACTGAAGCTGCTTGTCTTAGCCATCATTGATTATCAAAGGAGTCAAAGCTTATGACTTTATCCTAGAGAAGAGGTCATCGTGGAAGTTCAAGTGTTATAGGATATTACGTCATGTTGACCAGAAAGGGCAGTCGAAGACTGCTAGATCCCCTAGCATTGGTAATTTTTTACCAGACAATGCAGCGTAACATTCCAGAAGACTTGAATCTTCAGGAGCACTGTTCTGAGAACCTCAAATGTTGCAGGAAGGCATGTTTTACTGAAAGTTTGGTAACTGCCTTATGAGACTTCAAAAGTGCCATAATCCAGAAAACTCACAGTCTGAATTTTCTTTTTTTGTTTGCTATATTTTAACAGGCACTGCAGTTGGTACTGTGTTGTCCCTGCTCTTTACTGGACTAATAGTTCAGTATATGAGTTGGGAAGCAGTATTCTACATTATGGGAAGTTTGTCCAGTGTTTGGTGTTTGTTGTGGTGGCTGATGATAACTGACAGCCCACGAACAAACCCCTACATTTCAGATGAAGAACGAGATTACATAGCCAGTTCTCTTGGTGAAGGTGATGAAGAAGTAACAAAAAAGGTTTGTACATTATTCTGCTTTCAAGCTTATCAGCCATGAAGTGTGGTCACTGAGTCTTGACAGGTCATCGTCATACCATGGGACAAATATCAATAGTTATTTGGGCTGCTTTTTAGAATATTTATTTTTTACAATTTTAAAAGAGCCATTTATTAATTCAATTCATTATAGTGGCATTGACTGTGTCAAAATAGTGGAATAATCTAATACAATATGTAACTACATAACTGGACCTAGGATTGTACTTTGACTATTTGTTGTATTATTAGTACTTCTTGATACATTGAATTTCATTCTTGCATTCATTTAAAATTACACACATATTATTCAGTTAATATGAAATATTTCCAATGAACATGGTGTCAGGGTCTCAGAAATATCTTCCTACTTTAAATGAATGGGGAACTTCATTTGTTTCCCTATTTTATAAAGTAACTAATTTAATAGGGATCAAATTCAGACATGGAGATAGAATATTACCATGTGGATAGACTGAAAGATGAATTTCTTTTATACTGTATAGTACATACATCAAGTTAGAAGAACTCAGAAATTTTTTAAGATGCTGGAAGAGACAGTTTTTATCATTTGGCAGTTTTGTTAGTGTTGTTCCTAGCTGAAATTAACACATTTCTGTCTATAGTGTGGTCTACAGGCAGAAATGCAGTCATTATTTGTACAGAATTTTGTAATGTTTGGTAGCCAGGTGAAAAGTGTCTTGGGTCATGAAGCACTCACGTTCATTTAGGTGCCGAGGTTAAGAAGGTATGCGACTATACCCATACTCCCCCATATGCCTTTTAATGTGCATAGTTACAGTTTTACCAAAACTGACCTGTATTATGTTGAGTTTCACAACATTATAATGTAGTCATTTTGTGTATCTAAGAGAATCGAGGACTCTTCTAGACTAATAAGTTGGCATAGGGGTGTTTCTGATAAAATTTGGAAGTGACTGTAATCTAAAAATTTGCAGCAGAAGGATTAAGTTGTGTCTGTAGAAGAAAATATTAATAGTAGTACTGGGGCCAAATATCCCAAGTGGCAGTGGTATGCATATTTTGTGATGTAAAGTTAAAAACTCAGGAAATGGTGGAACTAATTGCAGAATTCTCATGCATCATGAATTACAGAAACTATCAGTGCCATGGAAGCATGTGTGGACCTCACTTCCCTTCTATGCCATCCTCCTCTCTCACCTGTTCAGCAATTTTGGATGGTACACACTTCTAATAGAGACACCCATTTACTATGATCAAGTCCTCAAACTTACAATGAACAAGGTACAGTATAATTACACTTTCTTTATATTAAAGTTGTGGGCATAATTATTAATGTAAATAGCACGATGATCATGTATATTTTTTTCTTGATAAATATTAAAAATTGTGGATTTCTTCCTCAGATACTCCCTGACTTACATTAGGGTGCCATGCCACAAAACTTCATGTAACTTCAGTGTTCCAAATTTCAGAATTCAAACTCCTATCCACCACAAGTGTCTGTGTATGCGTGCGTGTGCATGTGCATGCACACGTGCATTTATTTTGTCCTATAGGTGTCGATTGACATATTAAGGAAAATGTAATTGTGTTAAAAACCTTAACAATCAGTGTTGGAACAATGAATAAGTGAATGGGAAAAGTAATTTTATGTCATGCAATCATCCAGTTAGGACCTGTATTAATTCTTAAAAATTATCCCCAGTAGTGGACGTTCATGTACCACATATACTATAACATTTATGCAGCTTGAATTTTTTTACGGGAAAGTACATGTACGTTCAGATATACATGTCAGGGTTTAAGTAATGTAGAGGGTGCCTCAGTGGAATCACATGTTTTACGTTCTTATAAATGTGATAATGTCTTTGTGTACATGTGCTCAAAACCATAAATGTATAAATGTGTTCCTTGTTGTGAAGGGAGTTTGGGGTTAAATGTGTGCATGAAACTCTGTAGTGTTTGAGAGTGTATGCATAAGTATTAACATACATATTCATTATTGCATATACAAATATAAGTTGAAATAATATACATTACAGATAACCATCTACTCATCTTTCCCGTTCTTCACGCTGTGGATTTACTCCTTGTTACTAAGTGCATATCAAAGTAAACTGATTAAAAGCAAGACTATTACTGTTACAACAGCCAGAAAAATTTCTACATTTTTTGGTAAGTTCTCATGCAGTATGTGTTATAATTTTCACATTAATTTATGACACAACTCATCAACCATAGTTTTTAAATATGTGTCCAGATATTGCCTAAATGGCACAAAGTGCACTTACAGTTCTCCTGTGTGAAGTCCAGTTGTGAGAAGTTTCATCAGGCTTCAGTGTTTGTGCTTAGCTTCAGTTTGCCAAGATACAAGCTAGTCTTGCAAATCATTTGTGACATTCTCTTGTTAACTTCATTTCATTCATTCACATTACATATTGTATAATAATTGTGTTAGAATTTCCCTTGTCACTTGATGTGTTTTTAATGATGCAGCGTGGCCTCAATGTAGAGCATTCTTTTACGAAGTTCTTCTTTTGAAACTCATTTTACAAATTATATGATTTTTGCAGCATGATAAATTACCAAAATAAGAAGTTTTGCACATTTTATGCTTTTACAACAGTGTCAGAATTCTAATACGACCTCTTACCCTGGCACAACAAGGACCTAATAAAATAAAAGCCTTTATATGTCCATTTTTAAAAGTGACATAGGTCTTGTACATTTTACATTACATATTTTGTACGATATTTTAACACTCTCGAAACAGTAAAAGTAAGGGGGGGACCATTAGATATCTATTGTATCTTCCCGTATATGTTCTTGTGTTGACATGCCCAAGGATGGCCTAAATATGGGCTGAAACATAGCATATGTGAGAGGGCAATTTAGTTGATAAAATAACTTTGTGTTGTGCTAGACTAACAAATGTGGTTTGCCTACCAGTCAACAAAACAGGATGACTTCCATAAAGATTTCATTTCACATTATCTAATTACATGTTGCTTTTATGAATTAAATTTAAGGTGTTTACACAGGACACTGTTCTTCCTTTACTTTACTAATCTATCTTCTAGTAATTTGTAAAAGAATATGAGAACTATTAAATGTGTTTCAGCATCTGCAGTACCAGCCATATGCCTTGTGACTGTAAGTTTGTTACAGTGTCAGGAGGGCTTAATCTTTGCACTGATGGGTATTGCCACAACGCTAATGGGTGGCATGTTTTCTGGATTTCTTAGCAATCATATTGACATTGCTCCTCAGTTTGCAGGTAATAAATCTGTAGGTGTTCTGGAACTGTATATAACTGCAATTCATTGCCTTATTGAGAGGTGGAATGGTTGGCTGCTTGCAGACTTTATTTACTTTACATAACATAGAGAAAATACATATTAATAGGGCACTGTATTCTGTTAATATGGAAGAACATTTTTTTCTTTTAGAGATAATAAATTTTCATGTTAACATGGGATAAATTCATCCATCCCTTGGAGCACAACATACCAGTGAGTATTATTGTCACTTACCATAATTGTTTCTTATCATTACGTAATTACAATATATATTGACACTATTGCGCCGAAACTAAGCTCGGCTAGCTTTGCATTGAGACTTGTCAAGACCCTCTTGTCACTGGAGTCCTTGAGAATGGTATACTTCTCATACTTCCATTCCTTATTGACCTACGGAATAATATTCTGGGGGAACTCCCATCATAGCAATACAATTTTCAGACTCCAAAAAAGAGTTATTAGAATTATCACGGGGATAAGAAACAGGGACTCCTGCAGAGAACATTTCAGGACACTCAAAATTTTACCATTACAATCACAGTA
>Ga0136643_10016236_pt1 | contig 11187 bp, 4 predicted proteins | sample TergutLab28metaG_FD_96883 | JGI IMG/M metagenome (GOLD analysis project Ga0136643, IMG submission 96883) | Labiotermes labralis P1 segment gut microbial communities from Petit-Saut dam, French Guiana - Lab288 P1 (version 3) (version 3) | ecosystem: Host-associated > Arthropoda: Insects >... | reverse complement strand
GTAGTTATTTTTTTACTTTTGCTGACCGTGCATCTCAGTATATTTATCTCAGTAATTAACCAACTTGATGCACAAAATTTTTGTTTTACAATAAGTTTATTTCATGCCTCTACATGTTTCAAGAACATGTGCTCGAAACATGTAGAGGCATGAAAGAAACTTATTGTAAAACAAAAATTTTGTGCATCAAGTTGGTTAATTACTGAGATAAATATTTTGTATTTATGTCACAACACCATTTTGTATTGCTGGTTTGCTGATCCTTCAAAGCTGTCTATCTCCATTTTTAAGGCAGAGCAACCACTAATAAGTCTTGTCAGAGTATTAATGATTTCAGATAGTGCAGTGATGGAAATTCCCACATTCTGATTGGTATTTTCACATCCACTAACCAAATTGCTACACTGCCTGGAACTGTACACAGTAAAACCCATGTAAGAAAACCCTGATTCATTTTCCAAATTAACATATTAGAATGATTAGTAACCGACTTTTCTCATGTGATAAACATGTATGTTACCATTTTAATATGTTTCCTGCTTAAAAATATATCTCCTAAGCAGCACAAAAAATTTGTAAACAGTTTCCCCAAATCTGGGTAAATGACCAACTTGATGCACAATTACGTTATATAAAACGTTTATTATTACAATCCTCTACATGTTTCAAGCAACTCTGTGCTCATCGTCAGGTCAAATTGTATTAATACAGCATCTGGTGTAGTATTTTCTGTAAATGACCGTCCGGTCTGCAGGTTGAGAAGGAACCTAAAATTCAGTTTCCCGAAGATCTAATTTGGTCAGGTTGTTTCAAACTTAGAAAGACAAAGTGATGTTGTCAGTTCCCAGAGGTTAATCTCCAAGGTCATTTCCATACCTGGGCATTTCACATGGCAAGACATGAGATATGGCTTACTTGTGATGTTTGTAATATGTCATATTAATAAGTGACGAAACTGTGTTTGTTAAGTCTGTTAGTGTTGGAAACCAGTTGTTGGTACAAAGCTTATAATGGATCTTTATGATGATATATGCCTCTGCCAACTGTTTTTCTTTCAGTGCTTTAATTAGAATGGGCATTCAGTTCCAAACCACTGTCAGAGCTATTTCTATAGTAAGACCAACGAGATGCACCAATGTATCAAATTTATTTTATTTTGGAATGACACTCTACATGTTTCGAATGGTCTCTCCATCCATCATCAGCAGTTCAAGACTGTACATACAGCAACAGGCATGTCAAACAGATACTGGTGCATCTAGTTGGTCTTACTATAGAAATATATTACGATGCACAGCCCTATGAACATCCAACACACTGTCAGAGCATTTTTACAAGTTATAAAATCTGAGCGTTTCCGCCTCATGAGGTGGGGAATCGAAAAGGTAAATAAGAGTATGTTGAACAGAGTGTATTATGACTGTATAACTGTTTCATTTAATTTCAGTAATACAAAGTAATCTGTATGCAAAATTTGGAAATATTTTGTGTTCGTATTGTGTGTGTATGTATGCAAGGTATCATCCTGTGGAGTGAATAATTATTGAACATGAGATCAGCATGGCTACAACATAAAAAACTGGCATATAACATAAGCCACTCTGAAATAAAGAACAGCTCAACTTTACAAACAAGGTGGATGCTACTGCAAATGTACCTCGCTTAAAGATCACTGAGGGAAGTGTCACCTCTGTGTCAACTTTATAAAGACAGTTAACATCAAATTGAGATGCTACTTGATAGATTAATATGGAATACTGTTACCGTGATATGAACGGCTAAGCCACGTGAATATAGATTTGTCTAATATGTAAGTGAACAACTGAGCCAAACAAAGATGAAACAGCAAAATATGGGAAGGTAGACTCTGTACATGAAGAATAGTTTTGGCAAATATGGGCTTGCTGCATGCCAGTTATGCTGGTTAAATATTTGGTGTTGTGTGTTAAAGGCTGTCAAGGCTTAAAGTGTTGTTTGAAGGTGAAAAATGAATCACTTAATGCAGAATTCTCCTGAAATAATATTCTAGTCAAGTGAGCGTCAGTTTCAATGTACGGTTAGAAACTAGTATGTTTTCCCAGGCGTGCCCTTTTAATGTGTTTTTGGAGTTAAATGAACATAATTTGTTGAATTTTTCTAAAAATGTCTTAAGAGGGTTTTATTGTGTATCACCCAAGGGCACAATACAAGCTTTAACAAACTGCTGTGAAAACTTAGAGCTTCCAAAGCATAAGTTGAATATTTCTTAATTTCTTAGCATGAATTGAATTGCTTGTTAGAGAGTACCAAGGAAACATTGTGTTTCAGGCAGGGTGATGATTGATACAAAAAAATATTTGTATGTTTGTGTGCATGCGTCACCCAGTTTGTAAGTCTGAAATTTATTACGCATATGTATGCTGTACTTTTTTGTGAACAGTATGTTTTTTGCACCTGATGCTGTAGTTGAATGGGCAGTTTGCACACTTTATATTGAGTAGGTTCTGGGTTCACATCTCAACCTGAAGAACATTTATTCTGATGAACGTTTTTTGTGGTTTTCCTTAGTCTTGGTGCGTAACATGATGTGAATATATCATAAAAAAACAAGACACACAAATATTTCACCCTTTGAATTATCATATTCACAGCACTGTTGCTGACTGATGGAATAGTGATATGTAATGCTCCTCTGTCATTTTCTGATTAACAGAGCTGTGGAGCTCTCTGGCTTATCCAGTGCAAGATAGCACATTTTGTACTGTACTTACAGTTCCTTTTTGAAAGATATTTGTTATGTGTAGTTGCAAAAATGCCGGGAATATATGGTGAAACCTCTATGACAGGTTTCTTTACTGTATGTATTGGCTGCCCCATTTTTATAAAGTACCATGGCATCACGTCGTTTAAGACTTTGTCTAAGAAGACTTCTCGTGTCACCTGTTCTGTCTCCGAGGTCCTGAAGGTTACATTTTTTTCAATGCAACAAAGGCGTCACCCCCCCCCCCCACCCTCTGTCACATTATGGTACTTTACCAGCAGTTTTCTTTCGGTAAAACGTGTTGCTATCAGTGTTGATATACATGATTGTCTTACAGCAAGACAGTAAGAGTTCCTTTCTTGTTTCATAAGTTGAGCAGTAGTCATTTCTTCCTTTATTAATATTTCAAATAAGAATTGATTTCTTGCACTTCACTTCAAGCTTCATGTGACTGAATGCTGTTGAATAAGTAATATACATTTGCCATCCACAGTGTATCTCACTTGTGGTATTTTGTAAGGAACCATTCATGTTGGAACATGTCCATTGTTTGACACGTTTGATACACTAACATTTTAGGAGTTTGCTGTACTTGCTGCTTCAGGTGATTTGTTACCACTATACCAATGGACTTCTTTAATTGGTTGCAGGGACAAAATGCAGAACTTTGTGACACCAAGCTTTACCTCAGTTGATGAATTTAGAGTCCATTATAGTTAAAAGTAAGTGTACTGTGGTGTATGCTAGTTATGTTCAGTTGTCTGCTTGTAAACCGTTGCTTACTGTAGATCACTGGCTGGTGGGTTGTGTTAATAGCTAGGACAGTGGAACACCATGTGGGAGAAGTGTTAAAGTTTGGCAGCTGTTTTAAAAAAAGTGAATAATGTGTTTCATTGGAGCCATTATTTGTCTAGTGACAGCAGTATTGTAAGACCAACTGTATGCCCTGATCGATAGTGTTGTAGGTGGGTTTATAAATTTGGTGGGAATTTCTTACATGATGTAAAACTTCATGTAAAATACTTTGTGTAACATTGCTGAGCTAAGGCGAAATATGTTGAAGTACATTTTTAATGATATAATGTGTACGTGGAACTGAACAGTTGGGGCTTGAAAATTATGGTTACCCACTCAGCTGAGACAAACAGAATATAATGTGCTCTTGTTTCATTTTTTTTTTATGTTACTACGTTGGTAATACCAGAGGTTAATATGTTGGCAAGCTGTGTGGTAGTGATTACATTTGTGGTTTTAAGTATGGTTTGCCATAATATTCAAGCCCAGTTAGTATTGCTGCAGCCGGGATAACACAGTCAGTATAGCAACTCACTACAGGCTGGATGGTCTGTGGATTGAATCTTGGTGGAGGCAAGATTTTCTCTTTCCATCCAGTGGGCCCTGAGGCCCACTCAGCCTCCTGTACTATGGGTACCATGTCTTTCCCAGGGGTGAAGCAGCCAGGAACATGGTGCTGACTCTCCATCCCCTTATAGTGCTGAGGTTGGGAATAAGTTTGTGCTATTCTGTACGTCTCCTCTGCCTGCATAAGCGTGTCATGGGTTGACCTTTACCTTTAGTATCAGTAGTTGTGGTTAAAGCCTCCAGTTTCAGGTTCACAATTCTAATGTGTGTCATCCCCGTTGTGTTTTGTACAATAGTAGGAGTTAGGTATGTTAACACTTACAGTCGAACACAACTATATTGGTAGTTAAATATACAGGAGTTTACAACAACGACATGTTTCGGCCCTGTATGTGGGCCATCATCAGGTTGTGGTTGGACTTACAGCTTAGGCTATACTAGCACGCGTGCAGTGGACCATGGTACCCCGTGACATAATGAGATCTCGAACCCGCCCCATTACGTCCCAAGACCACTACACGCATGCTGGTATAGCCTAAGCTGTAAGTCTAACCACAACCTGATGATGGCCCACATATAGGGCCGAAACATGTCATTGTTGTAAACTCCTGTATATTTAAAAATAAATATAGTTGTGTTCAACTGTAAGTGTTAACATACCTAACTCCTACTATTCAGGTTCACTTAAAAATGAAAACATTGGAAGGACTTCATCATATAAAATGAAGCCCAGAGGCACATACTCATGAAAGTCTTGACTATACGCACAGCTTTGCTTGGCATCTGCATAGGGACCTAATCCTTTGGGATTAAGGAACCATAATTACTCAGTGCTCTTGCTTCCTGCCAGGTCTAAGTTTTTAACTGATATTACATAACTCGGGAGTGTAGTATGTATTTATGTTTCTGAAACCATGTTTTTCTGCTGAAAATTTGAACTGTTGATGGATCTGACACCCAAGAAGTACCACTTAAGTCTGATGTAGCACATACGCAGGTGTGTAATGTTGGGCATAATTACCTTCCTTATATAGATTTCATTATAATTTTCAAAGAATATATTGAACTTAAGAGGGATAAAATTAAAAGAAAATATTTTAAATGAAAACAGATTTCTCAATGTACATGTTATGTGGGGGAAAAATAATGTAGGTTATGTAACTGAATAATATTTGAGGCAGCATGGAGTGTTCAGGAGCAGTGTGTTATAGTTGGCATGTAATGACTGTTGGAACATTTTAGTGTAAAACCTCACATGTTTTCAAAGCATGTAACTTGCAGTTCTTGAATCTGTCAGCTCAGGCTACAAGCATGCATTCCGGTTAACTATACCAGCTTTTAAAATGCTTATTGCTTAGCAACAAAGACATATGTGATATCAAATATGTAGATGAAGTGCTTGTTCAATTGAAAATAAATATATTATATCAAATTATGTTTTCTGTTCACTGGTATAAACTTACTGAGATATTAAGGGAAACTGTTATGACAAACTTCACATAAAAAAAAATATTTAACTTCACAAACTTTAAAAATTCTGAAATCGTAGCTGTGTTTACACCAAGTTACTGAAATCAATCTGATTCATTAAGAGCAATGTTGAACTCACAGTGAGCAAACCCATCTTCAGTTGCTGTCCATATTCTTGATGAAATTTGAATTTCTCGTCAAGCCTTAATAATAAGTGATGAAGGAATTGAACACCATCAAACATGATATACTTTCATACAGCAACATTGGCCTGAAGATGACCAAATTAGGTCAAAATAGTTTTCCTTAATAAAGTATATAATATATACTAGTTTTAATGTGATGTGGTCCATGTAGTACTCACAGACCAGCTTGAATATTGACGCTGGGCCCTAGTCCAGCTACAAAGCCCCAATTACTGTCCTCTGATAGGACACAGTCCATGGTTGTTACTGGAAATAACGCCCTGAGAAGGCATCTTTATGTAATGGGGTTGAGTAACAATGCCACTTGTTTTAGGAAGTGTGATACAGAGAAGGAAACGTCAGTCCACATTATGTGTGAGTATGAGGCTTTTGGCTTTTCACAGAGATGCATATCTGGGTTCCTTCTTTTTGGACCCCGAGGATATTATGAACCAAAGTATAGGGGCCATCTAGAACTTTGGTAAAGGAGCAGGGCTCCTTTAACCTAGTATAATCATGGGGCACAAAGGGCCTGTTTTAAGGCCAGGTGCATCGGGCCCAGAAGGGCTCGAACCCAAGTAATATTCAACACTAGTTGTGCTTCACGGTGTTTAATTCCTTCATTTTTGCAATCGACACGGCAGGGTGATAATATAAGGAACTTAATAAATCAGTGTACAAATTCTTATCATATGATGCCAGGGTCGGGTTCTTATTGTGGTCATGAAATTTCAGGTTATGTGTGTGTAGAATTTTTGACTAACTAACGAAAGAACTCTGTTAGCTGTCCTAAAGGTGTTACTGTGCAATTTGGTACTTGATGTATTCTATGTGGCTTTTCTTGTTTTTCAAAGAACGAACAGAATTTAAAAAAGAGTAAAAAGCTTCCTCCATACTAGATTCTTCTAATGAAGGTCCTTTGCGTTTAACGTCACTGCACTTGCGTGAGACGTAGCTTTGAAGCAATATGTCATAAGACACCGGTGGGGACTGCTGGACGATGTAAACTCCGAGGGTTATCCAGTACACACAACGGGCGGGAGGCGAAAGGAAATCAACGCTGTGGAGGTTTTAGACCATCCCGCTCACAGGCCAGACGTCGCTCCCAGCGATTTCAATTTGTTTTTGCATTTAAAGAAACATCTGGCCGGCCAGAAGTTCCACAAAGACTAATTGGTGAAAAACGAAATGAACGAATGAATAAACCACCTAGTTGTACGCGCAGGCGTCGGAGTTCCGTGCTATCGGAATCACAGATCATCTAGTCTAGTATCGGATACACAACCACGAACCAGGGCTGAACGAAGGCCTGGCCAAAGGTGGTAAGTATGTTGAGAAACAGCTAAAGGTATGTGTTAAGAGTTTTTTTCACCTGATTTTGGTAATAAATATTTTCAAAAATTGTATTGCGTTTATACGTTTACTTTCTGGACGTCGTACGCAGGAGCGACTTACCGTCTGCGCGCATATGGCGATACAGAAAAAGGGAACCGTTGACAGGGCCGCCGAGAGCGGGTTCGAGCCCCGGTGAAATATATTTTTTCAGGCTCCCCGGCGGGGGAGACCGGATGAAAATCTTTACACTAAATCGGAAAACCGCATTCCCAATTGCAGAGTGACTTTGTGTTGATCTGAAAGGGTTAATTTGTGCAATCGACAAATAATGGTCCTACCAAGGCAGGTACAAAACATATGCAACGTAGTCGGGCCTTGGTAATTTGTACTGGCTCCCCCACCCCTTCCCAATCGGCACTGACCGTTGATGAGTGCATTAAGCAGCAGCTTGACATGAACAGTAGACCGGCAGGTGTACGGAGTATACCGCGAGGGGTACGTACCGATCTGAAGTGTGCCAGAAGTTGCAGTTTTCCTAGTTGCAGTACCGCCTGGTGAGCTTGTTAGTGTGTGTTATTAAACGACGCTGTCAGTTGCTAATAGTGCATTGCGTCGCTAGTAGACGATTGGATATACAGCCTGTAGATCATTGGTGCAATGATACCGAAAGGGTAAAACAGCATGAAAATTTATTTTAGGGTTTTCTGTGTGGAAAAAGTGTTGGGAAACGCTCTCGACAAAGTAACTTATTCTGAGTCATCCCGTTGTGTTGCAATGATCACGTAAAATAAAAAAAAACGTATCAAGCGCAACTCAGTTTAAAGAGAGGCACTCTACATTGCCATGTGTTTCGATTCCCAAGGAATCGTCATCAGGCAATTCAGACACAACATATAAAACACATTAGTTCTTCATGTCTGTCCATACACTTCAGTGACAGCTGACTCATATCCTTCAAAACATTATAAACTTCCCCGTTACTCTGTAGCACGTGTAAGATAGGTTTTTTTTTCTCGTTCAAGGTTTTTTATTGTTTGCTTGGGCAATGAAGATTTATGATTAAAAAGCAAATCATTAGTTGTTACGAGTAATCCACTTCCTGAATGTAAATGCGCCGTAACGAATTCAAATGCGTACTGAAGCCTGTAGAATTTACAAATATTTTACCAAGTTTAATTTCAAGAACTAACATCCGTTCGATATTTCTTTTTGGCGCAGAACCAATACTTAATAATATGGGTAAAACAAGACGAAAATAAGACTACTATTTTATTGTAAAAAAATTACTATTGTGTAAATGAACAAGAATTACATAATTTCAGTCAACAAACCTAGTTGACTGGAATTATGTAATTCTTGTAAAATGTTTGTGAATCTTTATTTCTTTCCCATCTTATGCCTTGTTTTTGACTTGTCCAAGTGCTATACATGTAGCGAACGGATAAACAAATAAATTTTAAAAAAAATCTCATAAAAACTAGCCATCGTGTTTCTAATAATAAATCTTCATTATCCAAGCATAAAGATAGGAAAGGAACCTTGAACGAGAAAAAGTATGTTACACATGCTACAGAGTAACGGGGAGTTTGTTTTAAATGGTATTAGTGAGATCTCACTAAAGGGTGTGGCAAAACATGAAGAAATGGCGTGTTTTTAATGTTTTGTATGAACTGCCTGATGATTTATTGTGTATTGGACCGTGCATCTTTGTGATAACTGAAGAATAAGAGCAAACTAGATGTTACATTTATTGTTTTATTATAATTATGATAGCAGCTTCCTGTAAAATGGGTACCGGGTCTTTCCTGGGGGTAAAGTGCGGCCGGGGCATGCTGCTGACCACTCGCCCGCTTCTAGTGCCGCGATCATGGAGTTGAGCTGTACCTTTACCCACCCTCTGGGCCACACCGGACCTGTAACGGGAAAACTTTACCTTTACCTTATACTTATGATATGCTCAACATGTTTCGGGCAATGCTATGCCCATCATCAGGAGCTCACTACTATAGTGCTGATTACCACATTGGTCATCCAGTTCTTGGGTTGCTGTTGGTTGGAAATTAGGTGCAGGCAGCCTGCCTGCACCTAACTTCCAAACAACAGCAACCGTCGTGAGCTCCTGATGGTCGGCGTAGCAGTGCCCGAAACATGTTGAACCTATCATAAGTATAATAAAACAATGAGCAGCGTCTAGTTGCCTGATGATGATTGCTTAGGAGTTGCAACACGTAGCAATGTAGGATGCCGTTTATTAAATGAGTTGTATTAGACTTTTTTTGGCTATTCTTCAAAGTGACAGGTGCAAGCAATGCCTTGCACATGAACGTAGTGTTCTGTTCAAATGTCAACAATCCCCGTCAGGCAATCAGCGTCAAGAACATCTGCTACTAACTGCAAATATGTGGTTTGTGTTATTGAACACTGAGGCTCCCAACTCCTTATCTACAAGTCCTCGACTTTAACACCACTGGTGTGTGGTTTACAGTGTGAGAAGGTCTGCTGATACAGATATGTCGTTAGCTGCCCGATTTACTTTCAAAAGTAAATCCCCGTTATCAAAACACAGCAGCACATTCTAATGTTCGTCAGTTTTAATTATTATTGTACGTATTCCACTATTGTGGGCCCGGTAGTTCAGTCGGTATAGCAACTGAGCTACGGGCTGGACTGTCCGGGATCGAATCCCGGTGCAGACGAGATTTTCCGCCCGTCCAGACCGGCCCTGGGGCCCACCCAGCCTCCTGTAAAATGGGTACCAGGTCTTTCCCGGGGTTAAAGTGCTGCCGGGGCGTGCTGCTGACCACTCACCCCCTTCTAGTGCCGCGGTCGTGGAAGAGTAGAGCTATACCTCTACCCACCCTCTGGGCCACACCGGGCCTGTAACGGGAAAACTTTACCTTTTATTATTCCATTATTTGGAACAGTAATTAATTTATAAATATTTTACACTTATTGTTTGTAAAGGCGAGGCCTGTACATCAATATGTAACTGTGAAACTACCTGATGATGGCCGTATTATTCGGCCGAAACATGTCGTAGTAAATTATTGTAAAATATTCATGCCGTTGTGGCGGTCGGGAAGTGAAAACCGATATTATTTCGATTATCACAACGGGATGATTTTACCCAAACCCCCCAAATTTAATCGTCTGCAGATTTATTCGTGAATAATAGTATGGTTTGGAGATTTAACCCTCCGAAATACGTAAATGAACTCTGTTGACCATTTAACTCTGCAGAATATGGTTCCATTTAAAGTATTTTCGATACTTGATAATTCTTCTGATTAGAAATGTCATTACCGCCGCTGCTGCTGCTACAAGAAGTCGATATGATTTCCGATACGAAGGTTTTCCTGCAATACCTCACTTGTAACAATATTAACAGGAAGACACGTCTGCCTAAGCTATTTATCGTGGAAGTAGGTTCATTTTGCGACAGCAATGACAATGAGAGCAGTCCGGTTACATAGTGCCGTAATAAAAAGTAGGGCAAACGTTTCGAGCAATTGTAATTAGCGATATAGAATCATGGCGTATAATTTAAAATTATAGTTACATAGTCCGCGGTTGTAATGGATATATTCCGGGTTCCGAACAGGTTATGGGCATTAAACAATGAAGAGAGTACGAATATACATGATCATCGAAGACGATGGACCTAGATTCGAACCTAATAAATGCTGTAACGTTCCGTACGTACGTTACAAGATCTCAATGTGCGCACCGTTCGCAGCCCTGTTGACAAAAAGCAGCACTCAGTTCTTCGCAACGTTAGTTGAAAGACTTGATTCCACTCCACAGCCGCAACGCTTTCCCCACCGGGCGCGTTCTGGAATATAATGCAATCTTCATCATCTTTTATTATTATTCCAGTGTATCATACAGATATGGAACATGTCAGTAAAATAATTTAGCAATAATAGTAATAACAATAATAATAATAATAATGTACGATGCATAAAGCATCCGTCATATTAAACATTAATAACTAATTATGCATTACAACAAAATCTAATAAATGAGTAATAACTGTATATATTTAATGAACAACACAAACATTGTATAGGATATTATGTGACTTTTCCGATAGAT
>Ga0136643_10016235_pt1 | contig 11187 bp, 2 predicted proteins | sample TergutLab28metaG_FD_96883 | JGI IMG/M metagenome (GOLD analysis project Ga0136643, IMG submission 96883) | Labiotermes labralis P1 segment gut microbial communities from Petit-Saut dam, French Guiana - Lab288 P1 (version 3) (version 3) | ecosystem: Host-associated > Arthropoda: Insects >... | reverse complement strand
CGATAAAAAGGCCTCTGATACATCGTGAGGTCCCCAATCCACGACTATAACATCATGGCATTTCTATAAGGTACACTAACACCAGTCACATATACACAACATAGTTCCACGTGTTCACCACGATTTTATGTTCTTCACCTTATTTTAACCATTTTTAACATATATTTTAGAACTAACTTACTGTAATACCGCGGGACCCCGTAGGTAACTACTTCAGAAGTACCTTGTATGTTTCAAATTTTATAAGCCTGAGGATGACCTCAAGGGGTTGAAACATGTAGCTACATTAATTGTTTACAGCTTAACTTAACATCACATTGTTGTGTAAGACGGACGATAAACAACATTGATATCACTAGCTATTTTATTTCACTTCTTATGTGCTCAACATGTTTCGGACATTAATATATCCATCATCAGAAGCTTGCGACTCTGCTGTTGAATTACCACATCTGTCATTTTGTTCTCACAACACGGACACCACTAAAACCCAGCCGCGCCAGATCTCCAACACACAACGAACCGAGAGCAAAACGACCGATGTGGTAATTCAACAGCACAGTCGCAAGCTCCTGATGATGGATATATTAATGTCCGAAACATGTTGAGTACAAAAGAAGTGAAATAAAATAGCAAGTGACATCAAGTTGGTCTTTTATTCTTCAACTACTACAATGATGCACGGTCCAATAAACATAAGTATTAATATATACTCTTTAACCTTGGTGCTAGGTGGGGTGGGTGGTCAACGCTACACCCCGGCCGCTTTACATCCTTGGAGAGAAACCCAGTACCCATTTTACAGCAGTCTGGGTGGGCCTCGGAGCCGGTCTAGACGGATGCGGAAAGTCTCGTCCCCACCGGGATTTGATCCTCGGATTTTCCAGCCGTTAACCGGTCGGTATACCGACTGCACTGTCCCGGCCCGTTGTTAAAATGAGAGCTTTAATATTACACAAAATTTGAAATAAGTAATAATATCGTAGACAATTGTTGAAGTCGCTGAAGATTCGCTGAGGCAAGTGCCATACGTAGGTACTGAAGTGAAGACAATTCGTATTTGTGCAAAAATTATAGTGTGTTGTAAGTTTTAATCTTTTCAGATTTTTAGTTAGATTATTTTTATACCAAAAGAAAGGAAGTGACATAATAAAAAGCGAAGTCGAGTAGACACATGGTTAACGCTGCTTGTGATGGAATCCGCCAGTACATTACTAATCTTTAAAGGGCATAGCTTTTAAAGTGGGCATGCTGACATGAAATGCGCTCATTCTGCTGAGTTCTAATTCACCTGTATGAAGATTGTTGGTTATATCAAAGCACACAAGACAAGGGCTTACGTTTAAAGAGTACTGTCTGTTTGCAGGCCTGTGTGTTTTCAGTCCAAGCCACCCCTGCGATAGGACGTTGGAACACAAAATCTGCTTCTTTCAGCAATCGTATTTATATTAATTGTTGTAACACCAATAGTTGACAATTTATAAGTATCTAGTAACGTTTACAACAGAGTGGTTACCACGTAGCACCTTCTTTAATATCTAATTTGACTTTCCCTACAATTTTTGTGTGTTGGTATGATTCTAACAATAAGCAGGTTACTTTCCTAAAGAAAATTAACTCGTTTCCGTGATGGAAATATTGTTGAGTAAAAATTGAATTGTTGTTATAGTAAATTCATACATGGAAGAGTTACAACCCATATTCCATTCTTTCCAGGAACCTCAGCCTCTAGTACGCCCAATAACGATTCTTCCGGTCAGTTATCACACCAATAGAATTCCAACAATTTACACTATACACACACACACACACACACACACACACACACACACATATATATATATATACTGACAGCTGTAACAATTTGCATGCAATCCTCCCCGCCAGCCTACGTGCCCCTTCATAAGGGCGGTGTGCTCTGGGAAGGAAATAAGCTTTAGATTAGGAATATAAACGTGATGTGAATGGCGTAAAAGAGGAATTCACAAAATCTTTTGTTTTGAAAATAACTTAGACTTGAAAGACTAAGGCGTTCAATATGTAATAAAATGATCTAATCGAAACAATATGCTGTATTTTCGACACTGTACAAACTAAGACATTGAGAGCGCCGTTCAGAAAATCGTAAATAAAGCAATATAATAAGCCTAAAGTGTTTACCACGGTTGTTAATCCTCAAGCACATTTACACGTCAAATTGATATTCACTGCATCCGTGTGACTGAGGATGGAGCACAGTGGCAGGCTTCTGTTAACAGGATAATGAAGGCTATGTTTTCATGAAAGGACGAGTTTATCACCGCTCGCACAGCGGCATTTAGCTCCTCAAGAATAATTTTGTTGCTTTATAAAGTGACGTTCAGAGAGAAACATCTTGAAAGACGGATAAGTAATACGCAATTCCGGTACGGTACCCACACAATGATTTGCGTTTCGAACCTTCTGTAACGAAATCATGGAACAGTAGGAAATTCTGAGTCTTTTGATTTCAATAATTTGTGTTGCTCCTGTTCATCACACACGTATCTGATCCTAGTACAAGAAGTACTGCTGAATTTTCGTGACACAGGTTGCGTTCCTACATACGTCAATTTCAAGTACAAAATGGCGATTATACCTCTCCTAAGTATACTTTCAAGCCGATAAGTCCTCAAATGGTTTCTTTCAGTGAGAGTTTTCGAGTAAAGTTTCTTTTTCGCAATAAAAACACCAATAAGTAAACAAATAATGTTTTAATCAATAAAATACCATCTGTGTACAGTAGAGAATTATATCGGCACTCTCTTTGTTTGTTTAAAATCTTCTATCCTGTTTTTTCGGCCTGTACACAGCCATTAACGTTTACGTAATTTATTTACCACATTAAAATCACCTGTGGCTCTACAAGTATATCACACACGTGTTAAAATCTTACATTTTGCAAGTTCTTTTGGTTAGAAATTACAGTTGGTTCAATATATACAAATCCATCGAAATTACATATTTTGAACTTTGTAAACCAGATCTTTTCTTCATTTGAATTTTTGCTATACCCTTAATCTTCTGTACTTCTTAATCATAAGTCTCTGCAAAATGTTACATTCTAACGCGTGTGTTAGATAAATGTAAAGCCAGCAATGATTTCTCACACTGTATATGAATTAGTTCCTGATGTTGATGGAATGCACGTCGGAACGTCGAAACATGCCTTGATTAAAAATACCTATCTCTTCCCCTGTTAGGTAGCTATACCGCTATACAGTTCATTGTGTATAACTTAACGTAGTACTGTATGTATAAATACATAAGTATGATCAACGGTACATTCTGTAGTCTAGTGTATTTGCATTCGTTTTTATATTTTTAAGTAACTATGCAAGCAGTAAACTTACAGGTAGATTTATGTATACTTCTAGTGTACAGGGACTAGATTTTATTGTCTTTGTGCACAGTAAACGTGAATAATATAAAATGAATACTGTTTTTCCATATGTTATTTAAAGGACTGTAAATATAGTTAGAAAGGAGATACGCACATGCATCTGTACCCGGGAGGCTTATGGGTGCAAGACACGAAACATCACGTCTTCTCTGTGTACGTGTACACACACACACTTTAGTTCAGGTCGTGTTTTTTTAAACTTAGTATTGAACATAAATTATGCTGAACCTGTGAATTGAGTAACAACTAGGGAATGCACGCCACTGAATTTTTACGGGCATTAAATTGTTCCATGAGGGGCAGTTATTTGTGACTGTCCTGATACTGGCTTTTTTTTTTACGGTCTCAGTGAACGCCTTTGGGAGTTGTATAGGCTGGATGTCTTACAGTGGAGTAAGAGAAGTTGACGCAACAGCACGGCGAACAGTTGTTGCGTGGAAATGAATTGCTGGTTAGTCACTTCCAGCATCTGTAGGCTTACTTCATACCTTACACGTTCATAGAACATTTTGTTTGACGAAATGAGTCCCACGAACTGGAGCCATGACATTATAGATTTTAAAAAATGCGGATTTTTATAAGCACGTGGGGGTTTTTCAAAGGGCATTTGTGCTTGATTTTGTGGTCAGGGCGCTTAAAATACAAGAATCCAGTATCAAGTTTAAGTACAATTTTTATTACATGGAAGCTATAAACTCCTGGAAAAATGAATTATAATTAATTTTTAGTATCATACGTCTTCCCAGTGTCTATATGTGAATTGTAATTGATTATTCATATAATTTTGAGTCAAGGCAAATAAATAACCCACTTAATATGCAGCGCCTTCTTCAGAAATTGGTTAGAAATATGCCCATTTTCCCGGCAAAAAGTTAGCTGGCCTTTAAGGATTCCGAATTTTAATCACCCTAGTCACAAAATTCTCATTTCGACTTTATCCAAGGCAGTTCATCCCAATTAGCATCTTCATGCATATTTTATATACTGTCTATTTTACCTGTTCTTCTCACTGTACCGTTAGCAACCTGAATTATCTGCACTGCGATTTTACAGCTATATGTTTATGTGTATACTTCTGACACCGGAAGTATTGTAATCCCAGTTTATCTTTTCAGAATTAATCGCTATAACATTATCTGGAAGCAGAAAAAATTGTTCAAGTCAGTCGGATGTTCTCGTTGGTCCTTGAACATTTGCATTGTTATCATGTGAGTTAAAACAGAGTACTTAGTGATTCCACATAGCTAAATTAGATTGCGGATCTCTTGTATATTTCATGACGTTGTATCTGTAATACACGTAACTTTAAATTTTAACTGGTTTAATGCACTTACTCTTGTACATCTGTGCGTTGCTGATGTATATCTCGCTTTTCGACCGGAACGGGTGACGTGCGTCACTTGTTATCCGTCTTCATTGAACTGTAAGTGATGACGCATATATATTCGATACACACAAAGGCCAAATAGTTATCCCATTCAGCCAATGTTAATAAACGGCTCGTTACTGCGTCTGTACGTGACGCACTGAGATACGCACAGAAGAGTAGATGAAAAGTTGTGTGAGTAATTTGTACTCAACAAGCCCGTGGATATCATTTGTGCTTCTTATGAACTTTTAATACTGTTATAAAATTGAAAAAGTTTTGTAGTCTTTAAAAGTCTGTGGCATCTGATACGATTAGCCAGTTCTTCTGAACCTGCTTATGGAAACAGATGCTTCGTTGTCGCCTGAACTTGACCAACTGCTGGATCACATAATGAAGAATTTTAGTTCATTTCACTCCTTGATGCTGTAGATAATTGTATAAAAAGAGCGAATTTGAAAGGATGTGGAAGAGTTAGTAATGAAGAAAGTGCAGGTTCTACCAGGGACGGCCTAATAAGAATGTCTATAAACCGGGCAGAAATTTGAAATAGGAAAATCCCGAACGTGAAGCATAATTCATACTAGAAAGCGACATTCACCTCCTGTATCAATTTAGGATTATCTACAATATATGGCTATAAATATTTTGCTTATTTTCTCTTTGTGAGCGTTCTACAGTCTGTCTCGATCATGCATCGTGGGACAGAGACCTGCAATTGAGAGCACAGACGCGCTGTTGGAATTCGTGATTTGAAATTCTGTGTTGGTTGCTAGGAGATATTTCGCCAATTACGGTCAGTAGAGAAGACATACCGACCGTTCTCTGACTGCTAAGCAGTAGCCTACCTATCTGCTGTGTGACAGCCGGCTGTTTTACACTAATAACACCAACAGCAGGATCCAACCAGTTTTAAGATATTGTAAATCTCATTATCAGAATTAGAGTCATGTATTTTCTGCCGACACTGCATAAACAAAGAAATGAGAGTTTTTGTTTCTGAGGGTACTATAGGCTACCCGACGTGCCAGGGGACCAGCAAGATTAAGAGACATAAAACAACGTAAGATTTGAGGTTATAATGGCGGTGGCTATGAATGTTACTATATTTTGGTATGTGAGATCGTGTAGGTTGGAAGCTGTTCCTTGAAACTTCACAGTCCTCGGCAGAAGGAAGATTGCGGGTCAGAATTTATTTACCAGACAACACGGCAAACGTCCCACAAAAAAAAAGATTCTTCGTAAAATAATATACTTCTTTTTCTTCTTCATCATCATCATCATCATCCTCATACTCATCATCTTCTTCTCCCCTACCTCCTCCTCCTCCTCCTCCTCCTGCTACTCCTTAAGCGCTGCAGTTCTTTTTGGACATTGGCTTCCAACACAATCTTCCTCCATTTCCGACGGCCGCTGGTCATTGCCTGCCTGTTTTTTATTCCATTATATTTAAGTCATCTTCAAACTAGTCTCTCCATTTGTACACTGTCTTTCTCTTTTCCTTGCTCTTCCCATTGCAGTTGTTGCGAATTTGCTTCGACATTCCTTGGTTGTGCATGACCATACAATCTTAGTCCGAGGGATTTTATAATATCACAATAACTTTGCCTTGTAATGTGTCCTTTTCTCGATGTTTGTCCTTATTCTCTAGCGTTCCTCTTTATTTTCCGTGGTCGTATCTTTTATTTACAACCTCCCTTTCATATATTCTGAGAGTATTCGTTCCTTCCATGGTCATTGCCCAAGCTCCTGGCCCGTAAGTCAGAACGGGTCGTAGTTAGAATTTAGTATTTCGGGACAGCGGTCTGGACCTGAGGATTTAAATGTGTGCTAGGTCGTAAAATATTATAATCAATAATTCACTGGGACATATATCTTTAAAAGATTATGACAGTAATTTAATAATATGTTTTATATTTTCCCTTGTCTGATGTGCGTCTGTAGCAACATAAGGTATTCCTATTTTTGATGCTCGTGTGACCGTGCATCCTTAATATGAAATGATTTGTTAGACAAACTTGACGCAACAATTATGATTTATTGATAAACCAAAGACTCAACATGTTTAGGGCACCATTGTGCCCATCTTCAGGAGTGCAAGGCTGTACACTACCGTATATGGTTTTCAGCACTTAAAGGTGCTGGCAGGATTCTTGGGACGCCGGAAGGCAGGTCGTGTGCACTGTGTAGAGGCTGTTTTTCGACTCCCGGTGTCCCAAGACTCCTGCCAGCACTTTTAAGTGCTGAAAACCATATACAGTAGTGAACAGCCTTGCACTCCTGAAGATGGGCACAATGGTGCCCGAAACATGTTGAGTCATTGGTTTATCAATAAATCATAATTGTTGCATCAAGTTGGTATAACAAATCATTTCATGAGCCATTCTTGTTCTTGTTATAAAAGCCAACGAGATGCACTGTTTCTCAACTTTATTTTGGCAAAGAAATCTACATGTTTCGGACAGATATACTGTCCATTATCAGGACTCTTAATACTGTATTCACAGCAATAGATATTTGTCATACTAATTATGTTGACCGTCTGCTAGCGAGTATGACAAATACCTATTCCTGTGAATACATTACAACGGGGTGCTGATGAGTCCTTAGCCCGACCTACTTCCCGAGGACGGAATCGATAGTGTCTTTGGAAAGAGAGGTCTGTTAATGTTCCAAATTGCAAGTCTTTTCTTTTTACAGAGGGTGAAAAGAAGCATATCAGACGACGCGCGCGATTTCAACAACATGGAGAAGCGAGCTGTCACCAAGTTTTTTTTTCCTGTAAGACAAGGCAGCGAAGAAAATTCACGCCATTCTGATAGAAACATTAGGGGAACATGCACCACCGTATGTCACTGTCAAACATTGGGTGGCCCAGTTAAAACGTGGTGATTTTTCCACCTGCAATGCGCCTCGTTCTGGACGACCCAAAACAGTGACCACCCCGGAGATTATTGATCAAATTCACGAGTTAATATTGTAAGACCGCCGAATTTCGGCTAACTCAATAGCTGAGCGACTGGGCATCTCACGTGAGCGGGTTGGGTCCGTCATTCGTGAAGATTTGGACATGCGGAAGCTCTCCGCGAAGCGGGTCCCGAAATGCCTGAACGCGGCTCAAAAACGTCAACGGTGCCAGTCGTCTGAGCAACTTTTGGAATTTTTCGGCGCGATCAAAATAATTTCCTGTCGCAGTTGGTGACAATGGACAAAACCTGTTTATATCACTATGACCCGGAGATAATGCAATAATCAATGGAGATGTGGCATAGCGGCTCACCCCGCCCCAAAAAATTCTGATTGCAAAAATCCACTGGAAAATTTCTCTTCTCGATTTTTTGGGATCAAGACGGCAGCCTCCTCATTATCTTCCAAAGAGCCAACTATCAACACGAAGTATAACTCATCTCTGCTGGTGCAACTGAAGGACATTTTGAAGGAAAGGCGAAGGCCGCGGGAAGGTCACCAAAGGGGTCTTGTTCTTACACGACAATGCCCCGGCATACCGGGCACTTGCAACCCAGAAGAAATTGATCTACCTGGGCTTCCAATGTCTTGATCACCCACCCTATTCTCCGGATCTGGCCCCGTCGGACTAACATCTGTTCCCTGGACTAAAAAAAAATTGAAAGGTCGCCATTTTTCGTCCGACGCGCAGGTCATTGCTGCTGCGGAGACCTGGTTGGACGGACAAATTTCAGAATTTTTTTGTTAGTGGCTTGCAAAAGTTAGAACAACGGGCTAAGAAGTGCATTGAGCTTCGTGGGGAGTATGTTGAATAAATTCCGAGTTTGGTCGCCGTAGATTGTTTCCTTCCTAGTAGGACTAAGGACTTATCAACCCCTCCCCCACCCCCTCGTATTAAGACTCCTGATGATGGACAGTAAATATGTCCGAAACATATAAAGTTCTTTACCAAAATAAAGTTAAGAAATATTGTATCTCGTTGGTTTTTATAATAAGAATATATCACGATGCGCGGTCTTCTGAATGTCAAAAAAGAGGTGTTCCTACTTAGCCGATAGCATAACTTTACTATTTTCATATTAAAAAAATCCACTTTCGATTCAGTGCTGTAGCATATATCTTTCAGCACAACAAAAATTATAGTTCAAGGCAATGACGACCAGTAGTCTGAAATGGAGTCTAACTTCCACTCTCGAAACGTCTTATTATCAAATTGTCCCCAGCTCTGCAGGGAATTCCTTATTTGTATGCATCGCGTAGCTCAAGATACGGCGATGCGGCGTCTAGGTAGTGGTCGCTTCTCGGTTTGTTCTGCACAGCAGTCGGCTGGCGACATTTGTTACATGGCGCAGACTTGTGTTCCTTCGGCATGGCAACGGTATAGGCTGTCTGCAGGAAGCGACAGTCAACTGTATCTGGGAAGCCAGGATATCAACATCTCTTGAGTAAGATGTTACCTTTTTGTAGGTTTAGTGTAAAGAATGTAAGTCGAAAAAAGTGGAATGAAATTAAGTGTATGATCAAAAGCACAGTTATTTATTTTGTGCTCCCTGCGAATTTTCGATGTTGTATGAGCTTTATATTCATTTATTAGAGGTATAAATTTCGTTTCTCATTCTTCTTCCCTCGCACACGAACTCTTGGGGGCAAAAAGAGAAGCAAATATTTGCAAGATAGAGCAAATTGAAGCTGGAACAGACGGGTATGTTATTTCGGATTGCATTTCAGAGACTTCAGAAAGAGGCCTATTTCTGGTGAGCAGTGGTGTTCCGTTAGAATAAGTTAAGAGTGCCATAACTTCATCTCTACGGATTTACAGCAGAAGTGGATTAAATCATTGATAGCAGACGTAAACAGTGCATGTTACTGAGAGGTGTAATGATTTTTACTGCCCTCTTTTATGCGCAGGGATACACATATTGAAAAATATTCGTTTTATGACACTTTTTTTATTGGGTATTTATATGTATTCGCAGACAGTGGCCTCTGTTTCAAAGGGGCGGTTGTGTACACTTAACCCTCAAAAAAAAAACAGAGATCGCGTTTGGCACATACCATCCACCATCGGATCAGTCATTACGTAGTCTATACAATGACTAAGCTAAGGGTTGCAAACCCGAGAAGCTGTGTTTCGCTTCCTGGCAGGGGAAAGAGATGATACTGTTTCATAAAGCGTTCAGACTGCTTCTGGGGCCCAGCAAGTTTCTTATTTAGTGACACGGGGCGCCCTTGCCGAGGGTAAGCTGTCTTTGATATAAAGCTAACAACTTTCCTCAACCTAGTGCCGAGGTTAGGACTGATTAGATCTTCAGCTGCACTCATCCCCGGCACACTTTTATGGTGTAAACAGGAAACTTTAGCTTTACCTCATTATCCCAAATCAAATTATCGAGGAATTTTATATTTTATTTGTATAGATATTCCATAGCATGTTTTACTGAAAGACTGTGTTTGTTTCGGACGTGAAGCATCCATCATGTGTCGATTTTTTGTATTCCGTAGCTATGATTTCGTGAAGAGAAATTTGCGAAAGGGTATAAAATAAGCATTTGCCGGTATGTACTGGTTACAGAAGTCTTGCTAACCTGTCGATATGCAGTATTACCTTAACCACTGGTGGCTAATTTAACAAACTAACCACAACTTTGTTATAGACCTGTAAGTATCTAGTTATGTATATCTTATTAGCCTCTTGATACAGCGTATTTCTCCTGCAGTTGATGGTTAAGGTGACAGAGTCAGCACAACAATGTTATATACATGTAACCACCTAGTTACTTGTCACATACTAACCTTGTGACACAGCGCATTACACAAGCAGCCGGTGGTTAATATAACAAAGTAACTGCATCATTGCAAGGCCACACTATCTTGTTGCAGACCGCACACTTTATTGGCCTCATTTACAGCCTGAGGTGTGTGCTCCGGCGCGCCATTCACTGCGTCTGGCACCATTCTAGCGACTACTTTCCTCAAACAACCCACAGCGTTCCCGTCATGTAAATACTATTACTGGTGTGACGCCGTCAGTCAGAAAACATTTTTTTGTGCCTTACTTAAAAAACAACACCCTCGACCGAGGTGCCATGATTTCTTCTGCAGTGTCTTTTATATATTCAAAAACAGAAGTATTCTATTGTCTGTCAGACGCCCTTGAATAGCACGTTCATAATTATGGCATTTCAGGAACGTTCTGCTTTGTAACGAAAATGCAGGCATGAGATAAGCGTGCTGTCAGTATGTGTGTATGTGTGTGTGTGTGTGTGTGTATGTGTGTGTATGTGTATATGTGTGTGTATGTGTGTATATGTGTGTGTGTTTATGTGTGTGTATGTGTGTGTGTATGTTTGTGTATGTGTGTGTGTATGTGTTTATGTGTGTGTCTATGTGTGTATGTGTGTATATGTGTATATGTGTGTGTATGTGTGTATAT
>Ga0136643_10016234_pt1 | contig 11187 bp, 9 predicted proteins | sample TergutLab28metaG_FD_96883 | JGI IMG/M metagenome (GOLD analysis project Ga0136643, IMG submission 96883) | Labiotermes labralis P1 segment gut microbial communities from Petit-Saut dam, French Guiana - Lab288 P1 (version 3) (version 3) | ecosystem: Host-associated > Arthropoda: Insects >... | reverse complement strand
TCGGCGCGCATTTATTATCTTGTTTCTAGACTCGCCTACGGCTCGTCTCTTCACAAGATAATAAATGTTAACTACATCTACAGTTCTTTCATTTTCTATTTACACATAATTATTGACACTACCCCCTTTCGATGCGGGAGTACCCAACTTGAGTCTCAAATTGAGACTTTGAAGGGGTTTGAGACTCTTCAAACCTCGAAAACTCTGAAAAACATCAACATTTCGTCAAAAACGCGATTTGTTGATGTTTTCAAGTCAAATGACAGACTAAATTATGCTTTTCGAGACTGAAATCACTTCTTTAGGCATAATTCAAATCTCGTAGATCCTAAAAAACATCAACAAATTGGTCGAAATCGCAAAATGTTGATGTTTTTTGACTACATTGTTACAAAAAACGGAGGATTAGCTCTTTTGAGTTCGTCAACAGTCTGACTACTATCCATCGATAGTGGTTTTTTGATGTAAAATTCAAGTAGAATCGACCTTATTGTGAAAATTTCCACTTTTAAAATCATAAATGTATTTAAAACGATTGAAAGCCCTTGAAAGTGTGAGGACTGACTGTTATAATAAGGTGAATATCACATCAGAAAGGTGGATTTATTAATGAAAAAAATGGGATTACTACCTAAGCTACTTATTGGTATTGCCCTAGGTATTTTAATCGGTTTAACTGGTTTCACCCCGCTCAACCGTGTCCTCGTGACATTTAGTGGACTATTTAGAAACTTCTTAAGCTACATCATTCCACTCATCATCATCGGATTTATCGTTCCTGGTATTGCCGACCTAGGTGGAAAAGCGGGTAAGCTACTTGGTATTACCGTAGCGATTGCTTACGTTTCAACCTTACTTGCCGGTATTTGGGGCTGGGCAGGGGCGAGCGCCTTCATGCCGTTCCTTGTTGGTGATATTGGTGAAGTTTACATAGGAAGAGAGCTAGAGGTGCTGTTTAGCATTGAGATTGCTCCGATTATGGGAATTATGACGGCGTTAATTACTGCCTTCATCTTAGGTATTGGAATTAATGCTGTTAAAGGGAACGTTCTACTAGGCGCTTTCCAAGAATTCCAAAACATCATCAAAAAAGTAATCGAGAATGTCTTCTTACCGTTGCTACCGTTTCACATTGCTGGGATCTTTGCTGAAATGGCTTACTCTGGAGAGATCGCTCACACGTTAGTCGTTTATGGTGTTGTTTTCCTTATCACCATTTCTCTCGACTACATCTACATTGCTTTCCAATATTTAGTAGCTTCTATCTACACGAAGCAAAGCCCAGTTGAAACCATCAAGAAAATGATCCCTGCCTATACGACGGCCCTTGGTACACAGTCTTCAGCAGCTACCATCCCTGTTACGACAAAGTGTATGAAAGAAATCGATGGCATTGACGATGAAGTAGCGGAATTTGTTGCACCACTTGGTGCATCCACTCACTTATCGGGAAGTACCATTACGCTAGTTTCTTGTGCGATTGCTGTTTTGGCCTTAGATGGCATTACCTTGTCCTTTGGTCAATTATTCCCATTCATTATGACCCTTGGTGTGACTATGGTTGCCGCTCCTGGTGTTCCTGGTGGGGCCATTATGGCCGCTCTTGGACTCCTTGAGACGATGCTTGGCTTCACCGAAGCACAGATGTCGGTTATGATTGCTATCTACATTGCACAAGATAGTTTCGGTACAGCTGCTAACGTATTTGGCGATGGTGCCGTTGTTATGATCGTTAATAAGATTGCTGGAAAAGACAAAAAGAAAAAAGAAGCCGCAGAAGCAGCTTAAACAAATCGTATCAAGCATGACACCCACGGTGTTGTGCTTTTTAATTTTTTTATTTTTTTGTAGAAAATCATCTTCTTTTTTGACACTTAGTTGGTGTCAGTCGCGACACTCAACTGTCATATAATGACATTAGCTTAGTGTCAAAGGTGATAGAAATGGATAAAGATCAAGTTCGAAAAAGTAGAAAAAATATTTCAGGCCAAAACATTAAAAGACTACGTGAGGCCTTACCCCATAAGCCTTCCCAACGTGTCTTTTCAGAAATATTACAAAGAGAAGGATTAGACGTTGATAAGAACGTCATTCAAAAAATTGAAGCGGGCACCCGTCCTGTCAAAGACACCGAATTACAGATGTTAACAAAGGTCTTTGGTGTGACCTACGAAGAGTTAATGGAAGAATAACCAGTTAAAAGGACGTCTAGTTTAAGTTAGACGTCCTTTTAACTGGTGTTCCTTTAAGCACTTTGACAGCCATCCTGCTCATCAAAGTACAGACAAACACATTTACCATTCTGAATACTAATGTTAAACTCATGGTCAAACACAGGGTTCAATACCTCGGGTGTTATGGCCTCAGCAGGTGCTCCCTCAAAATAAATCCGACCATCTTTCATAGCTATAATATGTTGGGCGTAAGCCGCTGCAAAGTTAATGTCATGAAGGACTACAATAACGGTTTTACCTAAATCGTCAACTAAGGTTTCAATGATTTTCATCATCTCAACAGAGTACTTAATATCTAAGTTATTAAGGGGTTCATCTAAAAAGATATACGGTGTATCTTGTGCCAAAATCATAGCAATAAAAGCACGTTGACGTTGACCACCAGATAGCTCCTCTAAATAACGGTGACGAAGATCCATTAAGTTCATGTAAGTCAAAGCTTCTTCCACTTTCTCATGATCCATTTCTGATAGCCGACCACCACAATGAGGAAAACGGCCATATTCTACTAAGTCATTGACGGTAATACGAACATTCATTTGTTGACTTTGGCGTAAAAAGGCCACCTTCTTTGATAAGTCTTTAGACTTCATCTGTCGAATATCTACACCATCTAATAGAACTTGCCCTGCACTAGCAGGTAAGATGTTGGTCATGACGCTTAAAAGAGTGGATTTCCCAGCACCATTCGCTCCAACTAAAGCCGTTACAGCATTTTCCTTGATCACTGTGCTCACATTAGACAGTGTTCGTCTTACATCGTTTTTATGATAAGATTGGCTAATGTTTCTTATTTCAATCATGATAAACACACCTCGCTTAAATTTTATTTTCTTTAATGATGTAGTAGAAGATCCAGGAACAACCAACTAAGTTAATAATGACCGTAACGGGAACCGCTCCTTGAAGGAGCTCAACTACCGCTTCACCTAAAACTAAAGCAATGGCTGCCATTAGACCTGAGATCACAAATAGGGGCAGATGTCGATGGGTTTTTAACAGCATACGAGCAAAGTTAACCGCTAGGAGTCCTAAAAAGGTCAACGAGCCAAGTAAAGCCGTGATTAAGCTCATACCAATAGCGATTAAAATCAAATTCAAATGTAATTCTTTCTGATAATTAACTCCTAAGCCTCTTGCTTGCTCACTACCCAAAATTAAGACGTTATAAGTGCGGTGGCGAGCTAAAATAACGAGGGTGAGCACTACCATTAAAGGAGTGACCAAATAAACAAGCGTTTCATTTACATTATTTAAACTAACGTTAACTAGAGCTTGTACTTGCGTAAATTCATAAAAAGACATAATGGTTTGTACGTATCTGGTTCCACTACTGACGATACCTGATAACACAAGACCAAACATCAGTAAAAAGATCATGTTATTTTTACTACGACTAAGGACTGAACGATACATAAAGAATGAAATAACCACCATGGTCGTTGCTGTAACAAAGAAATTGACATGAGCGTTCAAGAACAAAGTGGAAGAAGTACCTAGCAAGAAGACAATCATCGTTTGAGTTCCCATGAAAATGGAATCAAAGCCGATCATAGCTGGTGTCAATATTTTGCTATCGACAATGGTTTGAAAACTCAAGCTAATGACACCGATCAAAAAGGCAGAACCAGTCATGGCTATCAAAGCAGGCAAACTTCTTCCTAAAATGCTTTGAAAAGCATCCGGTCGCATGGGAACACCTAAACGCCATGCTTTGGCATAGGTTCTAGAAAAAATGTAAAGACCAATGGCAAAAATGAATAAAGCAATAACAATGGTGAGAATGAGAATCAAACGTCGATTATTTGCTTTCTTCACCCCATCGACTTTCGATTCATTAACTGCTTGCACTGCTAGTTCCATTGCCAAACACCCCCTTTACTAAATAAACCATAAAGATGGCGCCACCTACTAAACTAATGGTCAAACTGACGTTCATTTCTGTCGGGAAAATAATCACACGACTAATGATGTCGCAGATCAATACAAATACCGCACCAAAAAACATCAAGTCATAAATGGACTTTTTCAGATTATCACCGTAAAAAGATGTGGCCATATTAGGAACAATTAAGCCAACAAATGGTAATGGGCCAACGGTAACAAAAGTTGAAGCGCTAATCAATGAAACAATAACAAGACCCGTCATGACCACTCGGTTATAATTAACTCCTAAGTTTTTGGCAAATTCTTCTCCCAGTCCGATGATGCTAAACTTGGTGGCAAATATAACCGCAATAATAAGCGGCACAATCACCACGTAAACACCCCAAAATCCACCTAATCTAGCAAAGCTTCCTAAATTAATCATGTTGGCAAATTGGATGGCCCCAAATTGAAAAGCAATAACCGAGGACAAAGCAGAGATCACACCACCATACATCATCCCTAAAAGAGGAATGTAAACTGTTTCCCGAATTTTTAGGCGGCTAATCACTAAAGTGAAAATCAACGTTCCAATTAAGGCAAAAATAAAGGCAAACACGGTCTGAACAAATCCCGTTTGACTCCCTAAAAAGACAAAGGAAATGAGAATTCCTAAAGCAGCAGCATCTGTTGTCCCCGCTGTTGAGGGGGACATAAATTTATTTCGACTAATGGATTGCATGACAAGACCAGCCACAGAAAGACCTGCTGCTGATAAAATAATAGCCATGGTTCGTGTCACCCTACTATGCCAAAAAATCAATCTAATGCGTTCATTCCCCTCAAGTAACGTACCAATGCTCACCCCTTCATAAGCACCCACAAATAAAGACAGAACAGTGAAAAAGACGAAAAGCAATACAATGAAGACTCTTTTCCATTTATGCTGCCACTTGCTCGTTTCCTTTGCCATTTCAACACACCTAACGTTCAAAATATTTAATCCCCTTAAAATCGACAAAAATTCCCGAACATCATGCTGTTGCATTCGGAAATTTTTACTGAAGCTATACTTACCTTCTTATTATTGCTCTAAGTAGTTCATCATATCTGCAACCATCTGGCGTGTTGCACCAAATCCACCGGTAATGGTATACCATGAAGTTGGGTCAAGTGGGATGATGTTATCATTTTGTGCTGCACTTGTTTCTGAAAGGATTGGATCTGCAAGTAGCGCTTCAAATCCTGGTCCTGGACCAATCATGTTATTGCTACGATCAAGAACAAAAATAATGTCTGGATTTAAAGATAGAACGTACTCAGCACGTGCCTCAAAACCGTGCTGATCTGTGAATTCAACGCTTGCTTCTGGATCAGCAGGTGTAAATCCAAACTCGCTGTATAAGATATTAAAGCGGCTTCCTGGATGGAAAACATTCAAGGATGTAGCATCCATCATCATCACAAACAAAGTCGTTGAGTCAGATGCACTAGCCAGCTCGTGAACTTCTGCTACTTCTGCTAAAATTTCATTAAATTCAGCATGTAGGTCTCCTGCTAACTCCGGGAAAATAGCAGCTAATACGTTTACGCTAATTTCCATGTCCTCAAGGATGTTGATTTCACGACCTGGCCCTAAGCGAATCCACGTTGTATCTTCATAACGCTCAAAGGTCTCATCACGGAACGCATTACGGTCGTCATCTTCTAAACGATCTCCTGCTGCATTCATTCCAAAAGAACGTGCCCCTAAGATCACTAACTCTGGCTCTAATAAATCTAGAACGTCGTGATCAACATAAAATAACGTTCCACCATTGTGAACAAAGTCAGCATCATCAAAATAAGATAATGATTGTGGAATTCCACCTGTTGAAGTTGGTAAAATTAATGTTTCGATACCCGTGCGCTCAAATCCAATGTTGTATAAAATATCTAACACACCAAAATCGTAAATAGCCACAACAGTTGGGTTGGTCATCACTTCAATTTCTTCACCGTCAAAGTCGGTGATGGTTACAAGTTCACGTACACGTTCTTCACCATTACCTGTACCGGCATCTGTTGATCCGTTATCGTCACATGCTGTTAAAACAAACAAACCTAATACAGCAACGATTGCTAATAAACCTTTTTTCATTATAAAACACCTCGTTATATATGTTTTGATGGCAAAATGATTCGACGTTCATATATTTTGATCATCAAACTATCTTGCATTTATTGTACATGAACACCGTAGTAAATGCAAGTGTTATTTCCAAATTAAATTGTCACCCTATCCAGTAATCATTACTAATTATTGGATAAATAGTAATACTACCATTGCCCAGCTATTTCTATTTTAATGACAAAAATCTTTGATTTCTTTCAAATGGGGTGTACAAAGTTTCTCCTACACAATTGACTACTAGCTAGCTTACTGCTAGTATTATATAAGCACGTTATTTGGGTGCTAGCGAAGCAAAGCATTGCAGCCAAAATTATCGTTGAGCGACCGATTTTGATAAAATCGCGATGATTCTGGTGAGTTTTTAATTGGAAATCATCGTTGCTTGGCATAAAACGGTACATTAACGATAATTTTTCTCTGAGATGGAAGTGAAATTATCGTCAGATGGCAGAAATTTCTCTGTCAACGATGATTTAAGCGAAAGTCAACAAATTTACTGTGTAGTGAGGTGCCACCATGTCTTTAGCATTAGAAATTACAAATTTAAAAAAGACCTATGCCAATGGGAAAGAGGCCTTAAAAGGGATCAGTCTCCAAGTAGAAGCCGGTGACTTTTATGCTTTGCTTGGTCCCAATGGGGCGGGAAAGTCAACCACCATCGGAATCATTAGTTCCTTAGTTAACAAAACATCGGGCACAGTCAAAGTGGCTGGTTTTGATATTGAGAAGGATTTAGTCAAAGCCAAACAACAGTTAGGCATTGTCCCGCAAGAGTTTAATTTTAATCAGTTTGAAACGGTGCGCCAAATCGTGGTTAATCAAGCCGGATACTACGGTGTTCCTCGCAAGGTTGCCATGGAGCGTTCAGAAGAATATTTGAAGCTATTGGATTTATGGGAAAAGCGTGATACAAAGGCACGGATGCTCTCTGGCGGTATGAAGCGACGTCTCATGATCGCGAGGGCATTGATGCACCAACCCAAGTTACTCATCTTGGACGAACCAACGGCTGGCGTTGACATTGAATTGCGTCGCTCCATGTGGGATTTTTTGAAAGCCATTAACGAAGCTGGAACCACCATTATTTTAACGACCCATTATCTGGAAGAGGCGGAAATGTTATGTCGTAACATCGGGATCATTAACCACGGTGAATTAATCGAAGACACCTCCATGAAAGAGCTCCTTAGCCATTTAGAGTCAGAGACCTTTATTTTAGATTTAGCACCAAAAGAAGCCAATAAAAGCTTAAACCTTTTTGGGTATGACCACCTGTTAGTAGACGATGTGACGCTAGAGGTCAAAGTCTCCCGTGAGCAAGGATTAAACGAAGCTTTTAATCAGATTAACGACCACGGTGTTAGTATTCTTTCTATGCGAAACAAAGCCAACCGTCTGGAGGAATTGTTTGTGAAATTAACCGGAAATGCTGGAGGTGAAGCGTAATGGCAGCTTTATATTGGACCGCGTTAAAAAGTTTAGTCATTAAGGAGGTCAACCGCTTCATGCGTATTTGGGTACAAACCTTAGTACCTCCAATCATTACTACGTCCCTTTATTTCGTTATCTTTGGTAATTTCATTGGCGGCCGTATCGGAGACATGGGTGGATTTAGTTACATGCAGTTTATCGTACCAGGGTTGATTATGCAGGCAGTCATCACCAACTCTTATTCCAACGTGTCGTCTAGTTTCTTTGGACAGAAGTTCCAAAAGAACATTGAAGAACTATTAGTTGCCCCCGTTCCAACGGGAATCATTATCGCTGGTTTTCTTGCCGGTGGAATGGCCCGTGGCATCTTGGCAGGAATTTTTGTCACCACGGTATCCATGTTCTTCGTCCCGATCCAAGTGGCTTCGTGGTTAGTTGTGATTGTTATTTTATTGTTAACGTCGTTGTTGTTTTCGTTAGCGGGATTGTTGAATGGAATTTTTGCCAAGTCATTTGATGACGTGAGTATTATCCCAACCTTTATTTTAACACCCTTGACGTACCTCGGTGGGGTCTTTTATTCCATCACCTTACTGCCACCAGTTTGGCAATTTGTTTCTAGGTTTAACCCCATTGTTTATATGACTTCAGGGTTTAGGTATGGCTTTTTAGGTGTGGCTGATGTTGACCTCTGGATTAGCGTCGCCGTGTTATTCCTATTTATTGCTATCCTATTTGGAACCAGCTACCGGCTCATTCATAAAGGGCGTGGTTTGAGAAGTTAATGAAAAGCAGTCGTTACAAACAAAAGTTGTTGTAGTGACTGTTTTTTTTATGATTAAGAAGCTAAAATTTGAATAATACGTCTTCCTCCATTCTTCGTTTTGTTTGATACTTTCTCCTTCTACTATTAGTTCTTGAGTAACAGGATTCTTACTCTCTTTTAGGTAAATTTACATTTTTCGGTCCTAACTATTGGTGAAAGTGTATAAAGGGATTAGTGAAGAAAATCCACACTGATAAAGGTAGTGTTTCGCTAATGAAAACGAGAATTTTTAGATCAAAAGTCATAGATTTGTTGCCAATGGACGATTCGGTGACTTTTATATGCAGCAAAACGACTTTAAAAGCCAAGTAACTGCGGATTTTGGCTATCTACTTGTCTTTCTGGTATGAAGATAGCATCAGAAAAGCCAAGTGCAACTGGATTTTAGGTATTTACTTGTCTTTTATATGCAGAAAAGCGACTTTAAAGGCCAAGTAACTGCGGATTTTGGCTATCTACTTGTCTTTTTAGATGGAGATAGCATCAGAAAAGGCAAGTGCACCTAGATTTTAGGTATTTGTCTTAGCTTTTTAACATGAAAGTACACGGAAATATTGTTGCCTACGAAGTGGAAGAAGCATCAAGGTTAAAAAGCTCGTAGTATCAAGGTCTCTAAATGCTGAAAATTTTCACTAACCCTTCTCTATGCCTTTATATAACCATCTTGTAGATTATAATCTATTTTAACAAGATTCAAAATGAAAAGCAACAAAAAACTGCACTTCGATTTCTCGAAATACAGCTCCCTGTTTAGCCATTTTTTTCTATGAATTCTAAAAACAGTTTCTTTGCTAGCGTATTCAGGCTAGTTGCTCCGTAAGCTTCCGGAACCAACGTTTTCGCCATTTCCGTTTGAGGAATATTAAGCTCAAAAGTGGGTCTTAAAGTTTTAGATCTTACTCTACTTTTAGCTGCTGCACTAGGTTTCGTATGCTGCTCCTTTTCAGTCATGTTATCTAAATTCTCACTTTCATTCCTGTCACTTTATTTATTTAATCTCTCTTTTTCTTAGAAGTCAACCCCAACCCAAGAGCGGCTAAACCAATTCCACCTAATAAAGCTGAACCAACAACCGCTCCCGTTTGAGGTAAGCGACCACCTGGAGTAGGCCTTGTTCCTGGTCTAGGGCACTCTTCTGCCTCTGGACATTCCTCTGGTAGGTTTGCTGGTGGTCTAATCACAAGAATTGGTCGTCCATTAGGATCTTCACCGATTTCGTACTCCCAATCATCGTCTTCTAAACAAACAATAACATCGTCTGGCGTTACCCCAACCGGAAATAAAATGCTCACTTGATCGGTTAACTCATACCCTCCTTCTGGTGAGGTGATCACGATGATGTAATGACCCGCATCAGTGAAAATAAACTCGTAACTCCAACCTGGAGAAGCTGTGATCTCAAAATCGCCTGGAGTAACACCCGGTGGTAAAGGTGGTAAAATTACAACGGTCTGACCGTCCTCACAAACAAATGGATCGGTTGGTTCTGGCTCCACCTCAACGTCTACTGGTGGCGTTGGAGGGACAGGAGGAAAATCAAAGTCCCCGTCTTCTGGAATTTCTAAAACCGCCACGTTAACGACCGTTTCTCCAGCTGCGTCCTCACGTACCACAACATCAAAGGTAACGTTGGTGTTTCCTACTGCTAATGGATCTAGAATCACACGTAACTCTCCGGTCGTCGAGTTGAAACTATAATCAACTACCTCACCATTCACTCGAACAGATCCTCTCACGAAATCAACCAATGAAATGTCAATCTCATCAACGACCACAAATTCACCCTCTAAAGGCTCATCGTTCGGGTTGTTGACTGTAATGCGATACGTAATCCTATCGCCAACCTCAGCCGTTGTTACATTAGCCACTTTGGTGATCGTTGGAGAACGTAACACATCTGGGTCTTCTGGATAAACCTCTACCGGCACTTCTTCCGTCGGTGGTGGTTGTGGAACATTACTGTCTTCTGGCACCTCAAGTACCGCCACATTAATGATCGTCTCTCCAGCTGCTTCTTCACGTACTTCAACCACAAACGTAATCACCGTGTAACCTACTGGTAATAAATCAGGCGTCACACGTAACTCGCCGGTTTCTGGGTTAAAGTCGTAATCAACTGGTTCACTATCTACACGCACACTTCCAGCAATGAAATCCACTAAGTCAAGGTCGATGACATCTACAACGACAAATTCGTCTAATAAATCAAATGGATTCGGATTTCTTACCGCTATCGTATAAACAATCTCATCGCCAACCTCTGCTGTCGATCGATTGGCTTCCTTCGTGATGATCGGTGCTAGAGGTTGATCGTCTTCTGGATAGATTTCTACTTCTACCTCGTTACTTGGTGGTGGTTCTGGTAGATCACTATCTTCTGGTAATTCCAGAATCGCTACGTTAGTCACCGTCGCGCCTGCTGCTGCTTCACGTACTTCTACTTCAAAGGTGATCACAGTGGCTCCACTTGCCAATGGATTCAATACAATACGTAATTCGCCGGTTTCTTCATCGAAGTTGTAGTTAAACTCTTCACCATCTACCTGGACGCTTCCAGTGATGAACTCTACTAAATCAAGGTCTAATACGTCCACCACTACAAAGTCACCTTCTAAGGCCGATGAATCTGGGTTATTAACCGTAATGGTATACTCGAT
>Ga0136643_10016232_pt1 | contig 11188 bp, 11 predicted proteins | sample TergutLab28metaG_FD_96883 | JGI IMG/M metagenome (GOLD analysis project Ga0136643, IMG submission 96883) | Labiotermes labralis P1 segment gut microbial communities from Petit-Saut dam, French Guiana - Lab288 P1 (version 3) (version 3) | ecosystem: Host-associated > Arthropoda: Insects >... | reverse complement strand
CCGTACCTGTTCCACTTTTGAGGGGGTTGTTGCCGTGCTTGGCCGACCTGATCGATCATCATTAGCAGTCGAAGTTCTGCCATTCTTGAAACGTCCAAACCACTCAAACGTTCGGCTACGGCTCATGCACGAATCACCAAAAGCCTGTTTCAACATTTCAAAAGTTTCACTTCCCGTTTTACCCAATCTCACACAGAACTTGGTGCACACCCTTTGTTCGTCAACTTCCGCCATACCGCCGATATCAGAAAATCGCAGACGGCTGACGCAATACACACATAAAGACACGTGCAACAATAAAACGCTTCCACATCCAACCACGCCACTCGGCACACTCACTCACAAGACACCACCGCAACACACCCTAGCGGGAAACTCGTGAACTACAAGCGACTTGCATGTTATGAGCTTTGTCCTGGGACTGTTAGATACACCTTCGTATGATAGCGATGATTACCAGACTTATCTCCCTAATCAACACAGCCTGTAAATAAACCCTCCGATTAAAGTACTCGCGATAAGGTTACCTATTTCAATGCAGCCTTCGTTCTCTGGACTCAGAATTGCTATGTTGGCACATTATGTAAGTTAGTTTCGTTACTGTAATCCCTTTGTTAAGTCGACAGCCCTCGCTCAAGCGGGGCCCGATGGAAGTACATGTAACATTACTTCAGATGGCTTCCGACAGAGGCAGCACAGTCAATTTTTATAGTTAATCTTTTTTGTTCAGAAACAATTTTTCATAAGGGATTAATAAAAACAAAAAAGGACATAATAACGTCTAATCGTAAGCTTTCTAAAAATATGTATCCTGAAAGCATCCTTTCGGTAGTTCAGTACATCATACCATCGTTCGTAAACATCACTGTATTAATACATATGATGGTTATGACAACATGCATGACATCAAGGAACCACAGAAAACCAAACTGGCCAATTGGCACATACTTGGGGATGTACTAATGTAACAGTACAAATGAGAAAACAAATCGTTAATCACGGGAGATGACATTACACGTACCATAAAGCGTAACCAGAAAACAGCTGCGACGTTATGCACCATATAAATATGGCTTGCTTCAGATATACTTGTAAATACCCTGCGTACAAGTGATGACAAATAATAATAACAACAATAATAATAAACATAGTAATCCCTACGATTTTAGTGTTGCAACCACGTTTAACATTCAAAAACTGCATTCTTCCTACTAAGTAAATCTCTGTTTATCGTAAGATTCTAACAATAGACAGCGATTAAATTTCCTAAACAACTCCGATTGATCTTTATAATGGAAACATAGCCAGTTCTTCTAGAGGTGCGAGACGAATTTTAAATACAATTTACATTAATTTTGGCACTAAAGACCTCAACAGGATAGGTACGGAAAACGACGGAGAGAAGAACGCTCGCTTCACACCATTCGGTATTAACTTCATAACGTTCACCAATGAACAGTTCGTAGACTTGCGTGACTTCATATCTAAAGGCCTGAAAGATGTGTGACATACCAACACAAGACCAAAGAAATTATGTCATTTACGACTCGTACATACACCAACAACAGCGCACAATAAAACTACAAATTACAAGTCGTAAACTTGAACCGTCTTTCACGTTTCAGCGTTAAGTCGCCATCCTCAGCGAGAAAATAATACAAATGGATAAAGTATTATTATTATTAATAATCTTCATGTTTGCACCGTGAATCAATGATAAATAAACATTTTATTATCCAACTAATGCACAATATATATGAAGATACAATTAAAATTATTAAATATTTAAAAGTGTTCCAACATGTTTCAGATCACAGGAAATCGATCATCAGGGACCCTTGTACAGTGCTTGGATAAAAATTACAAGAATTATTCTATCGTGTCCTTTGACATGGACATGGTCGGGGTTATGGCAGCATATTCTGACCCGTTGTGCGTGTGTGTAGTTCACTGTATATAAAGGCACTGCCTTCATGTACAGTGCAGTACACACACGCATTCCTTCGTATACAGTGAACTACACACACGCACAACGGGTCAGAATATGCTGCCATAACACCGACCTTGCCCATGTCAACGGACACGATAGAATCATTCTTCTAACTTTTAACCAAGCAATGTACAAGGCTCCCCTCTGTGATCCGAAACATGATGGAGCACTTTTAAATATTTCACAATTTTAATTGTATATACATATTATGTATTGTGCATTAATTGGATAATAAAGTGATTATTATTATTATTATCAACATCATAATTATCATAATCTCCTTTACGCAGGGTATTTATACATATATTCCTGAGACAAACTGTGTCCCTAGGGAATATAGTGTTGTAGCTATTCTGTTGTTACTATACATGGTGCTTATATCATTAGTTTCAATGTTGAATCTAGTGTACGTTTACATCAGTACTTTCCGAAGTGTGTGTGCAGTGCCCAATATGGCTGTTTTCTGGAGTTCCTGGACTTCATGTTTTCCTGGTATGTTGCTCACGTATTTTCTAAATGACTTTGAAATAGTCCCAGTCGCCCCTATTATTACTGGTATCACATTTGTTTTTACATTCCACATGCGCTGTATTTCTATTGTAAGATCTTTATATTTTAGAAATTTCTCGGCTTCCTTTTTAATCACATTTCTGTCTCCTGAGATTGCAACGTCTATTAACGTCCATGTTCCCTTTTCATTATCACGGATTATAATGTCTGGTTTGTTGTTGGGGATAGTTCTGTCAGTTTGTACTTGTTGATTCCAAAATATGGTTACCTTGCCTCCTTGACTTGTTTCTACTGATTTTGGCACATGTTCATACCAGTGTTTTCTGTCCAATTGTACCCCTGTCTCCTTGCATATGTTGAAGCGTAGTTGTGCACACACTCTATCATGTCTCTTTATATACTGTTCTTTTGCCAGTATTGGGCATGCTGATATTATGTGGTCTATTGTCTCGTCAAATTGTTGGCAAAGTCTGCACTTGCTACCTGTCTCTGTGTTCTATATTTTTGTCGCATAATATTTTGTTTGTAGCGCCTGATCTTGTGCTGCCACTAATTCACTTTCAGTTTCTGCTTTTAGGTCTCCCTTCGATAGCCAAAGGAACGTGTCTTCGTCACCAGTAAGCTGTCTAACTATATTTCTAATGTACTGCCCATGCATTACTTTGTTTTTCCATTTTTCCCTTAGGGACTATACCAATTATTATTATTATTATTATTACAGAACGATGAAAACCGCCGAATTAGATGAGCAGAAAATGAGCATACAAAATGTTTGACAACCTGAAGAGAATGGGACATTCGAAGTACCGTACATGATATGGTAAAATAAAAATTAATCTTACAACAACAGTGTGTGACTGTAAACTCAACTTGTAAGGCTCACGATAGGGTCCTGAGGCGGAATTTGTGAATACATCCTGGCAGCAAATTTCTTAACCAAATCAGCAACCAGATACATACATTTCATGATTGACTATACTGTATAGAGTTACGACATGGATTAAAAGTGATAAATTTGGAGTATAGCTTTGCATGGTGCTGAAATTTGGACATTTCGGAAAGTAGATCAGAAATACCTAAAAAGTTTTTAAAATGTGGTGATGAAGATTAGTTGGGCCAATCGTATGAGAAATGAAGAAGTATTACGAAGAGTCGAGGAAGACAGGAATATCCTACATACAACAAAAAGAATAAAGGCTAACCCGACTGGTTACACCTTGAGTAGTAACTGCCTTCTAAAACATGCTACTGAAGAAAAGACAGGGGGAAGGACAGAAGTTACGGGAAGACGAGGAAGAGGGCGTAAGCAGCTAATGGATAACCTTAAGGAAGAGAGAAGGGTGAGTCAAATGAAAAAAAATTAAATATTTTTATCTCGTAATTTATTGAACACAAAAGGTACACAATGACTTCATTTTTCTATGTAGTCTCCACCGTGTTCCATACAAGTGTTGCAGCGCTTCGGAAGTGCATGGATACCTCTAGAAAAAAAATTCTTTTGGCTGAGAGCGCAGCCACTCGTAAACCGCCTGCTGCACCTCTTCGTCGGACCTGTAAGACTTGCCTCCCATCGCCTCTTTGAGCGGTCCAAAGACATGAAAGTCACTGAGGGCGAGGTCTGGCGAGTAAGGCGGATATGGAAGACACTCGAAGGACAGATTTTGGACTGCTGCAACAGTTGAACGGGCAGTATGGGGCCGAGCATTGTCATGTTGGAGCAAAACACCTGTATTCAGACGTTCACGTCGTTTAGACTTGACTGCAGGACGCAGGTGATTCTTTAGGAGATCTGCATACGTTGCACTGGTCACAGTGTTCCCCCTGGGCATGTAGTGCTCCAAAATTATCCCTCGTTCATCCCAAAAGAGAGTCAGCATAACCTTTCCCGCAGATGGTTGTGTGCGGAATTTTTTCGGTTTTGGTGAGGAGGTATGGCGCCATTCCTTGCTCGCTTTCTTGGTTTCCGACTGGTGGTAGTGGACGCAGGTTTCATCTCTCGCAACAATTCTTCCTAGAAAGCCATCACCTTCTGCTTCAAAGCGTTTCAAAAGTTCCTGGCAGGCACCAACACGCCGTTGTTTCAATTCTGCAGTCAGCTGGTGTGGCACCCACCTTGCACTTATGGAACTGCAGAACATCATGGACGATATGGTATGCTGATCCATAACTCATATCCAGATGTGCGGCTATTTCATTCACTGTCACGCGGCGATTTTCCTTCACGATGGCTTCGACTGCTGCAATGGCCTCTGGTGTCACTATTCGGTGTGCCTGACCAGGTCGAGGAGAGTCTGTTACAGAACTAACGCAGTTCATGAACTTCCTAGTCCACTCGTATACTTGCTTTAGTCACAGACATGCATCGCCATACTGAACTTTCATTCGTCGATTAATTTCGATGGGTTTCGCCCCTTCACTACTTAAAAAAAGGATGACAGAATGTTGTTCTTCTTTGGTGCATGTTGCAAGCGGGGCCGCCATCTTTACACTACTACTGCGCCGTCGTGTTTCATTCCTGCATCGTACTGGTACCTGTCGGCCACTCTTCAAACCATGAGTATCATTTTTGTCACCTTACAAGACAATCGAGCTGTGTTTCGAATTTTTATCGCACTTTTAAGGTTTTCATTTGACTCTCCCTCGTACTAGAAATTGAAAAAGGAAACACTTGATAGAGCTCTGTGGAGAACTCGCTTTGGAGGAGCTGATGGACCTGTCGTCAGACTACAGAATGCATGAATGAATGCATGAAGTCACACAACAGCATATAAAATTACGGTCATGACACTGACATATAAATCTACCTGTACGCTGAAAGACACAAGGAATGACAAGAAATCGCGGAAAAAAACACAACCGGTGATGTTGAAACGTACACAAAATACCAAATGTCTCATATCTAATATCAACGACGTGTTTAGGGATATGAAGCGAAATGTGTTAGCTTCAGTAGGTCCAATGATGCCAACAGCTGTGTTTTCGGTTGTCATATTCTTCCTCGACCATTTTCAAAGTGTTCATCTCCTCTACTGTGGAAGACGTGTCTGCGCAAGCAGCGTGCTTTCATGTAGGTCAAAAGGTGTGTGGACGGGGCTGAGTTGCCTTTAGGAATGCAGAACGTCAAGAACATTTAACTGAATTCGTTGACTGGCATAACGTTAAAGTGCCATCGATTCTACATAAGTACGTTGAAAACTACACTTTATACGTGTGTGTGTGTATGTACACACACACACACACACACACACACACACACACATATATATATATATATATATATATATATATATATATAAACGCTCACCTCAGAATTACTACAAACGGTTCGAGTAAGGCTGACAGAAGTTCAAGGCCTCCACTTTGCGGTCAGAATAGTTAGCACACGCTTGTAGCTCCGAATCAGCAATGGCTAAAACGTTGTGTGTCACACTGCGTGTGCTGTGCCTTCTCATACTGCAGGTCACTACCCGCACTCCTCTACGAAAAGGCGATTAACAACAATACAACTAAGCAGCACGATGAATAAGCCAGTTTCACGTGGACTTTTTACGGACCTATTGTATAAGCGGCCGATCCCGGCGGCCACGCGGTCTCAGGCGTGAGTTTGCGGCTGATCGCTTGCTGGGATTGCGGGTCCGAATCCCGAAAGAGGCATGGATGTTTGTGTCATGGGGGTAGTGTGTGTTGTCAGGTACAGGTCTTTGCGTCGGGTTGATCACTCGTCCAGAGGAGACCTACCGAGTGCGGTGTGTCTGAGTGTGACCGCAGAATCTCATAGAGGAGGTCCTGGCCCACTAAAGCTGTCCAGCCACAAAAATAACAACGTATAAACGTGTCTGTTCTAGCTGTCCCCCGTGATTAAGCGCCCAGAGCAGTTTTGTACTCTGTGTAGAGGCAGTATGAAAGATTTACTCACTAATCACAGCTTGTGCAAGTGGACTATTTGAACTGTCTGGGTAGCCTGGCAACAAATGATGCAAGATGTACACACGACATTAAATCGAGGACTGCCATGACAAAAGCAACTCTCTCACCAAAAAAAATTGGGCTTAAATTTGAGGGAAAAAACAATGAAGTGCTACGTTTGGAGCATGACATTGCATGGTGTTAAAACGTGGACATTTCGAAACGTAAATCAGTTCTAAAATGCGGATCTGGGGGATGGAGGAGATCAGTCAGACTGATCTCGTGAAACGTGTATTACAAAGAGTCATGGAGGAAAGATACACATCCTGTATGCAATAAAACGAGGGAAGGATAACTGAAATGGTCACACATTTCACAGCAATTGCCTTCTAGATCGCGTTATTTAAGGAAACACAGGATGAAAGTGAGGACGAGGAATAAGATCTAAGCAGCTAATCAATGCCCTTACGTAATAGGGAGATAATGAAATTTGAAACCGTACGCACTAGATCGCACTCGTAGAACTCGCTTTGGAAGAGGCTATGGAACTGTTGCCAGACAGACAACGCATGTGGTACATAGCGGCTGACACTGCTGGCCCAGACTGACCAGTTGGTACACCTCGCATGCCCTGTTACTCACGAGTAGCATAACCCAGCCTTTCAGCGTGTAATATTCTGCATTTCGCAGTAATGCTGCATTATGACTACAGTAGTTCTTAAATAGGTAAGCTCATAGTTTGTCACATTGGAGGCTACCTAGGCGGAGCTACGAAAGTTAGGAAACAATGTTCAGGGACGTGAGACCGTGTGCGCTGATGGATACGTGCCAAGGTTTCAAATTCACCTGCTGCGTCCATCATCGGGAGAGATGAAACTGGTAGTATGTTATCTGTACTTATTATGAATTTCGTTTCCGACCTACATTCTTTTATTATTAAACCAACAAACGCGCACTCGACATGTAGAATCACACGGTTTTTATACATCCTCCGACATGTTTCGGTGCTACAGCATCGTCTTCACGGAGATGATGGACCAAGTCCTCTATAAACCTGTTAAAATATACAAATTACATTCGTAATGACTATGCATAACTTGCCTCAGCTAAGTTCTCTATGCAGGTAAATAATGGTCGTAATGATTGTACATAGCTTGCATCAGCTAAGTTCTGTATGCTGGGTAATACTATTTACGTATGCACGTTAACAATCATTACATTATTATCCTGCATACAGAATTTAGCTGAGGCAAGCTATATACAATCATTACGAACGTAATTTGCGTATTTTAACTGGTTTTTAGAGGACTTGGTCCAGTGGATGGTGCTATAGAACCGAAACAAGTCGCAGGATTTATAAAATCTATACGATTGTATGGGGCACGTTGTGGCGCAGTTGGTTCAGCTACTGCGCTACAAGCTGCAAGGTAGCCGGTTCGATTCCAGATTGGGTCAATGGATATTTCATTGACATATATTCCTTCCGGTCACGTAACAGAAATGAGTACCAGGCATATCTCCAGGGGAGGCGGTCGGTGCGTACAGCCGACAACCTTATCACCATCATGTGCCGACTGTCTAGAAATCGCGCAAGCCTCAATCTCTTGGAAGCCTAGGGGCCTATCCAGGCCTGAAATAAAATAGAATATAAACGTCCTCAATCTACTATTAATTTCTCTACCGCAAGGTAAAATACGCTCCTTAATATGTACCCTGTTCCAAAATACACTCAACTTGTGTGCCTCCCTTACACTGATAGACCTACAAGACAACAAATCTAATGTTTTGTACCGGTCTATTTTAGACTTGCAAGATTTTAAAGAGAACGCGAGAAAATAATGCATCAACCGAAAATCTACAATTAACTGAATCAAAAACACAGTTCTGATTTGTTACCATCTTTTCCTAGTGTTTCGAACATCGCCATACGCGTTAGGCTGCTATTATTATTGTTATTGCCATCATCGTCATCATCATCATCATCATCAGATCTGTATTTATTACCTCTTTTCTGTGTGTTTTCGTTTGTTGTTTGTCTTAGTGCATTTTCATTATGTTCCTGTGCTGTCTCTGTAACTGACCTTGTGGTTGTGACAGCACATAAATAATAAACAAATGGACTAAACTAATTTATTCCTGTCGTCGTCAAAGTCTTGTTGTTTCTGCCGCTGCTGCGTTTTATCCTCCACTGTGCTGATAAGACACGATTACACACATTTTCCCTGCATTTTCTTCCACGTTATCTTTCTGATAAGAGTCTAATGCAGTCATACTTTAAGGCGTTTAATTGTATAAGTCTTACAAATTAACATAATTACTGATTATGTTAATACGACGAAGAAACCTCACCAGCTTCTGGTCGATGTTTATTATTAAGCAGCATAGACCGAAAGCTGATGAACTGTATTCCGTCCCAATTGGTACACCATTTTCTTAATGGCCTAGTCTCAAGCAAATTTTAAACGTACTGAGGATAAATCATAATCAGACAATACAGAATACCAAACACACAAGTAAAATATTTGATACAGGTTTTGTATAAACACATTTCAATTGTATAAATTCCAGAGAATGTTGTACAATATGTCTGTTTTGACAAACAGGCTGTTTCTGCAGTCCACTGAACAACTAATTTACGGCTTCACCAACTCCCGTTACTTTCTCAAGTATCTGACAAACGCAAAATGATATGGCGGGAGCTGATGCACTGAAAAAGCTTCACACAGAATATCATGTACATTAAAATACACCTTCAATACCTATAGCAAAATCCATCAATGCTTCGAGTATTGCGCAGTGATTCAAAGACACCGATTCTATACGCGACCACCTGTCACCATTTAGATTTCTTAATACATGAATACACCAATTTTCAAAAAAAAAATCTAGCAGCCACATCATACTACAGGCGCCTGACAGGTGACATGACGCACTTTTCATACTAGGGACCAACAAATATTTGGCGCCAACGGTATAAAATTTAGTCACCAGAGTGACGGTGCCAGGAATTTGTACACCCCTGTTCTAAGATATCACATACGTTACCGACATGTCCCCTTCCTAAATGCAAGATCCAAAGAAACATGGAACATTTGTAGTTCTGAAAAATTCGTGAAAAATGTAAACGTTCTGAACGAGATGTCACAGCACAATACAGTAGGTTTCAAATTATTATAAAACATACTTAAATTGGAAATACAAACACTGGTTCACTTCCTACCAATAATAAACTCTGACTAGCTACTGAAACCTTCCCAGAAGTCGCCATTCAGAATTTGAATGAGGATGTATTCATGCTCTGCTGATTAATTTACATCGATGTAATTACCTTCACACACTGCAGGACAAATTGATTTATGTAACGGGCAAATTCTGAGGCCATGTTAGTCTGTAACCACAACTCTGTAACAATTAGCTTCCAGCGCATTCTGTACTGGATCAAATAAGAGATGACACTGCCTCAACAACTGACTGTGAAACGGGTCTGTCAATCGCCATTTTTCACACGCAATATAGACCTGTCGGGTTGACATGGCACGGTACTAGCATTCAGATACTCTCACAACAGATGCCTTTTTCCTTATCAAGGTAAAGAATTTCCCATTACAGTACACCAGTACCTACTATAACACGTTAGTCCAGCACTCAAACTATGGAACTTCGCGGTCGTGTGGATCAGACGTAGGTATGGCCCCCCAAAATTGTTTTGCATTGAATTCTTAAAAACCGACAGTGCTCTGCGACAGAAAAGCATAACGACTTTCCACTTCGCCGGAAAAACGCATACATTAAGCGTTTTTCAAAGCGCTTCGTGTGCATTTATCGACCCTGACACCCACAAGCGAAGTATCGAGTGGGCAAATCCACCAACCTCTTCAAAGCTCTTGGCTTCACGATATCCTTAGTTCACTGAGTCTGAGGTCTAAATTGATGTCAAGTACTCCTACGCTGTGGTCAACAGTTACAGTTCGGGAACCAGCTCTGCGGTCACAAGGGTTGGAAAAATTAACGGGAAACACAAAGGCAGGGGTCAGTGTCAACTACATTTATTCAGTCAATTCCATGCTGGGAAAACAACTGCATGTCTTCCTGTCACCAGAAATATCCAGAGATGCATCATATCCTAAGCCAGTTAAATCTACTTCTATAGCATACTTTTACTGTCCCCCACAGTACGTTTTCTTCAGGTTTTCCACATAAAATTTTGAATTCGTCTTGCACTTCGCCGGACCGCCTCAGTCTCCAGTTACCGTGCTACCACCAGATTCTGAAACTTCTGCTATGCATTTCACTCCCTTTCCCTTGTTAGCCTGATATATCATCATGAACATTACATTCCCAACTGCAGGCTTGCTGTTCCCATTACGCTCGTACAATTATTCCTGCTGAAGCTAACATGCGAAAACCCGAAATCCTGCAGTCAATACGCCGGGTGAGGATTTGAGTACAGTCGTCTGTTTGAGGGTAAGCAACATGACGTTCTATTGCTTCTTTCGTGTGACAAATCGGCATAGCAGTTATCCAGCACAGTCAAAGTACCTGTCCTCTCTACAAAGGTCGTTAGAGATAACGCACAACTTAAGAGGAAAAACACGTTGCGTCAAGATTACTCTAAAACGGACAGCGCATTGGTATGACGTACGAGATTTGCACATCATATAAACTAAACTTCGTGGCCTTAGTCCGCACGCGAACTATACCGACAGAGCGGCCGCCGCCGGTCGGCGAAGTTAGTGCCAACTTTTGCGGATAGAGGGGTGTCACGTGGTCAGCGCAACGGGT
>Ga0136643_10016231_pt1 | contig 11188 bp, 5 predicted proteins | sample TergutLab28metaG_FD_96883 | JGI IMG/M metagenome (GOLD analysis project Ga0136643, IMG submission 96883) | Labiotermes labralis P1 segment gut microbial communities from Petit-Saut dam, French Guiana - Lab288 P1 (version 3) (version 3) | ecosystem: Host-associated > Arthropoda: Insects >... | reverse complement strand
TCTCCCATAAAATACCAACAAGCTCTTTGGCTATTTGTCTAAACATTTACATCAAAAACTTCATAGTTATGGAGTTATCACACAATCAGTCCATATTCCGACATGTTTCGGTGATTGTCACCACCATCAGCAGGGAATTCACCTTGTAAGCTACAAGACCACTGTTAAAACTGTGTGTATTGTTACGCACTCATAATACAATCCACCTTGCATCCTTAACCATGTAAAATTTGGTGGATACTGGGTGTGCAACATTGTTGGTGTTGTCAAACACTGTACAGATCACACTATATAACTTAAAATGCACAGTATAAATAAAAATGTGAAGCTCTTTGGTGTTTATTATCGTCATCAGTGACACATTGGTTAGAAAATCATTCAAACATTGAAACTGCTTGAATAGTGATGATTATGCAGAGATGGGAGAGAAGAGAAGCACCAAAGAATCTTGGACAGCACAGGCTCATTCACCAAAACAGAAATAAAATGAGGACAGAACACAAATACAAGATTCATGTCAATGCAATTCCAACCAAAGACTCTGGTAACAATCTTCTTTCTTTGCTTTATTTAGGGAAGTATAATAAACATGTGTAAATCCACGTATTCCTTACATTTGGCTGAAGCTAAGGGACATTTACTCACATGGTGATAAGAGAACTAATGCCATAAGGCAGAGTCAGAGCTAGTAAAATAAAATTCCTTTCCATATCACATCAGTCATACATGTCAACCCTAGGTCCCTGTCCTGAGCTAAATTAAACCAGGCCACACTCTTCTCCCATATTTAATAATAAATCACTATTTACAACCAATCTACACCCAGGTCTTCCAAGTTGTCTCTTTCCTTCAAGTTTTCAAACTAAAACTTATCTACTCCCATTTTCCACACCCATGCTTCATGCCTTGTGCACCACATTCTTCTTTATTTGATCACCCTAACATTTGGTTAAGAGAACTAATCATGAAACCACTTATTACACTTTTTCTCCACACTCTGCTTACTTCATCCCTGTTCTTACCAATATTCCTGTCAGTATCCTGTCTCCAAAACACTTACAGTACTTTCTTCCCTTAATGTGACAAAAGTATCACATTTACTTGTAAAATTACAGTTTTGTGTATGTCATTAATTAATAACAAAAGTTTATGTTATTGTTTTAAACTTATTCTCACCTATTAGTTATTGGGTGGTGATCTTCTGTAAGTCCAGATTCCAACAAGAGATCAAAGCAATTTCCCCCAGCACTCTACAATTGCTGTGTGCAGTGCTCATTAGCGTGATCTTCCATAGCACTATGGCTGACCAGTGACCTGGGAGTAACTGAAGGTTCTGATCTAATGCCTTCTTAATTGTTCCTAATGCTCCAAGTGTAACTGGCACAATTTTTGTCATCACTTTCCACATCCTGCTCACCTTGATCTCCAGGTCTATGTACTTGGAAAGTTTTTCAGTTTCTTTTGAGTTAACGTTTGAATCAACTAGTAAGGCTATATCGATCAGCAGGCAAGTCTTCTATTTACCATGCAGTACTATATCAGGTCAGTTTGCTAGTATTGTTGGATCTGCAACAACTGTTATGTCCCACATAATTGTGGTATATTTGACATATATGACCCTTTCAGGTATATGTCCACAGTGCCTGTCAGTAACATGCAACTCCACAAGTTTACATACCGTCCAGTGGATGTAACCAACCACCTTATTGTGTCTATTAGTGTATTCAGATGGTGCAAGTGTTGTCCTTTGCAAAACAATGTTTTATGTGTTCGTCTGCCTTACAGCACATACTGCATTTACAATCAAACGGTTGCTTCTTGATGTTTCTCCAATGATAACGTATATTGAGTGCTTGATCTTGAGCTGCTATTAACAAACTCTCTGTTCATCCCTTTAGGCTTATTATTATTATTAGTAGTAGTAGTAGTAGTAGTAGTGCACTATTATCTACTTGTTTCAGCCCTTTGTAGGCCATCATCAGGGAGACACCAAATATGAGAGGAAAGTGTATGAAACACTAGTGCATAACATTGCTGGAAAATGCAGTTTTATATATAGAAAACACAGTAGCAACTTAAAAATATATACAGTATTAATATATTGGTTCTAACTTGGTAAATTAAAATTATTATTGACCAGAAAGGATGTTTCTCATAACATGTACGTATATAGAAAGTTGCATGCAACACTATATTGTCACTCAGAAATCTAATGCATTTCCTCAGTCCAACTGCATGAAGGCAGTGCTCACTTACAAAGTATACATCTCAATCTAAAATTAGTGGTGTTCACACATGTTGTTTACATTTCAATCTAAAACAAACAGGAATGCATTCATAAAATTGGACTGAGGGAAAGCAATAGATGTTATAATGCAAATTAAATATCATATTGCAACTTTTTGTGTGAATACAAGTTATGACAATTGAACACACACTTTATTGTCAATAATGATTTCAATTCTCCAAGTTTTAATCACCATTTATACTGTATATGTTTAGATTCCTACTATGTTTTACACATATATGAGTTGCATTGTCTAGTAATGTTACATACTGGTGTTTTATACATTTTCCTCCTGTATTTGCCATAACATGTCAGAGATCATGTATGTAATAACAACAATACTATTATACACAACCTGACTACAAGAGTACTTTGTTGCACTCTGTCAGTAATCATCTAATACATGGAATATATGAAAAACATTACGATTTTAATTCCTGTTTTCATAAAAAAATGGGAAAACAAAAATTATTAAATAATTGGTAGCATGCATTCCCCAAATTTATGCTCCCAGTTTTTTCATAAGTGAAAATTTTACTTCTTACTTTCAATCCAAAATACAGGTGCCACATATAAGAGTACCTAAAGAGTCCAATACCCCTCAATACTGGACTCGATGCACTGCACAGACCTTTAATTGTTCACCTACTGCTGACTGTGGCATACCGTACTTGTATAAATGTATAAGCCCTCTGTCCTGGGCAGCAGCCAGAATTTGAACCACAGCATCTGTGAAGGGCTACTGCAGTGTTTCTACTATGAATGTACCAGTATTCTGAAGCTGATGCATGAACATACTGTTGTCATACCACCTGATTCACTCTTGTTAAGTTCTTTAGTTTGCACATGCATGATAATGGTGCCTTTTTCACAATGATTTTTCTATTCCTGCATATGTCACAATTGTGGGACTGTGCATGTCGACTAGATCATCCAAGCAAATAAGTAGTGCATTTATGCAGAAATATGTGAACTCACCTCTGCCAAGTGAACTCACTATCTAAAACTTATGAAGTGAAGAGAAAGAGGCTCTGCGGCAAACAATGAATGTGTTAGGCAATCACCTGTTTAGTCTCTGCAGCTCACTGCCACAATTCAAGCAAACATACAAAAACAACCCTAAGTAGCCTACAAGACGTGTCGCAGCCAGTTGATACTCTGAGAACATCTTGAGTCCTGCACAATTATATGTTAGAAGCTCCATCATATGTTGGCTGTTCGCAAGTTACACCTTATAAAGAATATTGTGCTCATTAATGTGTATGGTTAATGGAATGATGAACCATTGCAATATTTCATGATAGATAAGACTTGATAAAATCTGACTGTATATGTGAAGGCTCAGAACAATCAGTAATAAGCCAGAGAAACCCCATGAACTATCAATGATCAGAAGGGGAGAGAGTCTGAGGTACTATGTCCAGTCATCAAACAGTCAGGCCCATTCTTGACACAACACAATATATGTGTGTGCAAATACTGGGCAAACTTTCTGCCCAGATGGTGTGAGGTAAACAACCGGACTGCTTTTTCCACTAAGACTGCTTCATTCCACACACCCCAGACAGCACTGGCTGAATGGAATGCATAATTCAGTGCAGACTGCATGATGATCAAGGGACTGTGGCCTACACAATTTAATGACCTGTCCTGCACTTTTTATGTGCAGGCAACATACAACAAAACAACCCTCCCATACACTTGAAGGGGGGGGGACTTCCAGCACCATCTCCTGTGGCTGAAATGCATAGTCTACTTTTAAATATGCCACCGAGTAAAAAGTTCACATTATTTTATCCTACATTCTGGCAACTACAGAGAAACATCTAACTTCCAGTCAAACTTCCTTCCTAGCATCAAATAGTGTGTTCTCTATTATCACTCTACAACTTAATGAGCAAATATCATAATTTGGTGTCGCTTTCAACACCAGTCCCCACTCTTATCCTAGGCCTTCTGCATAGCATAATATACAGCAAAGTTGAAATGCTATGATAGTAAACAATCTATTTTAAGATCATTCTGAGCAGGAAATACATGCGACCGATGACGATTATATATTACTGTCTTCTGGGATACGTCACATATAAAAACCCATGTAAAAGAAACAGTGGCATGGGGTAGGAAAATGAACAAGATCATAAAAATAGGGCATAAAAACATATACATTACACTTCCACTCACTTCCATTCTTGGAGCAGGATAGCCATGTGGAAATATGGAGCTCATGTCCTTGGTTGGTAGATGACCTATTCTGATGTGATGAAAACACATCTTTCCATTTCTTCATAACCCTATTTTCCTCTTTATAAACTATTTCTGCACCTACCAGACAACAGGTAATGCCTGTTGCTTATTATTAATATGCACATTATATTACTGAAAACAAGCACAAGTCCTCTCTCAACCCGTGGACGAGACGGCCACCTATAGGTGTGATAATACCAGAGGCTGTGTAATGCAATTTTGACCTCCTGATGATGAGCACATGTGCTCGAAACATGTAGACGCACGAAATAAAACTTACTGTGAAACAAATTTTGTGCATCAAGTTGGTTAAATACTGAAATAAATATACTGAGATGCACGGTCAGCAAAACGTAAAAAAAAAAGCACAATTTAGTTTATTTATTCGGTGACATGCATATATACTTATGTATATATACTTCTGTATATATACTTCTGTATATATACTTCTGTATATATACTTCTGTATATATACTTCTGTGTATATACTTCTGTATATATACTTCTGTATATATACTTCTGTATATATACTTCTGTATATATATGGCAAAGCTTGCTGAAATTTAAGGCACCACTTCTTGTGAACTCCAGGCCACAAATGGCAGCAATGGTCATACAAAATTAGGAATATGGCTGTACAAGCAAACCTTGCCTAATGACATCAATTGGTTTCTAAGAATACATGTTATGCAAAACAACACTACAAGACGGATTCAATTCCATAGGAAATATGCTATGAATGGGAGATAAGATACAGGAAGCAGTTAATTCCATAGCAACAATGCTGTAATGGGAGAAGAGGTACAGGGGGCATTTAAGTCTGTAGGAACAATGCTATAATAGGAGACAAGGACGTGTGCAGCCAAAACGTGGAACATAAAAATTAAAATGGGTCTGCAGACAGACCTGAGACTATAACCTTCATAACTGCAGCAAGTATTAAAGGCAAATAATCAAACAATGCATTTAAAATAAATATCAGTAAATTCTTCAACATTGTTAAGTACAATGCCTATGTTATAAAATGTGTGTTATTTGATTCTGTGTCTTTTGAAACATACACAGAAAAATAAAATACACATTACACATGCAATTAAATAATGGCCTACCTTTGAGAACTCAAACTGTGCTATTCTGCAGATGACTGATCGAAACCTTTACAACATGTGTTCATAAAAGATTTCAATACATTTCCTCTTACTGAAGATTCAATGGGCATGCTCTGCATATCACTTGTTCAAACTGTCATCCACCATCCCATTAGTGTCTCAGACAACTAGTCAAATGACACTACAATAGGGTTTTGTGGCATTATGGTGTGGTTTGATTATAATTAGTTAAAGGCCTTGCCATGAAATGGTGGTTGGAGCAGTGTGACTCTCTCATATTTTTAGTTTTAAATGTAGGTACTTCCCTATCTTCTTTACAATAGTTTTTTCCTCTAAATCTTCTTTTTCAAAAACAAACCCTTAAACAAGTAACAAACATACATATGGGGGCAATTACATAGCATTACTTACAAAATTTGGAAGATGATGTAATGAAATCATATTTCATTTCCTAAAATACCAACATACACAGGCCTGTAATATTTAAGACTTTTTTATAAATGTGAAAATATATTTCTTCACCTTTGTTGACTGACAAATTACTTTTACAAATGTAATAATCTTCATGTATTTCAAGTTGTTTAGCTTTTAAGGACCAAAATATTATACAATATATTATGCAGCTCGTGACCATTCTGGCAGGAGGGGGAAATGGGAACTTTGCAAAAGGCATAAAAGATTAATGTGCCAAAGCCACTTCGAGAAACAAAACTTTCAATTTTGTTGTCTTACAGCGGATGTGGTGAAAACTTGTACTCCCAAAACATGGTAATGGATCATGACCTCTGCCCCAACTGAGTAAAAATGGTAGTAACGTGTAAAATATAGAGTCTTGTTTTGGAGAGCTGAGCAGCTACCACAACTCTCTCACATCCTCCTTCCTATTAATGTTTTCATTATTTTACAGTACACAGCAATTTTATAGAAATTCAGCACTATCCTGCAACTGACCTACCAAAGCTGAATTCAATATGCTAAGTTTCAATGACAGATACCATAGTACAGTAACAAGGCTGTAGTACACAGTAAGTATAAAACCCCAAAAACATAAGCATGCAGGATAAGCCTTCATGAACACCAGTCTTTAGAAATTAAGTTTCAGACACATTCACAAAATTATTACCAAAAAGAAATTAAAAAAATAAACTGGCACAATTATTCTTGTGCCTTCTGTAATCGCTGGTAAAGATAGAGGTAGCCCAGTTCTTTTGGAGGGTTCTCAGAGAGTGCAACCTTGTTATCGTTGTAGATGACCCAATGTCCATCACGCAGTATATGACACACATAATGGCCCACCATTGTGGAAGTACCCATGTGTGAGATAAATGCTATGAGCTGATATCCTGGAAAGGGAAAGGGCACATTATACTTCAATGTACACTCATTATGAATAATAAACCTCTATAAATTTTAAGACCAGACATGAGACATGTTATAACTGTATGCACAGCACACTAGCACCCAGGTGCGGAGAGGGGCTGCCAGGCTGCACCCTCCCCCAAATCAAAATTTAAAAAACAAAACATATTTTGCATATAAGATGATGTCGAACTTTTTATGTCATTTACCATTCAGGCAGAATCAGCCACTGTAACAGGCTGACAATTAGTACACTGAAATTTTGAAAAACAAAATAAAAAACTTAGGAAGTCTGAGATAAGTATAAAAAAATCAAGAAGATTTGACTTTGTGACTTAAATTAGGTGAGTCATGGAACATATTCATATATGTATACAAATGCAGGTGCAAACTATGGTATTTTACAATTAAATTTATGACATGATTTCCATAACAAAGTTTTTAGAGTAAAACATAAATTACACACACCAGATGCAGAAAAACCCCATGCCCAAACTTCGTGAGGTGATGGGGGAACCAAAACAAAGATTTATTGTCAAGGAACTGTATGTCAGAGATGCGTCCTTTCAGTGCTACGGACTGTCAGTTTGGGTCTGACTAAGGTTGGAAATCAAGCAAAACCCCTAAAGTATTCTGGGGGGGGGGAAGTTGTATTTCATACCCATTTAGAGAAGACATTCAAACGTGTGGCCACCAACCTTGATACACAGCCGACAATGACGAAGCAAAGACTGACGTGTGCGCATGTCAACACTTTATCATACCTCTTGTGGCATGCTTACAGAGTCATTTGTTTTGAATGACGAAATCAGAACCTCACTAATCAAATCGACATCAACATGCAGCGCTTCACCTGGGCTGAACTCGCCCACATTCACTTGGCGTAAGGTGCAGCGTAAGGCGGAGGCAGGGAAGCAGAGAGGATTTATCATGAGCATTTTCCAAACAGTGTACATCCAGATTATTGTGTCTCTGCTTCTGTCGACCGTCACCTATGGGAAACTCGTACATTTGCAGTGAACAGGCACTTCTCAGGGCAAAGCCTTCAGTTCACGCGCTGTAATTTGATGACAATGTTTTGCAGCATTTTGACAAGAATCCGTCCACAAGAAATTGCGCAGTTGGTTGAGCAGTCAGTACGAATCATCGTCCTGTGTACAATGTTGTACAAGAGCAGAAGCGCCATCTTTTCCAGTGGCAGAAGGGGCAGGCTCAACTAGGCCCCAAAGATTACCTTCATCAAGACCAATTTGTTAATTGGTTTGTGCATCAGAGTACAGAGAGGACTGGCTTTCCCACAGTGGTGTTGTTCATGGATGAGGAGTGCTGCAACCGAGGGGATTTTCAACAGCCACAGCAGCCATGTTTGGGCAGAAGCAAACCCTCGTGCTGAATCTGTTCATTGTCACCAACAACGCTTTGAGGTCAACGTTTGGGTGGACAATGACTTTTTGATTGGGCCTTACTTGTTACCCCGACGGCTCAGTGCACAGATTTACCACTACCAGAAATACTGGAGGAAATCCTGTTGTCAGTCAGGAGAAACATGGTTTTAAACAACAGGAATGCGGCCCACTTTGCACGTCATGTCTGAGAACATCTCACCGCCACTTACAACAATGACTGGATTGGACAAGGCAGGCCAATGGCTTGGCCTCCAAGGTCACCGGACCTCACACCAAAAGGACTTCTTTCTATGGGGCCACATTGAAGCCCTGATTTACATGTGACTAGTTGAGTCTGCAGAAGATCTTATTGTCTGTATTGTTGAGGCAGCAGCAACCATTGGGCAGCAACCTTGCATTTTTTAATGCGTGTCAGTCTCTGCTGTGTCACTGTTAGCTGTGTATCAAGGTTGGCGGCCTAACATTACACATCTGCTTTAAATTGGTACAAAGTACAACTTTTTGTCAGAATACTTCAGCTGTTTTGCTTGATTTCCAACCTTAGTCAAGACCCGATTTAACAGTCCGTAGCACTGCAAGGATGAATCTCCAACATATAGTTCCTTGACAATAAATCTCTGTTGTTGTCCTGCCTATCACCTTCCAAAGTCTGGGCACTGAGTTTTTCTGCACCCTGTAGCCTCAGGATCAGCCTGCCACCCAAAAAATTCCAGGTGCATGCCTATTGCACAGTTCCACCTACACATATTTCATCACAAGCAATACAGTACACGTTTGTTTATCCAGCGTGACTGGGAGAATAATGGGTGCCAAATGCCTTCACTTTGCCAACAGACAGATCACAGACTTATGAAGGCAACTTTAATGTGGGCTATGATGCACGAAGAATGTAAAATAAAATAAAATATGATATAAAGTATTTGGTCAAAAAATGAACTATAGATTTACAGCACAATGTTTTCTGCCTTCCAGGCATTTAGGAGTTGATACATCATCAACTTCTCCCTCTGGGAGATCAGCAGTATCAAATGTGGAAGAGTAAATCACAATGGACTCCTCAGACACAATTTCTGAGGGCTAATGACATCAAATCTATATAGGATTGTTTCCAGTTATGTACATCTGTACTCAGAAATCATTTCCACACAAATGAAAACTTTGTACAACTTCACAAAGAGTCAGTACTGATCATCACAAATGTAACACCCATTTCCCAGCTGTATTATGCAAATTACATGGCTGTGTACAAAACATTTGGGCACCAAAAATATTGTATCAAATTCCATCCCCAAAACAATGAAAAGTAGGTACTCAGAGCATGTTGTCTACTCACTGCTTTCCCCATCCCGAAAAGTGGGTTCAACAGCCGCTCCCTGTGTATCTTCTGAATCCATTTCAGTCTGGCGGCTGAAGATCCAATCAACAGCTCGTTCCACATTGTTATCAGTGGCTTGCAATGCCCTTATGGATTGAACTCGTGTAAATCCCATTGTCATGATCATCGAAACAGCATCTTCATTTGGAATGAAGTTTATTTTCCCTCCTAAGAGACACAGATGTCCCATGCATAACAAACAGCGAAGTAAGAGCAGATGGAATTAATTTACACACTGAGAGGAATGATTTTCGCAGAAACACACATACATCTAACCTAGTGAAAAATAATTACAGTAATTACCTGTTTTGAAGTCAGTACCAGGTGGGACAAAAGAATCAGCAAAATCAGAATCACCAATGTGATCCATGACCCAGTTGGTAGCAGGTTCCAGCCCCTTATTATCTGTAAAGTAGACAGCTTTCTTACAGGCTTCAGGGGGAAATCCCATATCCACCAGCTGCTTGAGAACATCCTGATCCAACACAGGTGAGGGTGGTGGTGCTCCTGTTATTTCTGGTAGAGGCTCCTCGCCCGGCTGTACTCCACTACCCCTCAGTGCACACAGGTCCAGTATATCAGGCATCTCTACTGCAACATCTAGTTTGATAGGAATCCAGTCTTCTCTCACAGTAAACTTCTTCAGATGGATAAGGAGGTAGTCAGGGAATGATGCAAGACGTGTTGTCCTGGAAACATGGAATTTTATGTGTCAACACTATATGAATGTATGAAGGAGTATCTAAAACCTCCCGGAATTCAGCTTACTTGAGGTGGAATGCTTTCAAATCCAATCACCCTCACAGTATATCCCTTCTGCAAGTGCGCACATGTACACACACACATATACACTCCCTTCCTTCGAAGGTTTTCCATGCTTGCCAGTACTCATGGACAGCCTCCTACAGTACGGTGCACAAGCAATTGTCACATTACATTCTATGCCTTTGACTGTCACAAAATGACCTCAAAGTACAAATTCCAGCCTACAGAACTAAAAATCATAGGGTGTGAAGTCTGTCAAATACAGTGGCTGTGACATGAGTGCAATTTATTTATCCACCAAAAAATGCTACACTGTCATAGCCCTGTGGCTTCGTGGTGCAGTGTCAATCCATTACCTAACATTTCTGATAGTTTTCTTCTCACTTTGTCCTGTAAACCTCACAACACTTCAACGCAGTCAGCAGCATTCACACGTGTTACTCTAGGTACATGTTCACGACAGACAATGCCTTCACTATCAGAAAATGCAATTGGCACGATTTTGAGTTCAACTTTACAGTCCAAGACTTCTTCTTTGGCCATGGGGAGGGTGATGTGGTTTGCCATTCAGATGACTGTTGTTTTGTTTCAGGGTCATAAGCAAACACCCAACTTTCATCACCAGTTAACAACCTTGCTG
>Ga0136643_10016230_pt1 | contig 11188 bp, 7 predicted proteins | sample TergutLab28metaG_FD_96883 | JGI IMG/M metagenome (GOLD analysis project Ga0136643, IMG submission 96883) | Labiotermes labralis P1 segment gut microbial communities from Petit-Saut dam, French Guiana - Lab288 P1 (version 3) (version 3) | ecosystem: Host-associated > Arthropoda: Insects >... | reverse complement strand
GGTAGACCTAGGCGTAGATGGGTGGATAATATTAGGATGGATCTCCAGGAGGTGGGATGTGGGTATATGGACTGGATTGGGTTGGCCCAGGATAGAGACAGGTGGCGGACGCTTGTGAGTGCGATAATGAACCTTGGGGTTCCGTGAAATGCGGGGAATTTCTTGACTAGCTGCAAACCAGTTAGCTTCTCAAGAAGGACTCTGCACCATGGAGTAAGTGAGTAAGTAAGTAAGTTATGTAATAGTGTAAAGAGAAATAGAGAGTTTTCTGAACCATCAAAAACAGGTCACTACCCTAAATGTTTAGTGCTATAACACCTCATATTATCGTACATTGTTCCTTACAGCATACTTACATTTATTCAAACGGCACATATCTATGTATATGTATGTACATCTAACGGTAAGACTCCATGGGATATTATGCGCATGCAGCACGTGTGAGGGAAGAGAGACACGTGTACATTGGAGGCTGGAACCGTGACGAGATGACAGCACTCCGGACACGTAGGGGTAAATCGAAGGACGAAATGAAAATGTCTTATAAACATTATGACAGTATGTGGACTGCATTTATATTTCCAGAGGTGGACTGAAATTAACACAGTATCAAATCTGTCAGTTCTTTCTTGACATTCTTACGTTTAATCTTCTTAATAAGTATTCTTTATTATGGAGTTCCTTATAGGCAAACACCAAGGAGTTAAAACTTCCTCTTACCACATGGTGCGATATGTAACTTTAAATTAAGCACGCACTGTCAGAACGAAGTTTTGTTGTAAGTATTATAGACCCTTCTGCCAGTCATAAAGTTCTGGTGCTGCTAATATCATGGGGAGGTTATGTAAAATTTTAATATCTTAGGCAGGTAATGTAAAATTGTAATTCTTCACGTTCAGGTGACGGTGCGTCGTGATAAATTCTTATAATAAAACCAACTAGATGCACTACTTTCTTAAATTTATTTTTGGAATAAAACTCTACGTGTTTCGGACAGTTCCCCTGTCCATAATCAAGAGTTTTTCGCTGTACACACAGCAATAGTATATGTCATACAGTTTTTCTGACAGCTTGCGAGCAGGATCAGGACGGAACGTCCTGATCCTGCTCGCAAGACGTCAGCAAACATGTATTACATATACCATTGCTGTGTGTACAGCTAAAAACTCCTGATGATAGACAGAGGAACTGTCCGAAACACGTAGAATTTTATTCCAAAAATAAATTTAAGAAATTAGTGCATCTAGTTGGTTTTATTATAAGACTGTAATCCTTCAATCCAAGAAATAATCTGTAGAAGGACATGTGTTTGAATTATAATGAAGCCAAGTATATTGTTGCTTGTAATTTTAAATTTATCACCTATTATTATTACGGGATGTTTATGCCATCATAATTGTCATTATCATTATCAAAATCATTCTTGTGTCCCTAATCTGTGCGTCACATATGTGGGGAAAAGATTCAAAGTGTTTAGCCAATGCCATTTTCTGGTTAATAACATAAATAGTATTGATACAGACCCTTGTACATTGTTTGTTTCCACACCTAATCCCACACGTCTAGTCGCATCATTTCCGTAATTATTGCTATTAAACAGAGGGCTAAATACGGATTTCATTTTGTCGCCACATCACATTCCCGTGTTTTGCAAAATTAATCGCCATACTTTGGGGAACTATTTTTTGTTTTAAATCCGTACATAATTTAAGAACAAATAAGTGCCTCTACTACACTATTATAAACAACCAACTGGATGCAACAATAACATTTTATTAGTAATTTCAATCAGCTCAACATTTTCGGGCGATGATGTCGACCGTCCTCAGGAGCACTAGACTGTGTTTACAGCTTGTGGTATAATGTACCGAAGAAGTTGCCTACTGGTGACCTTGACACCAGCAGGCAACTTCTTCGTTGCATTATACCACAAGCTGTAAACACAGTCTAGTGCTCCTGAGGACGGGCGAAATTATCGCCCGAAACATGTTGAGCTGATTGAAATTACTAATAAATTGTTATTGTTGCATCCAGTTGGTTGTTTATGATATTGTATCAGAGATGCAAGCTCACACAAGCATCAAATTCAAAGAGTGCCCTACTGTTCGTTCGGAAATCAAAGTTCGCTATTCCGCCTGCAAATTCTGAAATGTCTGTGCAGTGAGGTGTGAATACATAGAGAGTAACAGGAACAAGTTTTTTAGAACACGCAATCTGAAATTTGCCTTTAGTGAATGTTCTGCCTTTTCGTATAAAGGTTAATAGATTATTGTAATATGTTTATTTTCATGTTTTTACCGTGCAATAATTCAATTTTATTAAAATATAACCAACTAATTGCACCAATATGTGATTTTAAAGTCTTAATTACACATTAAAACACGTCACTTGGTTAAGATATTTCCTACAACTCCTACATGATTCAGTCTGTCAAGACCATCTTCAGGGAGTTTTGTTTTGCCTTATTTTGAAGTTGCCAATGCTTCTATGCTTAATATATATGGTACTGCAGCAGCATGTGTGTGCCTGTGCTCCTTTGCTGGTGTGTGTCCTGTACACACACTACTCCAGCCTAACCGCACCTAACCTCCAACCTACAGTAAACCAAGAACGACACGACCAATTTAGTAAACAACATCATAGTAGCGAACTCCTGATGATGGGCATAGTAATGCTTTAAACATATTGAGCCTACAAGAAGTACAATAAAATATCAAGTGGCTTTTAATTGGTTTTTTTATTCTTCAGTTAAATGTCACTTTATATACCTGAACGACAGGAACTGCGTTGTGTAAATAAGCCTCAAACATGGTATCCTGCTAAATGTTGTGCTGCAGCTCATGAAATGTTTGCTTTGCTTGACCCCAGAATTGGCTGAACTGAGAAACAATGAATGCCTTTCTTGTCGTGCCGAGTCAATTGATTTCAGCGTACGTCTCCAAGAAGAGCGCATGCGAGCCAACAGACTTGGCTGTAGATACGATCTTGTACTTTCATTACTAACGAGGTAATATCGTGATCCTAACTCAAGGTCACATGCATGTGGTACGCTGTTCAGTAGACCACAATGGAGTGCTCCTTAAGTCGTGTCTCGGAATACATTCCCATTATCCACACATTGAAGGTGCCTAACTTAATTGTCTCTTCTCATCCGTTGTATTACACCTTTCTTTTTATGCCTGTCATTTGTCAAGCCTCTATAATTGCGTTTGTTTATGGTGGCAGCGGATGGAACCGTGCACTTTTATGCGTTATTTATAAGTATTTTGGGCGCCCCGGGATCGAATCACGGTTCGGCATTCGGCGATCGTGCTTCTTACCGTGCAGTGCACGACAGTGCCGCAACAGCACTGTGTAACTCGCCCTTCGCCTGCTGTCCACCATCCATAACGTCACATCCGGAGCCTGATGATCTGTATTAACCGTTAGACGTCTAACGTCAACTATAGTTGACGTACCGCACCGCTAACCTCCAAAGTTGCATTTTATATATTTATTCAACAAATATAGTTACCGAATATTTTGAACATGATGTATACTTTCCGTTTTTTTCTCTTCAAAATGCAGTTTGTTTCATAATTCTAACGTATTTGGTTCCTGTATTATTCACATTTTATATACAGGGTGTGCTAAAATTAGAAAAATAATTCCGGCACCAAAAGGTTAATATTTGTGTCACTTTATGTTTGTATTATCGTAGCTCCAGACAAGAATCTCTTTTTATGTGACCTGTCCATAATATTTTCCACAGAGTTTTCATTCACCTTCTGTGTGAACTAACCAGGCCCACTGCGCAACTATACGCTGTACTTTTAGTACTGAGAACTACGCCATTCTAGATTACTATGCAGCGATAAGCCGTAATTTTCTACCTACGTTTTGGGAAAACCTAACCGTTGACCCTTGAAGATGGGACCGATAGGTTGTCTTGAAACGTCGGTAAGAAATTAACACAACTCGCTGAGTAACAATCCAGAAGAGCGCAGTTTTCGTCTACTTCGCGGCGGAAGCCCCAAATGACGTTCATTTTAATATTATCGTTTCGTATTTTGATACCTTGCTTACTCGCTCAGTGTTACGTTTTTCGTCTGAAATATTGCTGCTTAATTTAAGCACGTTTTATTCCGTTGTGGCTTATCCCCATGATTTAATTTAATTAGTAGTACTTGTATACGGATTATTCAGTTGCTCAGTGTGTGTTTCTTCTCACACTTTCCTGTTACTCCACCTCCTTCTCAGGCACAAATATTCAATTTATCACTTCTTTTGAACAGCGCTAACCTGAATTCTTTCTTTACGGAGACCAAGATACACACGCGTGTGATATACGTGTATCATATAGTATATTACATACCGTGACATACATCGCGGTTAACTTAGTCTTTAGAAAAGAAGCCGGAATGTTGTATTTTTAACCAAGTGACAGCAAAAATTTTCCAAAATGGATTTTTTCCTTTTTCGTGAGAAATAGAAATTTAACGTTCTCAAAATTAGATGAAAATTTCCAGATTTTCACATGATACGAGTCTGCGGTGTGGTCCTTCCATGGCCGGTTATAGGGGTCTTAAAATTAGGGAATTTTAAGACTTTCAAGCTTGAATCATTCACCTTGTAGTCTTCTGGAGTGTGACACCTTGTAGTATCGGAAATAGATATCGATGTATCGAAATGACCTGTTGCCTGCTTTTTCAGGATTTAAATACCAGGTCAAGGTATGACACTGATGTGGTTAGGTTAATTATGTCATTTTCGTAGTATAGCTGCTTACATTACCGAGGAGCTTCCTAAATCACTTCATTACCAAGAGTGGAAAAATATTTTAACCTTGAAGACACAGGGGATCTTCACCACGACTTATTCCCTCCCCCCTCCCCACACCTGCAAGATTACGATTTGTCACAGTCAAAAAATCCTGCAATCCTACCGAAGGGGGTTACAGATTTTGACTTTGCGAACATTCTTGTAAATGGGAGTTGGCCTAGATTCGTTCAGTGCCTACGAGGTCTGATGCAGCGTCATATAGTGAAAAGTCCTGTATTTGGTCATCCCTGAGCTCATTTCTAGGTCATGTCCTTAGTATTGATTCGTGGAACTCTTCATAAAAAATATTGATTTCAAAAACATGGAAAACCAGTGATAATGTTGATCTCTGATCTGCGAAAACAGTTCAGTTTACACACCAACTGCTGTAAGCTGTAATGGTGTTTGCCGCTGACCGCGAGTGCTTTTCGTTTCATACAGGTCAACCCTATCACAGGACAGACCTGGGAATTAGCTCGTACGTAAGCAATTCATCCACTTTATTTTGCATTGTAAAACTGCAGCGATGGATGCAACCGTAGTATGTGGGAGGACGAGGGCGCTAACATATGAAGATTCATAACGACAGAACCAAAATATGTTAACAGAAAACCACGAGAAGAGAGATGAACGTGTGTGGTTGTATACAGTAATTATGATCTCGAGAAATTGTTGATGCTGCGAACACGATTTCTGGATAATTTATTACAAGATTTTGTCATTTTGCTGTAGGCAGGGCAGACTATTTTACTTTCCATCGCAGTGTGAAATACTGGCCCTGCCGCCTGTCCAATGTGCACAGAGAGAATGCTGTCTTAATTTGTTCCATCTTGCGTGCATTAATCAAGCCCATAGCATAACTATAACCAACAATATGCACTACACTCTTTATGATGTATTTAAACACACTTTATGGAATTACACGATTTGATCCGCACATTTTATTGAACCAGATGTTTGCTTTCATTTTTGGCATTTTTCCTTTCATATTCTTGTCGGCATATGCAGTTGCTGCTTGTCGGGCATTAATTATTTTAGTATTTTTCCATCTTTCGTGCATTAATCAAGCCCATTATATACACATAACCAACAATATGCACTTCGTCACTAATGACGTGTACATCACAAAAATTAAGTGCATTTTGTTGGCGTTTTGTCTATTACAGAAAACTGTCTGTTTATGCAGTTGCCACTCACATCCGTTAAATTCGGGAATCCAGAATGCTTGGAGCTACATCTCTACTTCGAATTTTATTAATGACGGGGTGATTAATTAAGAATAAGGAAACTTTTCTGTCTTCTTTGCCATCCTGTAGATTCTGCGAAAAGCCTATTTATTTTCTAATGCATTAAATCGTAAGGCGAGTGTAGCAAATGTTCCGATTATTGCTTGAAATTTATCATTTCAGTCATCCATTTCTGCTTATTATTTCCAGTTGTGCATATTCACATTGTGCTAGATTGTCACAATACAAACTAGCAGTAACAATAGCTTTGAAATAATACTTAGCACGAAGGTATTTATGTTGCTTCATATCCTGTCTCTGTACTTATTTTGGGCTTGAAACGAAAACCCACCAAGTCCAAAATTTGTAATTATGGCGCCCAAAACTACTTTAATAAAATGTTAACAGTAAAGAAGTGGTGTACAAGTTCCAATTTGTTCTTAACTGTTATTTGTTTCAAAATAACATTATTATAAATAAAATAAATTTATTTTTATTATTATTGTTATTATCATCATCAAATCCTTCATCAAAACTTTATATTAATTTTCTCGAGATTTGTTTGTTGGAGTTAGTGGGTTTTTGTTTTGTAAATCCATGATTTTATCTCATGCCTAGTCGTAGTAATTCATTACTTACCACTGTGAGACAGACAATGCTCTTAGCGTATGGTTTGTTTATGTTACCCCCCCCCCCACAAAAACAAAAGTGTACTCAGACTGGAGTTTTGTATTTTTCTTGGTTGAAGAAATATAATACTATTATGCGAAGGTTACAAATTGTGAATTTATGATGATTTGGTTAGGCCAGTACCTCATGTAATTTGGTTAAGCAAGTACCTCATTTAATTTGGTTAAGCAAGCACCTCATGTAATTTGGTTAAGCCAGTACCTCATGTAATTTTGAAAGACCCTTTCCCGCTAAGTGCCTATAGTGAGGAGGTGCAACATGTGTGTAAAATGAATTCCTCTGCCAATTATTAAAACCGCCACTGATTAGCAACTCAGTACTCGGGTTCCTGTCCATGCACCTAAAGTAATGATATTCCATGCGTGTGGAGGAGAAACGGCATTGTGTAGGAAGGCCCTTATGGAATATTGGAACAAATTTGCATGCTTTATTGAGCAATAGAGAGAGGCTGAATTATATCTGTCGCCGTGATGCGATATGCATTAGACGGTCACTGTTTTTCGGTATGTTTTTATAAATTAAGCTTACAAGAAAAGGCTTATTTGAACTTAAAGTGTAAACGTATGGCTAAATAGTTGAAATCTGCCTCTATTGATGTGGGAATACTGAAACAAATTTCAGTTCAAAAAGGAACTTATAGTGTGCAGTATCGATAACATTTGTGTAATAAGTTCATTATTCTATGTCGAAAGTCTGTGTCGAGACGTAAACAGGTATCTGGTATTTTACGCACGGATTGGGTTAGAAAATTCTTAGTCAGTATGTATAAGTTCTGATAAATAAATGCGTCGATGTGTTTGTGAGCCGCTTAATAGCAACAGTGACTTGGTACATGCAGGATTACGTGACTGCATGGCCCGTAAATTTTATTTCAGATAGCTGTCAGTGTTCAGTTTAGTTTATGGCTCCTGTTGATGCAGGCTTTTGTTTTTTTATCAAGGCTTGCGAAAAAGCAAAACTTTCACAGATCTTTCATCATTACTACAGAGAGTGTGCCTAACATTCTAAAAAGGAAAACAGATAATTCCCGTCCTGTATGACAGAGGATGCAATTCGAAATCATGCAGGGGAATAGCCCAGAGTTTTTGCTCATATAACATCACGAATGTAAAACTCCCAAGTCACAGTCACGTTGATAGCCGTTCGTTATATTTAATGGGTTTTCTTGTAATAATTTTCTTTTCCGGAACTTACTAGATTCAAGTTTTGGAGCTTTCGTTGCAGGGGAATTCTTCTTCCGTGCACGTGTTTTAGTCTCCCTGAGAGTACTCCTTTACACACAGTACGAGCTTAGTTGTGTACATAAACTATTTCTTCATTGTCTTCCGTCTTATGTGCCCAGGACGCCCATATACTTAAAAACCTCCTCTTAGAATCGGATCATTTATTGCCATTTCAGTACTTATATCAGTACCCACTAGATACACACCGGGTCACAGCCTATAACCTCCCACCTTCAGTAGACTTGATAATATTTGTAAGTAATTGTTGTTATTACGGCATTATACCAGGTTCTGTGCTGGTCAATAGCGGTCAGATGCTGCAACAGGGAAGTATTTGAAACTGATGCCGTTCCCCTGGACCCTCTAATTAGATTATTGTCACTTTAGATCCCACAGCACCCTCGCCCTTATTGCCTTCGACCCTAACCACAACCACAGACTAATTGAACCAGTAACATGTAATGTTTGATAAAAATATGATCAAATACGGGCATAGTTCCACTACTCTGCCGGATTGGCGGCCCACATGCAACAGTTTTGCGTTCTGTTACACGCGTATGTTTACCCGAAGAGCTAGCTGAATATGCACTTCCGAATAGTGAGAAGATATTGTCCTTCTATTACAAGTGTCGGTTCCCACTTAAAGCAAAGAACATTACTTAAGCAACATGCAGCACTCTGCCCACACAGCACATGAAGCAGAACAGGTGCTAAACTTACTAGCTCACCTGCATGGGCAATAACTCCTATAACGGTGTATAAACTCTGCACTTTTCTCCCCCTAATCTTTAACGCTGCAGTGGCTAATATTAAATTTAATGAGAGCAGGACTTAGACTCTTATATTTTTTTTTCTTTCGTGGTGGGAGCAGCATCATATTTACGGTTCTCCAAAATGATATTGATCAATTTCTGTCTTATCTACTTAATGTTCAATTATCTGTGAAGAGTACGCTATGTGCATCATCTCTGACAATTACACTGCAGGTCTTGTCGCCTCCAATGCGACTGTTTGTTGCACCTAATTGTCCGAGAATTTTTGTTCAATTTCAGCAGTGCTGAATCTTTTCGCATTCGGTAACCTTTCACTACTGAAACTTGCGCGGTCCCCACGTTACAGTGGTTGTTGTTTCAAGGTTACTTTGTTGCACAAAATGAATAATGACGAAAAAGTTTCATGAAATTAACAACGGTTGCAAATGGTTTCGTGTTTTATTTTAAAGTTTGCAGCCGTTATATATGCCTGTGCGTGGGAGCATAGGCACTCATTGTGCAGCAGGAACGTTTGCAAAGCCTTTGGAATAAAAGCCCGAGATTCCTTGCTGTTCGCGGCCCATAGTTTGGTAACTACTTCTCTGAGTGGTGTACCAGTTGTTCCTGATCAGACGCCAGAAACGGTGCATAAAGTCATAAGATAATACACAGAATGTACACAAGGTGCTGGTGTTACCCCAAGTCGTGACTGACAAGTTAGCAAGCCTGTTTCGAAACAGGTAGCCCAAACATCCGATTTTTGACTAGGAAACCAACAGCGATGAAAGTACCTTGTTTCCATCTTTCATCATGTTGTAATATTGTAATGTTAGCCAAACTGGTAAATTTGACCTAGGATCGAATCCGGGACATCCAGAATACTAATCAGGAGCGCTACCCAACAGACCACGAATTTCTATGGCACTGAACTTGGAGCAGATGCAGTTGGTGGAAGTGTCAGCTGTAGACGACTGTGGTCATCGTGTTACTACCGGGATTCGGCATGGAGTGCGCGTCCGCTAGTTCGCTTCTAGTCACAAATTAATTTGCCTCCAGCCTTTAATTCGTTTAGACGGAAAAGAATCCCGACGGTTGAAGCCAGTTAGGTGCCTCTATAGAAAACCAGCCATGGTGGTTTACACTTCTTTCTTTTTTTTTTTTTTTGCTCTGTATTTACCTATAGATCATTTCATCCATTCTTTCGCTCTTTTCTTAAATCGGCGTATCTCCCGTCAACATTTCAGCTATAGAAGGAAACAGCACTGCGGAAGTTACAGCTGTTCTTAAGCCCGCTGTAAGTAGATACTGAAAGCTAGGGGTTTGAATTTAAAGGGTGTTGCCTTAGGCCACGAAAAAAATATTTCCTCTACCTTCCGAGGTTTCGGGTATCTGTAGTTTGGTTGCACATACATCTCAGCAATACTAAGTTTGGATATTAACAATCAGTCAAAGATCTGAAAATGTACACTGTTAGTTTGTTTTGAAATCGTTGTCATGTGAAAATTTAATTCAGTCCTTTTGCTTCTACAAATTTTGAGGGGACGTGAAATTTGCAATTTGGAATTATCTATTTCTTAAGTTTGAAGAGTGAGTTTATTTCTTGCAACGCTGTTAATGGTTATTTCTGAGGATCGTTTCATAGATGAGACAAGAGTCTGAAAGGAAAATTCATCTCAAGGAATTCCAAGGTGATATTGGACGAAGAATTTTCGCTACAGTTGCCTCATTATTTTGTAATTATGATATTTTAACTTTACCTAGTAACTTGAAGATATGTGTGCCACGAAACGTAAAGTCTCGTGGAGAGGTAAAATGAGTAGCAGGAACCGCAAGTTGCTTTACCTCTTTTTTCTTCACACAATCGGAACGTCGCTGTGTGAGAAACTGGATGTACCAAGTACTATAAAGTTAATAGATGGAGCCGTCCTCCACATGAAACTCATAACTTACAGTCGTAAATTGTATGTTTCTTAAACATACCGAATTTGGTCTGTAAAAAAAAAAGTATTCAAATAGTGAGTTATTTTTATTTGAAAATTTGTTTTCTCAGGTCTTAAGGTGTATGTAAATATTCTTTAATAGTTTGCTACTTCCGTGGATATTCACTGCGATAAACCAGTGGAAAAAAAAAACATTTTGGAGGCATAGCTGTAAAATGGTAAACTGTTGCCACATTTGGTGTACCTAAAGAATATTTTTCCTACTGTTTTTCTTCATTGAGCACCATATTTGAGCTTTCATTAATTATTATGTGTAGCTTTGTTACTCTGTTATTATTATTATTATTATTATTATTATTATTATTAGTAGTAGTAGTAGTAGTAGTAGTAGTAGTAGTAGTGGTAGTGACCGCCTCTGTGGTCTAGTCGTTAGCGTTTCTGGCTACAGATACAGAGGTCCCGGGTTCGATCCCCGGCGCTACCAGATTTTCTGAGTAGTAGTGGGTCTGGAACGGGGTCCACTCAGCTTCGTGAGCCTCGTGAGGTCAATTGAGGAG
>Ga0136643_10016229_pt1 | contig 11189 bp, 4 predicted proteins | sample TergutLab28metaG_FD_96883 | JGI IMG/M metagenome (GOLD analysis project Ga0136643, IMG submission 96883) | Labiotermes labralis P1 segment gut microbial communities from Petit-Saut dam, French Guiana - Lab288 P1 (version 3) (version 3) | ecosystem: Host-associated > Arthropoda: Insects >... | reverse complement strand
CGACCGAGGAAGAGATGGAGGGACCAACTTCATCTTGAGGATCAAGGAACAGGAAACACACCTAACCCTTCAGAAACATGATGATGATGATGATGACTTAGAATTTTGCCAAAAATAGAGTCATTTATTACTGTATATCATTATATGAATTCAAGGATACTTTAGGTTGGCGGCTTAAAGGAGAAGCGAGCAATTGAAGGAATCGCTGAGAGACAAAAGCAGGAATTTTGGGAAATGTTTTTCAGATAATTTATAGACATTGCAGTTCTATACAGACAGTCTGGGTCTTAATTGTCTGACTCTTCTCCTTTAGATACCCTTAATATCTGTGGACTGTAGACAAGTATTTATTGTGTAAATTTCCAGAATATCTGCAACAGACTAACAATGCGTGTTGCGGGAATTCTAATTTGTTAAATAAATATTTATTCATTTTATGTATATACTATCAGAATATCATGTTTTGCGATTTCTGTTTGGAAGTTCTTTTGTGAATAAATATATGATATGTAATATATTGAGTGTAAGGAAAGCAACTATTTTATCTACACATATAATACAATGGCTCAGGTGTCATTCCCGGAGGTAAAGCGGCCGGATCGTAAATTTAACCCCCCCCCCCCACTTCTGTCTAATTCCGAGATTGAAGGAAAGAGTGGAACTGTACTTCTACTTCTTTTTGGGCCTCCATGTCGGTCTACAGAGTGAAATTCACTTACCTTTACACACATATTTCATGGAAGTTTTGGCATTTGTGACGAACACTTTTGTCAGTTATGTTTATAGTTTATGTGATCTATACATAAATATAATTGGTCAATATGTAAAGAAAGCTAGATATAATAAAGGTATTAACTTAAATTTATCACTGAATTGCTGGGTAAAATGCAACTTTATTATCACTTTACTTCAGTGTGTAGAAACATATATTTATAATTACTAATATTTAAACAAATGACTTTAAAGAGGTCAATTGTCTCTTTCGACTTTGCCACAATATTTTTAAAAAAATGTTAAATAGTAGGGAAAGACGTCTTGGACGGAAAGACATTTCAACACAGTCTTGTTTGGTACATCAGAGATACGTTATTCGTTGAATTTCAGAGCACATCACTTTTAGCTCCAGTTCTGGGTTTGTATTTGGTTTTGTGAGATTTATAATGAATTTCATTTCAAAAGTATTTACTTTATGGAAACCATCCCCTTGTACTGTTTGCCACTTACTTGGTTATATTTCTTATTAGTGGATCAACCCGATCCAGACCCTTCCCTCCACACACACACACACAAACGCCTTCTGCCCCACTCTCCTGCTGACATTGTCTCACCGACTTTTCTGTGAGAGAAAATAACGGCCCTGAGAAATAAAGGCAGCTATCATGGGAATTGTTAGGACATTCGAGCCTTAAAGTCGTCTTATAAAACACGGAATTCACTTACGTTCCTCTTTATTGGTTTCTTGTTAAAGCGATGTACAGGGTAGTGCATTTCATGAGAAGACACACATAAGAAACTTCCCTTCTAAAGTTCGATCTCTAAACACGGTGAAACCGTAGAGTTGATATTACAGGAACATCAAATAATCCTTCAAATTCTAGGGTCTGTTATTTATTAAGTCCAATTCCATGCAGCACAGGCCTTCTTGAGAACCTAGTAGTCGCTAATATAATCAAGGTTTCCTTTTTACTACAAAATCCCTTACCTGGTTCGCAAGAACGTTGGAGTTGTTGCTATTCTGAATTGAATACACTTATTTCTTATTATACGAAACTAATTTAAAATAACTGTAATCACTTATTTTCGTTGTTACACTGTGCATGTTGTTGAGTTACTCAATTATTATACCAACTACTGCACATAAAAAATTATAAAATTTACACATTAAAATACTAAAACATTAAAAATGTTCCGACATGTTTCGGTCCTAGGACCATAATCAGGGAGCCGTATCGTCCTTGCTAAAGTTACACTATAAAAAGTCACATTAATTTCGCTCTACCAGTGGGGTATTGTGGCAGCATGCCATGTGCAGTAGTTGGTATAATAATTGAGTAACTGTAATCATTCTTCCACGTCACACTTACGTTTATCAACATAGTCTTGTAATCCTAGTTATTCAAGTCTTTAAGGTTGTCGTACAAAAATTGTGTAAAATTCTCACCTTAAACATTCTTCTTACCAGAATTTTCCGTTTCACCTTTCACAATTTAATTGCCCTAATATCGTGTGGCGAATAGTTTGAAAACTATATAAATGGTGACTAAAAGCAGTACTAAGGGTGGCATGTTGATATAGTTACATTCTGAGAATAGACATCATTCCTAAAAGCCTTTCCTGAGTGTGATTCTTCTCTTTTTAGAGTACAACATAAAAATCATTCTGATATGAAGGATGAATTAAGGTAAATCATATAAACTATTTTGACGCTCAGGTGAACGTGCATCGTGCTAAATTCTTATAATAAAATCAACTATATGCACTAATTTCTCTAATTTATTTTTGGAATAAAACTCTACATGTTTCGGACAGTTCCCCTGTCCATCTTCACACACAGCAATGGTATAATGTCGAACAGGTTTGCTGACAGCTTGTGAGCACGATCAGACCGAACTGCAACAGAACCAAACCAGTTCCGTCCTGATCCTGCTCGCAAGCTGTCAGCAAACCTGTATGACATGTACCTTTGCTGTGTGCACAGTGAATAACTCTTGACGATGGACAGAGGAACTGTCCAAAACATGTAGAATTTTATTCCAAAAATAAATTTGAGAAATTAGTGCATCTAGTTGGTTTTATTATAAGATCATATAAACTATGTAGGTAAAACATTCGCCTATTGGTCATTAAGGGAAATTGGAATTAGTAAATGATCAAATTTTCTCCCTTTAAAAATAACGATCATTTCAGCGTAAAGGAAGATGCTTATGATAGGAGAAAATGCTGTTCTGTGTAGCTTTTTGAAGACGAAAGTTACTTTTGCTAGACTTCAAATTTCAGATGTGTTGACTTTACAGGCGAAAGCTCCAAATAAGCAGACAGCAACGCATTCCGGAGTTTTTAAGGCTACCTTCAGAAACGCTCAACGTTCCTTGCAAAACTTATGTGTCTCTGAAATTTTAACTATATTTCTACCGTTTGTACTTTATTAACCATCATATATTCCAATGAATTTCCGTTAAATCCAGGCACTGACATTCGTGATTATTCTAAAAAAAATTATTTTTCACTCTGAGGAGTTTCTCAATGGAACCGACACCTCCCTCCGTTGTTGTGGAGTTTCTTATTTTTTTCTCGTACACCTTTGGAACCACAACAAATATAAGGCCATTTCACTGTGGTATAACGTAATAGCGATATACTAAACAAGAAAATAGTTTTAGTCTTATGACGGGAAGTGATAAACCGCAAAATATGTATATAATGATGATAAAATTTTATACGCATGGTAGAGCAGTCCCGTTACAGGCCCGGAGTGGCCCAGAATTTTCCAGGAAGTTAAGGTTCCCAGATTTCATGACAACGGCACAGGATTGTGCTAAGGTTGTCAGCCCTACGCACCGGTCGCTTTTACCCCAAGGAAATGCTCCTAGAACTCATTTCTGTTGCAGGCTGGGTCGAACCCAGGGCCATAGTGCGATTGAAAGGATTTTATGTCAACGAAATATTCCAATAACACCAGCTGGGATCGACCTTCCGATTTGTAGCATAGCAACTTAACCACTGTGCCACCGCGGTCCCCTTCATATGCATGGACCAATTATAATCACGTAGCTTCTTTTATTGTTTGTACTCTACCGCAAAAATATTGTAATACAGTCGAACTCGGTTATAACCTCATGAAAGAAACTGAATATTTTGTGTCGTTATAAACAGCTGTTGTTATAACTGACGAATGTAATGTTAGGGTTAACAACGAGGAATTAATTGGTACCACAGATTATCTGACTGTATAGTTGACATATCGTAATATCAATATAACAAGTTCCGACTGCACTTGCCTAGGAACAGACAAGTTATACGGAAATTTATCTCAATATTTAACCAACTTGATGTACAAAATTTGTTTCACGACAAGTTTTGTTTCATGCCTCTACATGTTTCGAGCACATGTGATCATCATCAGGAGGTCAAAATTGCATTACACAGCCTCTGGTATCATCACACCTATAGGTGTGATGATACCAGAGGCATGAAATAAAACTTATCGTGAAACAATTTTTGTGCATCAAGTTGGTTAATTACTGAGATAAATATACTGAGATGCACGGTCAGCAAAACGTAAAAATTATAAGGAAATGTTAGTCACCAATTAAAGACTATAACAATACCTACAGAGTAAAACTTAAATAATAAAACTTTGACGTGAGGTACATTTCAGTACTTTACTCTTGATGCTATCTGGACTTTTCTGTAAGAAGAAGATAGAAATATCAGCATGTAACTGTGAAGGGAAACTTGGGTGTGCATGTATAGGATGGATAGTCTTGTTAATGCAAAATAGCAGCAACGAGTCTGCTGAAATTAAGACTGAAGACTAAGGGCGTAATTCTGATGCGGCTCATATCTCTGCCTCGTCTTCTCGTTCACCCTCAGACTGGCACAAGTACTCACTGCAGCATCACAGTCTCAGATGACACGTAACTTGCAAGGCGGTGACGTCAAAATGCCTTATACACAAACTTTGCACCTTAAATACCTTCTCGCTGCTGCAGAGGTAGCAGACTTTGTTTTCAAACATCGCAATTCTTGAGCTACGATCACAGAACTGGTCTATCCTTGACAATCTCTCAGTTCTTCTCCTGATAAAGAAAGTTAGTATTCCTGCAAATCCTAGTGATCTCGTGATCATCGGATAGATATAACGTTTTGACTTGTATTCAGAAGGATCCTTGTTCAAGTCTCGGCCGAAACAGTGACAGTTCTGAATTAGGATCATTTCTGTTTCTTCAGTGAATCCAGACAAGTGCTGAGATGATAAATCAAAGCAGCTGTCGACTGTATCCTTCAGCATATTTAAAGTGCAGTATTCCCTGTCATACTAAAATTCTCTACTATTACGGCTAAATTATCAACATTACCTTAAAACAACCTCAAATAGAATACCGTCACATTTATCGAGAAGTTCCCAAATTCCCTCTCTGCTGAGTTATTTTATGTTTCTACCATTTGCTATGAACGAAAATCTACCATCGTTTTATTCACAACCAACTTTTTCTCTACACATAAAAGTTGGTATCTATTAATCATATTAAAGGTTGAGGGTGCCTGAAACATAATTTTGAGCACAAAGTCTATTTAGATTTAAGGGGAAGAATGTGACAGAATATTGGAGAGAATTACATAATTATGAAATTCATAACTTGTTGCGTAATCAAATAAAGGCGGTTAAAATGCTTGGAGAAAGTAAATTGCGTGGGAGGAATGAATAAATTCTTAAGAAATTTCAGCCGGAAAGTGAAATTTTAAGTTCCTATTTGGAGGCTCTAGACGAAGATGGAGGGCAATATCAAACTATATCTTGCAGAATTATTATGTGGGGTTGTTACTGGAATAATCGGCCTTGTGACAAGGTCCTTTGAAAAAGTATCATGCTCATTGAAATAAAAGATTTAGTTCCATACAAGGCCGCATGTTATATTAACTTTGAAGTCGTGTCGAAATACATTTCTGATTCCGGAAAGGTAAATTGCGGTCACTGTGATTTGTGGAAGGCTTTCGCCATCCTATGTTATCAGCCTTCCTCATTTTATACTTCGAAATATCATGCACAAACAAACTGTATTTATTTTCCGTGTTGTTACTGACATTTATTACTCTCAATCTCTTCCAACTTTCTTAAATTCAAAATTTTCATAACCGGTTCCAAACATTTTCCAGAAACCTAGAAGCTACTTTAAAATTTCTAAATTTTGGACCCAAAAATAGTGAAAAAAATTATCATACTGACGATCTACGAACATAAGTCTCCATCGTAAACAATTTTGTAGACTGAGCTCCTGGACGCCTTGGCGCCCGGTATTTTTTCAGCCCTGTTTAGACTGTTCTCATTTCTTGATACTTTTTTTTTACTTCGACCTACGTTACTTACTGAATATGGTTATATGTAAAATATAAGGTCGCACTTAATTAGTATTGCTTTGAAATAATTCACAGTTCTTTCAATTCAAATGTCTTCTTTTTTTCTGTTCCCATCCCATTATCTCTCTACATGACACAAAATGTGTGTAAATTATAGAGGATACTGCAGTAAACAGATTGTGCTAAAATCAGTGTAGTGTTTTAGCGAGTCATTCGCTCCGTCATATTCTGGAAACAACACTAAATTTTTCTTTGCAGTCATCAAATGACGGTACTGTCACCACGAGTTCATAGCGCCTAACTTAATGCTAAATAAAGGAGTCGAAAACAAGAAATAAAGAAAGGCCCTTCCTTTCTTTTTCCGATCGTTGCCAATGTGGCAGAATTTCCTCACGTGAATGAGACCGCAGTAGTTTCTGGAGTCATGAGATTCAAGTCACGAATTTCTCCAACGAGTGACATATTTATGATATTTTTTGGGAACTGCCTTCACCTCCTCTCTTTTGCCTTCTCTCCGCAGAGAGCACGACTCCATCTGGTTGCCACACGTGAAATATAAGGCCCTACAGCCTGTCCCTACGTGTACACAACACCCTTTGCTTTCCGCAATTCTCAGGTTCTGGGGCTGCTCCGTATTCAGCACATAAATAAGTAAGAATTCGACTGGTTTTGTTACCAGTACCTGAATATTATGATACTTCTAAGTAGGTTACAGTGTTCTTTCTTTCTTCTGCAACCTTGTACTTTAGCGTAGACGTCTTGAAGGAGTAGCAAATAGAACGGGCAAAGCTTAATTGAAAAATGTTACTGTTTCTACCACTAACGCTTCTTATGAACCCACAGAAAATGAAGCATCAACTTGATTACTCTTGTCAAAACATATACACCTTCCTCTCTTTCTATTTATGTTATGTTTACTTGGTGTATCTAGAGTTATTCGTCGAATGACATGTAAACTAACGAATTAGAATATTTTACTTCTGAAAACACAAAAACAGCACTACAGAAACACTTTTGTTACGTGTTTAATACTTAGTATTTAATCATGTTTATGATTCAAGTCAATGAAATTGTTACATATTTTACTACCTGCTAGAAATAATTTAAATTTGTAACATAATACTTTATCTCCCGCTGATTTTTCTTTCTTACCTCATTCACGACTACTTTCTTTCGTTGTTTCTTGTCTCCTACTTAAAGATCACTGTCTCGTGGGAAGAGACGCCGGGCGCTCAGGTACTCTGTACGTTAATACTAGCACCACATTGCAGAAGACAGTAATCCTCATAGCCAATACCATGAGAATATCTGACATCTTTTTCTTGATTTATGTTTCTCACTTTTGTGCTGTATAAATAGCTGACTTTTTTTCTGTCATTCTCTTGTCTCTCTCCCTCACATAAATTCATCGAGTTTACTCTTCATTCTTTCTACCTTCGGTACATTCTGTTTATCGTTTCTTCTTACTTAATTAACTTAATATATTTTTTCGTTATACATTGCTAATTTTACAGTCCTTTATTTTGCATAATAACAATACCATTAGTAGCAGTTACAGTCGAGCACAGGTGATTTCACAGCCACATGTTTCGGACAAACAAATCTATCGTCATGCTGTAAAGCCATTTGAAAAGATAGTCTACAACTTGTATTACACTGTTATTTTATTATGAACACACCTGCAAGTTTGTCTTAAATACGAGCCACTTTCAGTAAGAAAAACAATTTAAAAATTGATACAAAAATTTTGCCCGACTGAAAATTTTATGGCACTTGTTCTACTTAACACACAACTGGATGATTAATATACAGGCGCTAATTTTCCACCCATACACATATATATCCTGGGGACCGCTGTAGCACAGTGGTTAAGGTGCTGTGCTACAAATCGGAAGGTCGCGGGTTCGATTCCAGATGGTTTCATTGGAATTTTTTATTGACATAAAATCCTTCCGATCGCACTATGGTCCTGGGGTCGACTCAGCCTCTAACAGAAATGAGTACCAGGAGTACTTCTTGGGGGTAAAAAAGGCCGGTGCGTAAAGCTGATAACCTTACCACCATTCTGGGTCATTGTCACCTAATCTGGGAACCTTAACTTCCTTGAACCCTCTGAGCACCTCGGGCCTGTAATGGGACTGCCTTACTTTTTTGCACATGCATATCGTCTTATCTGGGTACGTAAGTGCTAATCATATGACATCACTGCCGGGAAGAAGTGTTGATCACAAGTATGGGTTACGCGTATTGATATTCTGCATAAATTCTTTGAGTTTATTCTTCATTTATGGTCCACTGTTGTGTAATTTTGACGCCCAGTTATTCAGTTTGCAATTGGGTAGGAGAAATCTGCGGATATTAATCCATAGGCACGCACGGCTGTAATAAGATACACGCACTTCAAAATGCCAAACAATATATACGATTTAAGATTAACAGCATCCACTTTTTCATCAACCATCAAATGAATTCAAACTCCGTTTTCGCTTCCCCTAGCCTAACCATTTTAGTTTATCCCTACCTATCTATCTTTAACGCTTCTCATGTCCATCGACAAAAGAGTTTCGATGCAAACTTCCCCATGGCTAAAGAACAATTAAAGGGGTAGGAGGATTGGAAGGGGAGAAATGTTGAAAAGTATGGGGGAGAATCCGGGGCAATTAGACATTAGTCAGAGTTTGATTTGCATTTTGTAACTATACGGGTGAGCAGTAGGGAATCGTTGGGGTTATGAACCGCATATAGCTACACGAATGTTACTGCACTGAATTAGAAAGACCGTTTAGTGCATGGTGTGGGTTTGAAGAAGGGTTGTGCTCTTGCTTGTAATAAACTGCTGTTAATTGTAAATAGCACATGACCTCGGAACCCTAGTTCGAAATATCTAATATTGCAAACATACTGTCTCATGCTACTGTCTTTGAATTAGAAGGGACCCTGATGCAATTTTTCCACCGTTTGAAATAAGAACAGGGAAAGTTAGTTCAACTTAAGAAAGAAAAAGGGAGGTGAAGAATGACAAACAGAACATCTTTTCTCTTCCATTTATATCCTCCTCATCGCGATCACCTCACACTGAAAATGAAATTTTAAATGCGATAAGGGTTTAAGATTTACAGTTACTACAACCTGTCGAATAGTAATTATCTACTAATAACAGAATAGTATTGGATTAAAGTGACCAGTCGACACCGCGTGATATCCTAGAAGAATTGAATCATCATCTGATTTGTTGTGGGAACCTCAAGTACTGTATGTATTTAAGAAGGTTTGCTCCTAAATTTTCCGAAATGTTGCTTGCGTTACTACTCGAAATAAGTTTTAAATATAAGATACTAAATTTGAGTGTCTGCTCATTTGAGTTCTTTCTGTGAAGATTTAAATGTGGTACAGTATATATATATATATATATATGTAAGGGACTGCTTTTTGCGGTCCGTTTATTGTCAGCTAACTACAGCAACATTTTTGAGGGTTTCGATTTCCATTTTACACTAACGATTACCTGTTTGTCTTCATATTCTCCCTTCTCCTGCAGGACAAATTATCTTTTGACTAAAATCCAGCTAGTCTGACAAACGTCGGTATGGTCCAAGGTGTTGAATTCTTGTTAATGGGTTCCGCTTTCTTAAGAATCGCCCAAATAGGAATTGTTTCGAGAAGCTGTGAAGTGGACGCGCAATAAGTGTAACTTAAATTCCGATCTAAACTAATAACACATTGGGAGTGGAGTTACAGATTTCAAGGCCTCTGATACTAATACTTGGCAATGGCGCCTTCCTGATCCAATGTTATTCATGCACTATTCGCGTCCCTTATCTTTCTTAAATTCATCCAATTATAATTTTCTTCTCCAATATTTAGTCTATGCATTTGCCGGTATTTAAGAATATAAAACGCCACAATTTCAAAACCAATTTAGTCTTCATTCTACGTACATTCCAAAGGCAATGTACCTTTTAAGTATTGTTATAATAACAGTAATGACAAATGACCCTGTAACTCACAAAGTTCCTTGTAACTTAAGGTACTAAAATATACGATATATTTCTTTTGTGTTGTGGCAAAAATATTTGTAGAAATTTTATTTTCAGTCACTTGTCGTTTGTCACCCACGAAGGTAAAATGCGTTTTTTACCTTGTATGAAACAAGTGGCCACATTATTTCTTTCAAGTAACTTGACCTTATATAGGTCTATGCTTTTACACTACGACAATAATCAATATTTAGAATCCTACTGACTGCAAATAGTTAAAATATTTTGTTGTGGGTAACGTCGAATGGCATAAAATTTATACAACACAGACACACACACACACACGCGCACACACACAAACACACACACACACACACACACAAAATATTGGTGATACTTTGGCAAACTTAATGCATCATAACCCGATTCCTGTGGAGAACACGGAGCCCAAGAGCAGTCACGTACGTCTGTAGCAGCAAATATTTGACGTATTCGAACAGTACTTTGTCTAGTCCTAAGAACCCGTTGTCGTGAATGACTTGTTCCATTTCACTCCATTTCTTAATTGGAAGTTCTGAGATAATATTATTTTAAAGGCTTCCGACACAATTTCCAACCAAATTCTCTTTGACTTTTCATTCGTAATTATATAATCCCATTCCACCTAACGCTACACAACTGCATGAGTTAATACGGCGTAATAAATATAAAACACCAACGAGGAAAGGCAGGAAATTGAGTTCTGATGCCGTCCTTTCGTTTCATATCGAGCCGTTTCACTTTTGGAACTTAGAATTGTGCAGTCGCTTTGAAGCATTGACTAATATCCGTCCCGTTATTCTGCCTGCTGAATTCATGCAGTGTCACCAAGGAGAGGATTTACAGGTAATCGCACAATAGTTTGAAGCTAGTCTTGTCGCTCTGTACTGACTCACCAGTAGAGAGTGAAACCTCATGGGGGACATTTGCGAATTCGGTGACGCGTTAAGGAACGTCATCGCCAAAACGTCATACTGTCTGGGGGGGGGGGGGGGGACCTGGGGCCGGGACCTCGGGTGTGTTGGCTGGGGCGTCAGGGCGGGGGTACTTTTATACCCTTTTTTTAAGTTTTTTCCTCAAAAAAGTTTTATTTTT
>Ga0136643_10016225_pt1 | contig 11192 bp, 2 predicted proteins | sample TergutLab28metaG_FD_96883 | JGI IMG/M metagenome (GOLD analysis project Ga0136643, IMG submission 96883) | Labiotermes labralis P1 segment gut microbial communities from Petit-Saut dam, French Guiana - Lab288 P1 (version 3) (version 3) | ecosystem: Host-associated > Arthropoda: Insects >... | reverse complement strand
CTGCGTGTTGATTGAGTGTCCGGAAAAAAGAAGGGGGGCTGCGAAATAGGGGGGGGGGGGGGGGGGGGGGGGGGGGGGGGGATAATTATGGTCTTGTCATAGTACAGTTTATAATTGGAATTATCTAACACGGATAATGGCTTATATTTGTAATTTGTTTTGTAAATTCCTACAGAGCACAAACACACATTGTGTTATTTTGTATAATGTTCAGTTGAGTTTGGTATGAGAATGAAACTACATGGTTTCATAAAATTGTGTTTAAATGAAACAGTTTTCAGATACAATTCCTGTTCAGAAGAGTCTGAAACAAGGAGAGGCTTTATCGCCATTGGTTTTCAAATTTGCTTTAGAATTTTCCATTCGGAAAATCCACGCAAAACAGGAGGGCATTAAATGGAATGGGACGCATCAGTTCCCGATCTCTGCTGATTACGGTAATTTAATTACCACAAACGTACATACTTTAAAGAACACACAAGATTTATCAGTCGGTAGCAGTTTCCCAACGTTTCTTCCGTGGAGGAACCCCTAAAATATTTTTTTTTTGACATTCCGAGGAAGCTCTGCGTATGAAAAATTATACGCGCTTCTCAAGGAGAAATCTGCTGCATGGAGTTAGTGGTAAATATGCGCAGTTTTGAATAATGAAGTGGTTGCCTTTATGCACGTTCTCATCATAACCACCTTGCTTTAAAAGGTTACTAAATGTTTCCTTCTGCAAGAGAAGGGGGAGGTAATGAACAATTACTGATCTAGGCAGATAACTTGATCCCTGCTACCACGGGAGTGAAAAGCCAAGCTGGTAAGGGGAGAAGCACTACACACGCAGTTTCAACCGTTTCTCTCCTTTCAAACCATGTTAATACAAATCGCAGGAAATTTCACCACAGGCACTCTACTCTCAAAAGTGTAAATGTTTCTGGAATACTTATGAATTTGCCTGGCCATTCCAAAATGAGCCAAGCGGTGGCTGGACCTTGCTAAATACAGCTATGTGCAATGGCAGGGTCCTAAGATATCAGCGCATCTGTTTGTACAAGAGGTATTATATTTTATTGTAGGAAATTTAACCCTTAACCCGCTAACGTGGAAAATAAGGTGAGCTCCTAATAATGCCAGTAGATGGCAGATGGGATTTAACTCGGCGTTTAAAGGGTTAATGCCTCTTTGACCAAACAGAAATTACTGAAACCTAAGGTTATTATAATATTTATATTTCTATAAAAGAATATGCGTGCCTAGGATATGAAATTCTGCCAAAGCTTCACAATGCAACAAATGTAGTAAACACTGATACGACGGCCAGGTGGGAGTAATTGACAAAAACAGTATATAGATATAAGGCAGTATTACCTGTGCATCGCCCTACATTGCAAAAACTTAGTTCGCTGATGGGAACTATTAGTGGACAGCAGTGACACTTTTGTTATTAAGTCGCCATTCAGAAACTTCTCAGGATCGTGACGCGCATTTTCAGTAAAATTGTGATTTTAGAGTATCTCTAGAAGTTTATAATGTATATGATTGAATGGATATGGTGTTTTCTGGGGAGACTGGTTTTTATAGACAGTAATAATTTTCAAGTTTTTTTTTTTTCCTGTGGTGCTACGGCCCAACGCCGAACATGGCCTCCTCATTCTTGAAGTTTCCAGCTCACACACAACGACGTAACACAGCCGGTAGGACTCCCCTGGACGAGTAATAAGCTCGCCGCAGGGACTCCTGACAACACACAACACTCGTAACAAGCAAACGTCTATGCCCCCGGTGGGATTCGAACCCACAATCTCAGCAGACTACCAGCCGCCGAACTACACCTTAGACCGCGCGGCCATTGCACCGGTAATTTTCAAATTTACCTGAAGAAATTTCAGTGGATTTTTACTCTGCGTGTCTGTGTGTTTTTTCGTCTCTCTCTGCATTTGCCATGAAGGTTCATCTCTGCACAAGCGCTTCAATCATCTCATCAACCTACGCAAAATATTGTTGTATTTTAGAGCTTAATTTTGTGATTAAATGTTAAATTGTGTTGGATGTTTAAAACAATAACATGCTTTATGTAACAAATAGTGGGATTATACGTTGAATTTTGAAGAGGGGTTACGGCAGTGAGTCTAAAGACGAAAAACACATCAGCATTAATTTCGCTCTCATTTTCCCTGTTGTTTCGAAAAAAAAGTTCAGTATTTGAAGGCTGAGTCCATGTCAAGATCTGATTAATTAGGGAATCTACACCGGTACAGTCATATCGCGTTCGGGCACCCCCTCCACGGACGGGATAAATTTATAAAATCTGATATTTATTGAAAGGGCTATTCTTTCGAATGCTCCCCAGTATCCGAAAGAACATTATTTTTTTTAAAGTTTCCAATTTTCACCTCTTTCTCGTCCTAATGGAAGCGGTTTTAAGACGAATAGCAATGTAGATCATCGGTGGAATGATACTGACGAAAAAAAAAGAAACTATTTGAAGAAAAAACATGTGGAAGCTTCACATTTCTCACCACAAAACTCACAGGAAATGGACTGGGACTTGCACCCTGAGCTCCGCGGTAAGACACCGCTTACTAGCCGCATGAAAATTATATATAAAAATTCAGTTCTTACCTCAAAGAGAACTAGATATTTCTCCACTACGAAAACAAATCAGTTAGATGAAACAATTTCATGCACTCTGTGTGCAAGATGCAGAATTTTTAAATGTTGATATCAGGTGGTAAGTAGATTAACCACTGCGATTTTACGGGTTGAATGCCTCAAAATACTGTTTTTGTGCCTAATTATTATTATTATGCTAGTTTATGTCACAGCTCCTGCTAGAGTGTATCAATCCTTGAACAGGAAAATATTTTCAATGCAACGCGCACCGTCCAGACTACACATCGCCCAACACTTTGGATTACAATGCCCCACATATATCTGCTCTATACCTCTCTTCACATAACCCACATTATTTTAACTTGCGATATTTTTATAATCACCCATATTTCGTTTTATTATTCAACAGTGAATTTTAACCAGAAATATAATGGTTTTTAATATGTGTAGTGATTCAGACACATTCTAATTATTCTTGTTATAAAAGAAATCGCCCTGAAGATGGCCACATGACTGGCCGAAACATGTTTATGACGATAATATAACAAAAATACATCAATAAAATTACACCGCATTCGTTTGGTCGTTGATACACTTTGTACAGACGTATGTTGAAGCTATTGTCAGGTATTTTAAAATTTTAACAAGTAAATTTGATGCCATAAACTTTGTATGTACTGTAAATACAGCGTGATGAAACAAGCATTTTGCTGTCTAGATATAACAGGCTTCGGCAGTGTTGGAGACTGAATTATCAACTGAAACTTGTACACATTTCTCTGCCGTTTATTGCTCCCGTTTTCTGATCATATTTCTTTTAGCAACTCTGCTAACAAGCATACATTAGGGTAAAATAAATCTAAGGATAAACAACATACATATTTCTTTACTGTTTTTTTTTCGTAGGAGGATTCCTAGGTATTCGTTGTCTCGCAAAAGGAACTTAATACGTAGCTAAATAAATCCCCCTGTTAATTCATGCTTGACATATAAGGCTTATGCAGACGTAGGAATTGCATCTATACAGGCCGTAAATTATAATTACGACTTTCTCTTTAGGTAGGAGTTCATAGGCCGTATGTCTATGAGACACAGCTACCGCAGTCGTGCAGTTTACAGGTAGGTAGGTAGGTAAGTTAGTATGTAGGCAGGCAGGCAGGTAGGTAGGTAGGTAGGGTAAGGTAAGGTAAGGTAAGGTAAGGTAGTAAAGGGAGGTAGGTAAGTAAGTACGTTAGTAGGTAGGTAAGTTGGTAGGTAGGTAGGTAGGTAGGTAAGGTAGGGTAAGGTAAGGTAGGGTAAGGTAAGGTAAGGTAAGGTAAGGTACGGTAGTAAAGGGAGGTAGGTAAGTAAGTACGTTAGTAGGTAGGTAAGTTGGTAGGTAGGTAGGTAGGTAGGTAAGGTAGTAAAGGGAGGTAGGTAAGTAAGTACATTAGTAGGTGGGTGGGTGGGAGTAGAGACTTGTGCACTTTCTTCTGACAAACTTTCTCCCATAACGAGAATACGTCATTATGACAACGTGGTACGTCATCCACGCGTCATATATCTGCCTTCAAAAAATAGCTTATTACAGATAGTACTTGAATTTAACAAAAAGAATGGTCAGAATATAATCCATATTTGAAGTTTAATAAGCTTATTCATGTCTATATGAAAAGCAAAATCCATAAGAACCTAATGGCTAAAAATCGTAATCAAGAACAAGGTCCAGCAAATATCTCATAATTATCTGATACGAAAATGTGATAAATATTTCGTGATATAAATAAAAGAGATCAATGCCTGGCGTCACGTGAAGTATTCGCATACGTATATTTTCTGTCTATTTCATCTACAGCCTTAGTACCTATTGTACACATAGAGTCCAGCGCTGTTTGTTGTTCAGTAACGCTGAAAACTTGGCTTTTGTGGCAACTTTTGAAAGAAGTATCCCATAACAAATTCCAGAAGACCTCTACAACTTTTAGAGGCTATTATTGGATCACTGACAGACAGAAAGTTAGAACATCGACAGAACTGTTTCTTTTTTTACTTTGCACGGAACAACTTGTTATGGATATTTGCATGTCGCCACGAATAATATGTGGAAATATGGACAGTATTTGTACTTATCTTGCCTTTCATGTTTGACATTTCCTTCTAGAGCCGGGATAACTCAGTACAGTAACTAGGCTGACGGCCGGGCAATGTGAAAGTCGTTCCTCAGAGATATGTCTTTCCTCCGTCACTGTCACGTGGACTCCCATCCACTGGAGACAGTCGAGACTCCCTAGGGAATGAAGGAGCCGGAGCGTGAATCTGACCAATCACATTTATCTAGTATCGATTTTCCGTTTCTCCAACCGCCCTAGCATAGTTAGGCATAATTATTAGCAATGCAATGTACACTAAAACTGAGGTTATCATTTTTTGTCCAACTTCTCATGCTTCTGCATACGTCACATTTTCTGCATATACAGATTGTCCCCAAAAGTCGCTTTAGCGAGACTGTACTGACGTTCGTGAGAAACACTCTTTTATTTACAAACGCAAATTTGAATACGCACATCCGTGAAAAAATAGCTTACTGAAACAAGAACTAGAGTGAGCATAATGCTGCCGCATATTAGAAATAAAAAACCTGAACCCAATTATTTCAACATTTATTGTAAACGATATGGGATCCCATAGAGTGCACGCCTATATTTTACTTTGTATATGTTCTGCGTTGGCCTGATGATGGCTGTTTTACAGCCGAAACAGTAGCCCTGATGTAATTGATGTTTCATCAATGCGTTGATATGCATATGTTGTGTTTTAGACAGTAATATGCATACTTGCTACTACACAAGGGGATGGCCCCTATAAAAAAACTGAACCCAAATGATAATAACCCCAGTTAAATACACACTGCATTATCCCAGTATAGCGACTTTAAGGACAACCGTTCCTTATTTCATTCCTCAACCCCCCCCTCCACTTTAAAATTGCCATTTCTTTGTTTCTCTGCCTCCTTCACTGTGTCTGTCTCTTCCGTTCTCTTTTCCTCACACTTTCCACTGTCTTCTTCTTTGCTTCCAGTCCTCTATTATTTTTTTTTTTAATTTGTGATATTGTAGTGCCATGTAAGGATCCCACTGCGACGAATATCAGCTTTACTGCGGTAAATATGAATACTACGCGGTGGCGCAGTTGGCTGAGGCACTGCGCTACAAGCCGGAAGATCGCAGGTTCGATTCCCGGAAGTGCAACTTGAATTTTTCATTGACATAATCCTTCCCGGCCGCACTATGACCCTGGGGTTGACCCAGCGAATAACAGAAATGAGTGCCAGGAATATTTCCTCGAGGGGGGGGGGGTAAAGGCGGCCGGTGCTTAGGGCTGACAACCTTACCACATTCATGTGCCGATTGTCTTGAAATCTGGGAGACTCAACCTCCTGTAACCCTCAGGGCCCGTCCAGGCTTGTAATGGGGTTGCTTTACCTTTTACCCTCGTCTGATGTAACGCGTTTTAGTTTGGTGGATATGTGCCAGGCTTTCGGCAAAACGTGCATGCATGCTGATTTTATTGCTCACCGCCGTTAGAACCACAGACTGTATCTGCCTGCGCCACAGTAATATTATACTTTTAACATGCTTTTCAAAATAGTGAACTTAATTTTTCTGTGTTTTACGTAGAATAACTAAAAAATTATGTGTTCGGAATGTTAGTACACCAGCGAAATGCTGTTAAAAATCCAGAGGGAACATTTTCTCACGTCTAGCTGTGGGTTCTGATTAATATAATTTTGTAAAATTTAAAATGTGTGTTGTTCAGCTGATTGCCTTCTGGGTTTTGACACCGGGCTTATTGGCAATTTGGCACCGACGTTTTGGCCAAGTGTGTTGACCCGTCCTTCAGGATTGGCGGAAATGCGTTGCACTCCCACAAAAATCTTATGTGATTATATGTGTTCTGTGGGCCGGGATAGCCCAGTCGGTGTAGCAACTTGTTATTGAATAGACGGTCCGGAGATCGAATCCCGGTGGGGCGAGATTTTCCGCGGCTGTCCAGAACGGCCCTGGGGTCCACCCAGCCTCCATATAATGGGTACCGGGTCTCTTTCCCGGGGTAAAGCGGCCAGGGCGTTGACCACCCACCCCATCTAGCGCTGAGGTTAAAGAAATAGTAAAGTTATACTTCTGCTCCTCCTCTGGGCCTCTGTGGCCTGTTCTAGGGTAATTTTACCTTTTCACCTTCACTTCATATGTGTCCTACTATTGGCGCAGTTGGCTGAAGTACTGCTTTACAAGCCGAAAGTTCGCGGGTTCGATTCCCGATGGTGTCATTTGTCATTGGCATAGTCCTTCCTGCAGAACTATGGCCTTCTTGTCGACTCAGATTCTAACAGCACTGAGTACCAGGAATATTTTCTTGGTGATAAAGGCGGTCGGTGCGTAGAGCTGACAACATTACCACTTTCATGTCCTGAAATGTCTTGAAATCTGGGACCCCCAATTTCCTGCAAAACTTAGGGCCTGTCCATGCCTGTAGAGGGATTGTTTTTTCTTCTACTAGTGGAAAATAAGTGTTAACAATACACCCTTAACACTCTGTCCTTCCGTATTCAATTCTTAACTCTTTTACTTGTCCTGGATGTGAAATTTCACACGTCGAAACGCACTGACGAACAACGCCATCTGTCAGACAATGAGAATAACTAAGTTCTCCGCAAGTGCGTAACGTACGTGCTTAGTCAGGCCAAGGGCCTCTAAGAGCGGGCCTCGGTAAAAAAAAATATTCAGCCCCCCCCCCCCCCCCCCCCCCCAAAAAAAAAAATTTACCCCCCCCCCCCCCCCCCCCCGGCTAAAAGTCTTTACACTAAATTTGAGAGATTGACTCTCAGTTGCAGAATGCGTTGGCTTTGGTCTGAAAGGATTAATTTGTACTGTCGACAAATAATGATATTACCGAGATAGAAAAAAATATATGTTCGAAGTTTCTCATCTTCTTGTGGTTGAATATTAAAAAAGTTGCTGGAATCAGGCCGTGACTTACTTCTGTCTAATCCTTTTAACTTCAGCACACAACAATCCCTTCACCTAACTCGATAATGCATGATCCTTAAATTGTATGCGCTATCATATCCTTGCTCTGTGAGAAGTTTAAATTCAGTACTGATTCTCCGATATTCGGCAATTAATAATTGGCTACGTTAAAGCTTTAACATAACCAATCGTTAATGAAGAAGAGAGAGAGGCGTACGAAATAACAGTCTAAAAAAGATGGAAGGTGAAAATCTTGGGAAAATTTAGAGACTCTGTTTCAGCATTAGGAGATACATTACTTTTTTACAAGTCCCCTAGCATCACCCGCTCTTCCTCATAATAATGTGAAATTGACGGCGTCTCCCTCTGAATGGGTTAGGGCGTTATTTCTGTCAAGTGCAAGTAATAGCTGTTTATTCCGAAAGTTACAGGAAACACGTGAACAAAAAGTGTGCGAGAACTGCACAGTTGGTACTGTTACATCTGTTGCTGCCTGCAATAATCGTCATAACTGTGCTATTAAATGTTAAAACTTAAGTCGTTTAAAATACGACGTTTTACTAACAACTTCCAGATAGCTTAAGTTTCTTTTTGCTGGAATATCAGTTATGGAGAAAAGCCCCAATATTTTGGAGTTAACCTCGGGAGGCAAGTCCGAATCTGTACCAAAAACGTGATTTCTATAGTGAGAAGAAACAAAGGAACTTTCTTATTGTAATGCGGAGTGTCTACGAAGTGCGTTTGAATGTTGTTATTTTAAAAACCACAGATTGCTTTACCGGTAGGTCCTAGCCTGTAGTTTTTTTTTGTTCGATTTCTTTTCCGATTTGTTTTACTCGCGGTTGAAATGATCTGACGTCACGTTTTCCTATTTAAATTCTTTCGTCTATCGATACTACTGTATTCTCAGACAGGAGGTTAATGTTGTTTTACTAATCATGTGAGAACTTCATGAGCTCGCCGTCAAATTCGTAACCCCATTCTGTCCAGGCGCATCAGAATATTCGGGAAAAGGAATACGCGTCCTGCGCACCTTCAACTTCCTCTCCACCGCGCTGTTGTGTCGTCATTACGATTTCCCGAGGGTTTCGAAGTTAAATCAATCGCATGTTTAATGGAAAATCTATATCGGATCAAGTCGCTTGGGTTTTCATTTATTGGCACTACGATGCTTAGAACCACTTCTACGACAAAGCAGCCGTGTTCTCTTGTCAAGCTGAAGAGAAGAATTGCCGAGCAGTAATTGTGTTTTCAGTCCCCCGTCTCTCTGTAAGCATCAGGCTGGGCTAGGCTTCTAGTCTGCACCGAACCTCAGTTTCAAATCGGCTTTTAACCTAATTAGCATGCACAGGTTCTCTCTCTCTTAATCGCTCGCCTTTGTCCCTCGTGCGCCCAGGCTGTCACACTAAACCTAACCCACCCACCAACCTGCCCAACAGTCTCCCACCCCTCGAACCACCGAACATGCACCTCGTAGCTGTGCCAGATTTTATCTCCCTCATTCCCTTCATCTCTTCTCTTCCGTACTGCTGAATTCTTGCAATTATTCATCCACCCGCTTTGCAGTTAACGGCTTCAGTGACTGTCCATCGTTTTAGTGTACTCGTATATTAAACTCTCTCTTTGTCTCTTTCCATCAATTAGAACTATTCCAAGTACGTACGTCCAACACTTTCTCGTTCAGCTTTAATGTTGTTTATATATTCTAATATTAATAATGACCGTCTGGTATGCGCACTGCATACCAGACGGTCATCCACACAGAGTGGCAAGTACCAAATGTCACATAGATACAGTTATTTCTCCTGATGATGGGAACATAGTCGCCCGAAACATGTAGAGAAAAGAAATAAACATACTACAAAAAATTGTGCACCATGTTAGTTCTATTTACAAGATTATACATGGATGCACGGTCAACAAAACATAAAATACGGTTGAACATATCATTTAAAATAGCCTACTGCTTCAGCACGTCTCTATATTGCTGTTAAGGATAAAGAACTAAATGACAGAGGGATGCATAATTAACATGGGCTACGAAAACGAGGCATACAACAATCTGGCGGTCATTTTATGGACCCTCGTGCCAGCGCTGAGGACCGCCTAGAAATAAATGTGGTTAATTAAAGTAGTTCATTCAGTGTATTTTTATCTAACTTACTTCCATGTGACGGTCACGTGTTTGCTGGGCACTAGTTGCATAAAACACCGGACGATTTTCTCCGTTATCATAGAAGCATAGTCCACGGGCTAGGATATGATTCCTACTAGGAACGTGATAGATGCGCATGCGCAAGATTTTGTGGCGAAAGACGAATTGCCACTATCCATCCCGAGAGCATTCACACAGTGCACTCGCTCGCTGCGCGGTACTCGAAATGCTTGATGCTTTCGTTGTGTTTGTGCTAGTAGAATGGCATAACGGCACGCCGCGGGATCGACCATCTCGTGATCTGTGTACGTATATACTGTGACCGCTGTACGATTAGGTCTGGTCGCTAAGGTTTTCGAAAATGAAATGAAGGTTAGACGAGATAAACTTATTCTTCACTCTTAACAAAGACTTATTACGTAAAACCCAGGCAGGGCCAGAAATTTTTAAATCTTGGAAAAGTGGAGTACAGTGTTCGTTAAAAATTTAACGGGAATCTCTGCGTTCATTAATGAACTGCTAGGTTTTAAAACTCCCTACACACCATAAGGAACCACAACAGTTTCATTTGCTTTTGTAGCTGACGTTGAGGTTGAAAGAGCAGAATTTCAGCATCATGTTTGGGAGATCCCGGCTTTAAAATTGTCTTAAAAATAAATACAATTGTTTCTTACGGCAATGGGAATGTGAGTCTTAGTACGAGTGAGAAAGCCATGCTGCATTTGTGCTTAGTAACACACAATTCTGCTTACTCACAAACACACACCTTCTTTTCGACGTTTTAAAGCCTGAAGGTAACTATTTATACCAACTGCTGTAACGTTAAAAGACGCTCCATTTTTCCCCAAACAGTGTGCGGTCAAATATTCTGTATGATTCTCATACTAATACTGCTATTTGCCCACACGTCATTCAACGTTTAGTCCTTCTATTGGTCCAAGACTGTCTTCCTTGTGAGGTACGACCTTATATATATGAACGTCTTTTCCCATTGGTGTAACTGCCGCATCAGTCATATTAACTGGAATGAGTGTTAATACTGAAATTGTAATATATTTGGGCGCCCCGGAATTTTAAGAAAATATTCATAAAAGTGGTTTATCTCATTTTCGTGACACAAAATAATAAAATAGGCATTAAATAACTCCATGGAGCGGAGTCATATTTGAGAAGCTAGTAGTAACAAACAGTCGAAACAGTCGCTACGTTTTATGGAACACAAAGCTTCATTACCATATACTGTATATATATATATATATATATATACACACACACACACACACACACACACATATATATATATATATATATCCAGTATATGGTAATGAAGCTTTGTGTTCCATAAAACGTAGCGACTGTTTCGACTGTTTGTTACTACTAGCTTCTCAAATATGACTCCGCTCCATGGAGTTATTTAATGCCTATTTTAT
>Ga0136643_10016221_pt1 | contig 11194 bp, 6 predicted proteins | sample TergutLab28metaG_FD_96883 | JGI IMG/M metagenome (GOLD analysis project Ga0136643, IMG submission 96883) | Labiotermes labralis P1 segment gut microbial communities from Petit-Saut dam, French Guiana - Lab288 P1 (version 3) (version 3) | ecosystem: Host-associated > Arthropoda: Insects >... | reverse complement strand
GTGGCGGACGCTTGTGAGTGCGGTAATGAACCTTCGGGTTCCGTGAAATGCGGGGAATTTCTTGACTAGCTGCTAACCAGTTAGCTTCTCAAGAAGGACTCTGCACCATGGAGTAAGTAAGTAAGTTGTCACAGCATTCTTCATGGTGTGTTGAACATTCGTCGCGTTTCTCACTATTTGGTACCTTGAATTTTGAAGACCGAACAAATAGAAACACGAATGAACATTCCCGGTGACGTCATCGATATGGCTGATAAAAACAACAACATAAACACAGGGGATGAAACTTGGTGCTTCTTGTAGGATCCACAAACAAAACGACTTCCTCCTGAATGGAAATAATAATACTACTATTAATAATAATCATCAGCATCACCTCGAAGCAAAAAACTTCGAGTTGCAGGGGTAAAGGAATTCTTTTTTACTTTTAGGGCATTTTATCTCATGAGTTCATCACTGAAGGTAAAAATGTGAATAAAGAAATATACATTAACAGTCTTCGTCGCCTTACGGATGAGGTAAGAAGGAATCGCCCCCCAAAATGAAGAAGCAACAGTTGGTTTCTCTTCAACGGCAATGCTCCAGCACACCGGCCACTTTTGGTCAAGGATTTCTTGAGCAAAGAACAATCTGACAGCAATGGAGTATCCCTCATGCTCTCCTAACTTACCTGTAGCTGATTTTCACCCGTTCTCTCGGATGATATCAACATTGATGTGACGGCGCTTTTGCGATCCCACTGACATCATTTCGAAAGCGACGGAAGAGCTGGAAAGCCTTTCACAGAATTACTTCCCGGAATGTTTCCAACACCATAACAGTCATTGGCAGAAGTGTGTAGTTCCAAAAGGTGACTATTTTGAAGGAACTGTAGCTTGAATGATGCTACTATTTTGTATTTCTCAGAAGTAAAGTGTTTCCGGGAACATTTTGAAGCTGTAACCTACAACTGTGTATTGTTGCTTTAATGGTACAGCAGCTGAAGACGTGTCTGAACCAAAAACGCTCAGGCCATCATCAGGCCATTCATTCATACAAGGAATATAATAGGCCTAATAGAATATCCAGTTCATATTTGTAAGGAACAATTTTTCATATACATACGTAACAGCATTTTATGTAGAAATATCTGTTCTCTCCCACTGTGTATAGGAGGTGACTGACCGATTCTTACTGAGTATATTGGCTGGGCCTGCACGTACTCAATTCGTACTACATAAATATGTAGTTGGATTAAGGTAAAGCAATCCCATCACAGGCCTGAACAGGCCCTGAGTTGTCCAGAAGGTTGAGGCTTCCAGATTTCAAGCAGGTGATAAGTTTGTCAGACCTACGCTCCGGCCGCTTTTACCCCCAGGAGATATTGCTGGTACTCATTTCTGTTAGAGGCTGAGTCAACCCCATGGCCATAGTGCGGCCGGAAGGATTATGTCAATGAATATTCCAATGACACCATCGGGAATCGTACCCGCGACATTCCGGCTTGTAGCGCAGTGCCTCAACCATCTGCGCCAACGGGTGCCCCATAGAGTTGGATTTAATGATTAAAATACTGGCAGTACGACTCAGTGGTGTTTGCTGTTGAATGATGTGAAGTTACACTATTCATTACATTCTTGTCTGTTGGTGGTAAGTGGGCGCTGCTTGTATCATTTGAAGACTAAGAACCTACTTCATAGCCCTTATTAGCAAGTACCGAAATTCTTGCTTTCTGTACGGTATGGTGCCCTCCAGTGGAGGTTGTTAGGAAATGATTTAGCAAATTTGGCAGCCGAAGGTTACTTTTCGTCTGTAAGCCCTCACTACCTGTCTATATACAGTAAGTCCCGCATTCTGTGTGCCTCAGTTCAGGATGTTAATACGCGTGTCATTTTGCGTAAAACACTCTACGGCAACACATGCGAGCTGGTCGACAATTGCATCGCTACAGGCCTTTTGATTTTTCAAGACGCAGTAGACTGCTGTCTGCTATCAGTTCCATGAACTAACTTCACATATACTTGCACTTTTTTTGACGTTCAGGTGACCGTGCATCGTGATAAATTCTTAAAATAAAACCAACCAGATGCACTAATTTCTCAAATTGATTTTTGCATTAAAACTCTACATGTTTCGGACAGTTCCTCTATCCATCATCAGGAGTTTTTCACTGTACACACAGCAATACATAAAGGTTTGCTGACAACTTGCGAGCAGGATCAGGACGGAACGTCTTGATCCTGCTGTGTGTACAGTGAAAAACTCCTGATGATGGACAGAGGAACTGTCCGAAACATGTAGAGTTTTATTCCAAAAATAAATTTGAGAAATTAGTGCATCTGGTTGGCTTTATCATAAGAAATTACTCGCACCTATAGGAAATACTACTTTCTGGTGATTCTGTTTTGAGATTTACAGCGTTTTTCATACAGAAAGGTGGAATTAATTGTTGACTAATAAAAGTAACATAACTTAAAATTAGCCTTCATTTTATTATCTAACGAACGGTTATTTTTTCCGTGTTTTACCTTTACAACTCAAACACGTATAAACAATTCGGTAACATTATTAGTAACTGATATCGTTTTTGTGGTGTTACCTGACATGTATATTTGTATTGTCCAAATTGCTGTCTCTGTGTTGTGGTGATATCGGACACATACGTTGTACAGTAAGTTAAGTCTTAATGGACGTCTTTCTGTTGTGGTGTTATCCGACACATAGCTTTCTTTTCACTTGTCCAGTACGATAAGATATCTATCGTAATATTTACATGTTCAGCCACATACGTACTCTAAGATACTCGTAGCTATGTACTGGTTGATAATTGGGCTTGTGCGTTTATAGCATTTTTTACTGAAAATAGTCCATAAAATAACATCTTGAAGTTTGGTACACATTATGCGTAACACCCTGTGTAGCTTAGCACACAATGGGATGCATTTTACGAAATTTTGCCTCCATCTTCAGGGTAGAATTCGGTGGCAGACTCGTATAATGCATCGGTAGGTGTCTGTTATACTGCACTGTATCACCTTTATTTCTTTTCTGAAGACAAGCTGAAATACAACTGGGAGTCATAGAGTGATGGTATCTGAACAGTATGATCTCATGAGTCTTATATTGAAAAATGTCAGTGTTTTATCTGTAGCGGGACGTGGACGGGATTGGTAGCGCTTACAGAATTTGGTCTGGAAAAGTGGAGGGTAAAGAATATTAAGTAATGTTAAATTACACAATAAAGTACGTGTAAATTGGTGCCGGAATGTGGACTGTATTCGCATGGCTGTGGACTGGGTCCTGGATCAGATCATAGAAAACACGTCACAACCTTCGGCTCCCATAAATCTCAGGAATTGTGTGTTTAGCTACGAATCTAATGGTGAGAAGGTGTAATGAATGTTGAAGTTTAGTAAGAATCTTAAGCAGTAGCCGTGGCCAAATACAGGATACTTTCCAGGAATTAGCCTATCGATTAAAGAGATTATTGAAACCGTTAATTGGATTGTAACCGCGTACCTCGCCCCAAAGAAATCTAAAAGGCTGCCACTACACTAAAGTGTGAATTTTTAATAAATTTGGTGTTAATGGGCTGTATATTAGTAGCGAAGTATTAAAGTAACTTTGTTCCATGTTGGTCTGTTTTAACTCGTGCATTATGTAAGCTTTAAGCGAAATTTACATTGATTCTTTGCGAGCACTCACTCAGGTGGAAGAGCCAGATACTCATTCCTCTCCTTATGTTGTGCCGACCCCAGAAACAAAGTTTGGAGAAATTAATATATAATGGCTTGTCTCGCATACAGGCTGCGCGTAGAACGAAGTGTGATTTTAACTGAGTCTAAAATAACAATATTTATTGTTATTGTGTTTTTTTAGGACACAAGAAGGATTTACGGATTACGCACTGCTGTATTCGAAGATGAATAGTTACGTGGCAGTGTATTGGCTTTTGCTTTGCACAATCATCGAAGATAATCATATAAAAGTCGCTGAAATGTGGGTAAAAGGCAAAACGAATTTGCCCCTCTTCTTATTTAAACACTAGCGCTTGAACGCATGTTGAGAGTGAAGGTAAAGCTTTGCGATGTATAAGGAAATGCCAACTTGATGCAACTAGGTAATTTTATTTATGTATTCGTAGCTCAACATATTTCGGGTACATACGTCCATCATCAGGAGCATTAGATGTTGAGTTGCATCATATGGTTTTCTGCACCGAGTTTTTGAATGGGTGGTGGTCTTGAGAGCCGCTGCGTAGGTCGTGTTTACGGTGCGGATGGCTCCGCACGGCACCATGTCGGTGTTGGACTGACGTTAGGTGTCAGCTTTGCGATCCGGCCGCTTTTTCTCCGAGGTAAGAGACCGCAGTGCTTAATGGGTAGGCCACACAACCAGTGTGAATTTTGTGAATGAGGTAACGTCTCTTATTTCTGTTGGCAATCAAATTTATTTAGAGTTCTCCTAGCATAGAGAAAAGATAGGTGTAATCCAAATGGAGCACATCTTTGCATTCTTCTCTTAACGTGTGTGTATCTTCAGCAGAATGTGCTTTGGCGCTTTGTGCGTAGTGAAGCGTGCAATTTCCAATATTCTACAAGATATCTGTCCCTCTCAGAATTCTCCGATCACGTACACATGCACTGTAGAAGAGTCAAGACAGGAAATTAGTAGCATATTCACCAGAATCACTACTAAAATGCTTCATGTCATGTCTGACATCGAATTGCCTTGGAGCGCTGAATTGGATGAGCCGGTTCAGAAACACCTGGCTGTTGGTAACCTTAAATGCATATGACGTCATTCAGATTTCACGGCTAACTTATGCTGCTTCCTTAAAATAGTGGTATAAATGTAATTGAATTTTTGAAATGAGGTACATCAAATGTATCTACACACCCATCCGATGTGTGGAGACACGGATCACTAAGTTTGATTTGTAGATTTCACATCGTGAATTTTCATTTCTTTTTTCACCTGAATGGGCGAATGTCCCAGAGCGGTCAGAATGTGCAGTATGGCTGAATAAGTTTTCGCTAATTGTCTTCGTGGTCCACTGAATGATTTTTAAGCACAGCTGCTTTAAAGTATGTTCCAAATAGCCACCCTTTGAAATTTAAATTACACCTGCACTATGAATATCACCGTCTAATGATGTGAATATTTTGAGGTAATGTTACCGAATTTTCTAAGTTACACACAGTCTCCAACTTCAGAGAAGAAGATTAATTTCTAATGCGAGCAGGTTGTTCCTTCGAAACATCACTAAATTTATAATAGTCAGTACGGCGTCACGCTCCAGAAGGTGTTAGTACTCTTCAGGCGCTCTTCCACCAAACAAAAAAAACTAAATTTTTATTTGTAAGATTAAGGACGTATAGGAAGTGACGCCGTGTAGTTTCTTATATAAATGCCGTCATCTTATATTTGGAGTTAAAATTGTATCTTGACACTCTGAACTCAAATAGCTGTAAGTTTAGAAAGTTTCGTTATACGTTCCCGGTCATAGTTTTGGCAACTTATTGTGTTATGTATGTGCGGGTACTAGAATGTAATTCAGTGGCGCACACCAGTGATTGGTGAATGTGGTTTAGCTGTTTGTTTATATTATGTTGTGTTGCGTTGTGTTAGTGTTAATGTTAATGTTTATGTTTATGTTTGTGTTTGTGCTTGTGTTTGTGTTTGTGTTTGTGCTTGTGCTTGTGCTTGTGTTTGTGCTTTTGCTTGTGCTTGTGCTTGTGCTTGTGCTTGTGCTGATGCTGATGCTGATGCTGATGCTGATGCTGTTGATGTTGATGTTGATGTTGATGTTGATGTTGATGTTGATGTTTACGGTTACGTTACGTTATGATGTTATGTTTTGGTACCATTCTTTCATCTTCAGGTAAAATATGCTTCGCCTTTTTTAAGTTATATATGCAGTGCGTTCGAGTTTTGTTCACCACCAAGACTGAAGTTGACGTTAACAACAGAACGTTTATTACAATATAGGACGATAACGTTATAGACTGATCGGCATTAAAACAGCACTTTTTCCAGTAAAAAAAGATAAAATTATAAAATTTTTGCAATAGAACAACAGATTTTTAATATATTAAATTAAACCTTAGAGAAATTGTTGAAATTAAGAAAACGCTTCACTGCAATATAAAACGAAAAAAGTCATAAAAGTTGGTAACATTATTTGCCGTTCAGGTGACCGTGCATCGTGACCGTGCATCGTGATAAATTCTTATAATAAAACCAAATAGATGCACTAATTTCTCAAATTTATTTTTGGAATAAAAATCTACATGTTTCGGACAGTTCTTCTCTCCATCATCAGGAGTTTTTCGCTGTGCACACAGCAATGGTATATGTCGGCAAACCTGTATGACATATACCATTGCTGTGTGTACAGTGAAAAACTGCTGATGATGGTCAGAGGAACTGTACGAAACATGTAGAGTTTTATTCCAAAAATAAATTTGAGAAATTAGCGCATCTAGTTGGTTTTGTTATAAGAATTGGGAACAATAAGATCAGCACTTCTTTAAAAAATGCAAAACGATAAAATTATGAAAATGTTGACAATAAAAACAGCATTTTATTGAAATATATAACGATAAAATTATAAACATTCTTGAAATCAAAACAGCACGTATTTACAGCACGAAAGTAAAATTATAAACATTATTGTCTAAATTATAATTAGGTTATTTTTTCCTGTTTCAGTGTTTAAATTATCACTGGCTTTGCTTGCGACTGTCAATACAGGCGTTCGTCCGTATTCTGCTTTAATAAATCTTGCTGAAACATACCGTCGGTGCTTTTCAGCCATGCACATTTCTGCACCACATACAAAATTAAATTTCGTAAATTTGGTAAGGATTACTTCCAGCACCACTTACTATATTTTCGGAAAAAAAAACAGTCTATATAACAAAGTGCTCACATTACCAAAATGCAAATCAGGCAGTGCATTAAGCAGCCAAATTAAAATAATGCGCGATATGTGACGTCACTGTGAATCAGACTGTGCTAAACACAAATAACAAAACTCTGTAACAACATAAGGAAACCCACAGGACTCATAAGGTTATCACAGCCTGTGAAAACAATTTCACTAAGACAGAATTCTGCAGCATATTGACAGTCTTCTACGGACGTAACGTAACTCTCGGAAGTCCAAATCTTTCTAGGCAGTGGGACATAACTGTTACAACAACAAATGGTATACCTAACCGCCCAAATTACTGTGTAATTTTTATAGTATATACGTCATTTACAAGCGTGTCCACGAACTGAATAATACAACCTGGAAGGCTACGGATTTGAGACCCATGATGTAAATGATAAGACTTTAAAAATTCGACGATGAGCGATCATAATTAGAATTTAATCTCAAAATAGTTTAATAGTTTTATATAGTAAAATAATTTTCGTAATTTCGGTTTCAATCTTAATGGAAAATACAGCCGTGAAAATACAGCCGTGAAAATAAGAAAAATTTTTTTGTCTGAGGGTGATACAGTGCGGAAACGCATTATGAAACATGTGAAAATATGTTTAGGAAATATTGTATGCGATTGGACTGTAAGTAGGAGAAATTCCTCAGTTCCTTTATTCATCTTTTCATATCTCTTCCCTCCGTTTTATCTCGCATCGTCTCTATTCTGTAATTCATACTTGTTCTTTGTGCCTTGTTTGTTCTTTTCACAATCTTCTCTCCTCCTGTTACTTGTATTGTTATCTTTCTTGTCCTTCCCTTAAAATCTCATTTCTTAGGTCGAGCCCAGCTGACACCGACGGAGTTATCTCTTTTGTCTTAGCGATAAACTGCCCTGTTGAACTACATTAAGCTCTTTGAGTGGGGAGGAAATAGTTCGCGCCTCGTCTGAGTGGAATGTATTTCTGTAGCACTGGTCTCAGTGATCGTTTACTGCCACTCGAGTTGTTTCGCACAAGAACGATTCAAACAAATAGCGATGAAGCGAATTTCCAGCGGCAGCGAACCGGAAATATCTGCATAGTTTACAGTTTCCCTAACGTGATTGTGAAGCTGGTCATTGCCTTGGTTTCCAAGGCAACACAATAGCAGAACATAGTTCCCATTTAGTTTATATATATTTGTATCAACATTTTCCCGAGTTTAATGCGCTGGCAAAAATAAATGTAATGTTCACCAATATTTTGACGATGAATTGAAAAAAGTATTGAATTCATACGTACAACATGCATCAACAAGATGCACTAGTTTCTGTTAATTTATTTCAAAGTGAGGCTTAGTAAGGCTAATTATTGAAATATATTAATAGAAAATAGTGCATTTTGTTGGATCATGTTATACGGATATATCAAGATGCACGGTGAACATAACATCAAATATTAAATTATTATATTATTTACGACTTTTTTTAGAAGTATTTCGAAATGACAGTTAACAAATGTCGATGTAACTATTAAAATCAAAATAAAATGAAATTTAACTCTTTATACCTTAAAATTTGCTTAATGTTTAAAGAGAAAAAATCAATTTTTTCTGATAAAATGCGATACTTGTAGGTTTATTGATGTGATTAATATTGTAGTTTACAGTGTTAGAACAATTGATAGTCGCAGCTGATACAGCTTAAGTATTCAGTAAATAATAAGTAATTCATATCGTCACAATTTATGCGGTCAGTGTTCCAAATTGTACCATTACTGCGTTCGATTTTGTGTCAGAAGTGCTCTTTGCTACTTCATGCACCTGACGCATGATTCGGTTATCTGTTGGATAGGTAATCATTGGGTGTTAGACAGTGAAGGTACAGTGTACAAATTTCCATGTTAACGTGATTATAACTAATCATTTTGATGTGAGAATTGTGTGCATTTTAACAGTTTGAAACTGAATGTTGCAGCAGATTAGGTAATATTCTTTCTTCATATACGAGAGACTTGCGGGTTTTAGTCTCGGCCCAGAGATCAGATTGTTTTTAGGTTTCATTTCCTCAGTCCATCTAAACAAATACCGGGGCAGTAAACTTGAGGGTTATTTGAACGCGCATCTTCCCCATGGAATAATGTGAAATGCCAACTTAATGAAACTAGGTAATTTTATTGATGTATTCTTAGCTCGACATGTTTCGGGTACATACGCCCATCATCAGGAGCATTAGATGTTGCGGATGTTGCCGCACGGCACCATCAGCACCGTACACACGACCCACGCAGCGACTCTCAAGACCACCACCCATCCAAAAACTCGATGCAGAAAACCATACGCTGCAACTCAACATCTAATGCTACTGATGATGGGCGTATGTACCCGAAACATGTCGAGCTAAGAATACATCAGTAAAATTACCTAGTTTCATCAAGCTGGCATTTCACTTTATTTCATTTACCGGAGCAGTAAGTTACTTAAGTCTTCAGACGCTTCCTTTCGTCTCCTTTCTGATACATGACTAATTATTCGTCACGCTATTCGATATTGTGTTGTCTGAATCATTAAGTATCTGTCATAATGACTTGACACATTAACACTGAGCGATGTAGTGGAACAACGAAATAATACAGAAAGAAGTAACGGGATAGAAAATGAAAATAGAAGGGAAGAAATATCGATTTGACGAACCGCGTGGAAACAACTGACGAACTTCTCCCGCTGTGACGCTTTTCCTCTGCTTCCGAGATTTCATTTCCAGTCTGCTCCGTCATCATAAAAAATTACGAAAATACAAACACGAGTGAAAATAAGATTTCCCCCTCGTACAAATTGAGAAAATATTACATATTGACATCGCAGTTTGTATCCCTCTTGTCGAAAACATTCGCTTAACAGCAGTTCAGTTTGTTGGGGTTACACGTGTTGGTGCCGTCCGTCTGACTGCTCCTAGCGTCACGAGGTAATAATGACTGTAAGACTGATTTGAACGAGGTAAAATAATCTAATCAATGACAGACCCAGAAGAAATATGACTCTTCGTATTTTCCGTAGGCAATTCAAAATTAAAAATTGATATGACCTTCTCCTTCTTCACTTCAGACTATAGGAAAGTTTCTTATTTCGGCATCATCTAAGCCTTACGCACTTCTTCCTTGAATAGTTCATATCCTGGTCTTTCTCCTATCGTCTATTCTTTAGAGACATGTGCATCCCCGCACTTTGTCTCCTTAAGGTCTTATTTGTAACTCCCTTTGTGTTTTTGATTCCTAATTCTATCCAAATTTGCACCGCTCAACTTACCTTAAAAATGCCATTATTGTAGATAGAGGCTCTGGTGTGTTCTCCTCCCTTATCCCTCATGTTTCATTCCCCACCAGTAATAATTCTAACAGTGGTATGGCCTATAATAACAGTTGTACTTCTTTTCTGGGCTGGGCCGGGTAGCTCAGTCGGTATAGCGACTGATTACGGGCTGGATGGTCCTGGATCGAATCCCGGTAGGGAGGAGATTTTCCGCCCGTTCGCACCGGCCCTGGGGCGTGCTGCTGACCACTCACCCCCTTATAGTGCCGCGATCATGGAAGAGTAGAGCTATACCTCTACCCATCCTCTGGGCCACACCGGGCCTGTAACGGGATCACTTTTACTGCATTGTCACAGATATTGCGGTATCTATGAATCCTCCTACCTACATTCACCCTGCTCATTATATGTCTATTACAGGTGATGAAATTTGTGAACCTCTTCTAAAAGAAAATTATTATTTAAGACCACGTAATTAAAAACCGATGCCAATGGACGCGGTACCAAAGGCGTAGGTCTGTGGCCGATTGTGCTTTTGAATCCCGCCGGGGGCACGGATGTGTGTCTGTTGTGACTGTGTTGTCAAGGTAGAGGGCTGTCGACGAGCTGATCACTCGTCCAGAGGAGTCCTACCGACTGTAGTGCGTAGTTGTGTGTGATATAAAAACCTCAAGAATGAGGAGGTTTTGGCTTTCGTTGGGCAGCAGCGCCGCAGGAAAATAAATCAACATCCGAGTACAACCTACAGCTTACAACATGCAATATAATATATCACACCCATATATTTTTCGGTTTTTAGTCATAGCGAAAATCACATATTATTTGTTTGACGTTCAGTGACCTTGCATCGTGATAAATTCTTATAATAAAACCAACTAGATGCACTAATTTCTCATATTTATTTTTGGAATAAAACTCTACATGTTTCGGACTGTTTCTCTGTCCATCATCAGGAGTTTTTCACTGTATGCACAGTAATGGTATATGACATATAGCTTT
>Ga0136643_10016217_pt1 | contig 11195 bp, 9 predicted proteins | sample TergutLab28metaG_FD_96883 | JGI IMG/M metagenome (GOLD analysis project Ga0136643, IMG submission 96883) | Labiotermes labralis P1 segment gut microbial communities from Petit-Saut dam, French Guiana - Lab288 P1 (version 3) (version 3) | ecosystem: Host-associated > Arthropoda: Insects >... | reverse complement strand
CCCCCCCCCAAGTCGCCGGCTGGATGACCACTCCTTGTCGAGTCTCAGTTACTGCCTACATGTGGCAGGAATGACTTGCGTTGCACTGCAAACAGCCTGGAAGCGTCCGCGTTGCTTTACTTACAGCTGTGTAGTGTTAGTTAGCTTGAAGGCCGCTGCACAGCAGCACCGCTTGTCCGTTCGCAGTCGACTGGAAAGTCTGCACAGTTGTCAAGAGACTGGGAGCTGCCCCTTACCGAAGCAGATAATAGCAGTGTAATGAAGCAGAGATATGGCTGCCAGGAGAGGGCTGCTACCCCAACCATCCACCCGGTTGCCTTCCTCAAGTGGAGTACTCTCACCCATCACCCCTGGTCTATAATGCCCCAATATGTATTAGCCATCACTTTTTTTAAAATTCGGAAATATACAGGATGTATCTTTGTGGTGTATTATACCGCGCTGTCGGTATCTCAGACCGTATAGGGGCTGTGATTCTTCATGAAAGATAACTTGGGGAAAAGAATTGGATGAAAGCAGTCTTGGTTTAGTCGAGGTACTACCTTGGTATTTGTCTGGGGGAGTTGTGAGCAAAGTAACGCAAAACTGTAACTGGTTTCCCGACCAAGATTCGAACTGGACATCTCCATAATACGAATCTAGAACCTTACTTGTACAGTATCCTGTTCGTTGGAATACGTCATGTCATATTGTGTGTCTACTTCTGGATCGCCACTTTTTTTAAAGGCTAATATTTATAGTGACTGCTGAGTGTACCATATCTGTTTGTACAGAAAGGTAAAGTTGTCCATCTCCACGCCTTGAAGACGTAGGATTAGTAGGGGTATAACTCCATTCATTCTTAACCGGGCTCTACGTGGATGTGTGTGATCAGCATCATGCTTTGGCCATATTACCCCCAGGAAAGGACCGCGGTACTCACTGAATGGAGACTGGTTGGACCCCAAAGCGGTTGTGCTCGTTTTGAGTAGGAGAAAAAATCTCTTCCCGCCGGGATTCGAAACCTAGGCCGTCCAGTGCTAAGTGTAATGGGAATCTTGTGAGTAATTTTGGAGACGAGACGTACTGAAGGACAGACGTAGCACCACCTGCTCTGTGTTAGGTCTTCTTAACGTTCCGCAGCTAATTTTAAAAAATCTCATAAAATGCATAAACTTGACGGTAATCACCAAACTCCGTATATTAAAAAAACACTCAGTTGGTAACGTTGGCCACAGTTTGCCCACTCATGCCAACATCTCTGTTACGCCTGACTTTCGGGGTACGTAAAATTGTATACACTTTAAAGAGACGCCTCATAATTTATGCTTTTACCAGATGTTATTCAGATAATGAAATCAAGAAGTGAGGTGGACTGAACATGTAGCATGCTGTGAGAAAAGAAGAATGAATACGAAGTTTTATTTGAAATATTGGAAGAAAGCTAACGTTTTGAAGGATATATGCGTAGATGGTGGGATGAGCCTGTATTAAAATGGATCTTTAATTAACAGGAGAGGAGGGATGGATTTCAGTTTGCTTAGAATGTGCAGCAGAGGCGGATTGTTGTGAACGCGGTAATGAACCTTAGGGTGCCTTAGAGTGCGAAACATATATTGACCAGCGCAGCAACTAGTAGCTTCTCAGGAATGACTCCGTTTCATTTAGCCAGTTGCTTAACTTGCATAAAAATAAGTTACATTATATGAAACGAAATTTTTTAAGGCAACCGAATACAAAAACATTTTCCTAAACCGAGTAAGCGGATTAAACCAATGGATTATATTGACGGGTTTAAAATATTGAAACGACCTATACCTACTTATGACCCCCCACCCCCACGAACCCGTACTTTCCACCGATCCCTGGCTGAGCGAGCAATCGACCAGAAACTGCTCTTCCTGAATGCTGAATTTTTGTTGGGTGGGATGAGGTCTTTTTTTGACCCAACCCTCTGCTTTTCTCGCATAGTGCAGCTAGGGGCTAGTGGGGCGAGGGGTTAGAGGGTGACTAGGGCGGGCGGACGGACGGACGGACATACATCGTAGCTGCATCAGAATACAAAAAAGTTCGGGACAGAATGCATTGTGCTACACCTGCTGTGAAACATGGCATATGAAAACTGGAGCATGGGTGCTTCTGTCAGTCTGCTTTTTGGTGGCTCATGGGGTAACGTAGCTTCGCTTTGAGCGAAGTCAGTTGAACAGGTTCTGTGAAACCCCTGCGGTTCATCACCGTGTTCACGGGGTCCGACATACTGTTCCGTGTCGTGAGCCAGATGAAACCTGTCGACACACTGCTGGCTTTAGTCTATTTCAGCTGTATCGGCCAAACGGGCAGCTCACTTAAATGTTAACATCACGGAAGACCGGGAAAACACTGCTCTGCGCATGTTCAGGAATGGACTCTTAAAGACGAAAATAATTCGAGCCGTGGGATTTAAAGGACGGGTGATAAAGGTTAATCGTCGAGTCTTATGTCTACGTATTCACTTCTTGCTTTCTTATTTATGGGGTCATTGGACCGGTACTGTAACCATAAATCTTTAGAGAAGCGGACCTAATGGGATGCGCCCCTCAGAAACCTGCCGAATGGTGGACTTTAGTATTATCGGTGTTTGACCGTCGTATTTGACCATATACGAACAGACATAGTTACTGTATATTCATATTCCTTACCCTAACAAATCGAAATTGCATGCATAAAGAAATGAGGACCGGATTAAATACAGGCAATGTGAGCTGCCTTCGGTACAGCAGAGTTTGTCTTCCAGATTGCTCTGTAGATACACGGAGTTTAGAGCATAGAGACAATAAGTGTGGCGCGTTGCTGTATGTGGATATGACATCTGGTCTGTTACATGAAGGGAAGATAATAGGCTGAGGGTGTCCGAGAATGGGATGCTGAGGATAATATATTTGGGCCTAAGTGGGAGTACGTAAAGGAAAACTCCAGAAAACTACATGACGAGAAGCTTCAAAATTTGTAGTGCTCACCAGAATATTTTTCTGGTTATCAGCTCAAGATGCATGAGATTGGCGGGTCATGTGGCACGTATTGTGGGGAGAATAAATACATACAGTGTTTTGGTGAGAAAGCGTGGAGGAAAGAGACTGCTTGTAAGACCTAGGCGTAGGTGGAACGATAATATTAAAACAGATTTTCAAGAAGTGGAGTGGGATGGCGTGGACTGGGTTCATGTGGCTCAAGATAGAAACACGTGGCGAGCTCCTGTGCATGTGGTCGTTAACCTCTGGGGTCCGTAAAGTTCAGGGAATTTGTGGACTAGCTGAGGAACTGCGCGATTTCAGGATTCCTCCGTGTTCTGCGATGTTAGTCAGTGTTAGCTGGTAGTTAGTTACCCATGTTTCGGGACATCTACTGGTGCCATCGTCAAGGTCCCTTGGACCGCTCAACTCCGAAGATGGAAGGTGGACACGTCGGTAATTAATCGCCAGTCAACTCTGCATAACATTCCTGAAGAGAGAAATGCTACCTTGACTGAGGAACTGTTAGCTTCGCGAGAAATACTCTGCTCTGTGGGGTTAGATCGATTTGTATATTAGATTAGATAATACTGATAGTTACATTGATTGACTGGTTGATTCCTGTTAAAAAGAGAGTGTCGTTCCATTGACGAGGAGAATGCGAGTGCCTAGGGGAGTTTCAGCAGAAGCCATCGGCCGAACTCGTCTTAAATATCGTTCCAGCATCGAGGTTTCAGATATCGTGTTGCCAACTGTACTTCGCCAGTGTTAATCTAAGATTAGACTCCAGTGCGGTCCTGGAACAAGCGTGAGAGGAATTTTTAATAAGGCGAGTGAGCGAAGCGGCTCGCGGTCGACGGTCTGGGTTTGTGGCCGGGGGAAGGGGGGAGGTTCTAGAAGGCCAGAATAGGAAGAGAAGCAACATGAGTGCTGCTGCTGCTGCTGCTGTTGTTGTTGTTGTTGGTTTTTTTGTTTTTGTTTTGTTGTTTTGGTAGGAAATGTATTTCTATGCTTCATCCGTGTGTATAGCTGTTGGTCTTCCCCCGGGAAGGTAATCTGTTTCTATGTGTCATGTGTTTCTATATGAGGTGTTGCATTGTTTCGGCAGCAGACAATGTATGTCGGTGGCTGTGTGCACACACCCTTATTATAAGTAATTGTTGGCGATGTCGATATAACGAAAGATACCTTTACCGGGCGCGAAGGATGTGAAGAACACATGGCAAGTTGTAGTCGTGAAACCTCAGTGGAAGCTACAGGTGGTGGACATAGGCCTAGGTGGTGGCACAATAAAAGATTTGAATTTGAACGAAGTCGAACTCTTACGCCGCTGCGTGGTGCTCTCAGTGAAGTTGTGGGTCTGTGTTGTCGGACAAGATACGGGTTTATGGTATCGAATAGTCGGTTGGTCAAGGTGTGAATCTGTGCTGTCGGTGAAGCTGTGGATTTGTGCTCTCGGTCAGTCTGTCTGTCAAGCTCTGGGTCTGTAGTATCGGTTTGTGCTATCGGTAAATGTCGGTCAAGCAGTGGGTATGTGCTGTCTGTAAGAATGTGGGTTTATGCTATCGGTCAAGCTGTGGATCTGTGCTATCGGTTACGCTGTGGGTTTGTGCTTTCGATCAGTCAGCCTGTCAAACTGTGGGTCTAATATCGGTCATGTTGTGGGTTTGTGCGATCGATCAGTCAGTCTCTCAAGTTGTGGGTCTGTAGCATCGGCCAAGCTGTGTGTTTGTGCTATCCGTCAGTCAGTCTGTCGAGCTGTGTGTCTGTAGTATCGATAAGGTTGTGAGTTTGTGCTATCGGTCAGTCAGTCTGTCAAACTGTGGGTCTGATATCGGTCATGTTGTGGGTTTGTGCGATCGATCAGTCATTCTCTCAAGCTGTGGGTCTGTAGCATCGGCCAAGCTGTGGGTTTATGCTATCCGTCAGTCAGTCTGTCGAGCTGTGGGTCTGTAGTATCGATAAGGTTGTGAGTTTGTGCTATCGGTCAGTCAGTCTGTCAAACTGATGGTCTGTTGTATCGATCAGGCTGTGGGTTTTTGCTGTCGGGGAGTCTGTTGGTCTCTGCCCAGCAATGTGCCTGTTCTTCATACCTTCCGAAACGAAGGAGTGCCAAGATGGAGCCAGGAAGTTCCATGGCGTGTAAACAAAAAGTAAGCTCCTAGCGCCGTGGTGGTGGAAGTGAACAAGTTAAAAAACTAAAACAAAACGCGGAAACTCCATTTTTCTGTCATACAGTAATCCAGGTTCTGCAACATCTTCTCCTTTGGGGATTTCTGCTCGGTTTCTGAACTGTCATACCTCGAGATCAGCAGTACCGAGTGAAGTATAGGCTGTCTCAAATTAAAGTAACTCTTGCGAAGAAGTGCGTGTGTGTGTGTGTGTGTGTATAATAGACTACCCTTGGTGTACAGGACGAGCTTGGGCTGAAGAAAGATTTTCCCATCGATGATAGAACATAACACAACTAGACGGCAGCACTCCGATAGGTGAACGTGACAACTGATTTGCTCTAAGAGAAAGAAACTGGAGTAGCGAGTGACTATGATGGCAACAAGTCATGTGACGTCACGTGGTAATAATAATAATAATTCACTTTAGTAGGTATGTATTTACACGCAGCCTAACAACACAAGTGTCATTTACCAAGCCAACACAAAGACGTTCAACAAAACCGTAAAAATACACAAAAACGAAACTCTAAAAAGGTAGTGATGATGATGATGATGATGATAATAATAATAATAATAATAATCGCCGTCGAGCGTGGTAGTTGATTCCTTAGTGTTGTGGCGTCGCGAGTTTCAAGTTCGCCCTAAACGTCGGCTGTCTTTACTGATATTTTCGTGGCTTTTCGCCACAATTCTGGTTGCTGTTTCGGCCTATTCCTGCTGTAACTGTCTGTCAGAACACCTTCGTTTATGGGGAGTGGATTGGCGTACATGATACTAGGAGAGGTGTTTATGTTTGTTGGCGAGACGCCTCAACCGGTGTGGTGACGACCTGCGAGCTGGACTATCGAGGAACCAGGGCTCGATTCCCGGCTGGTCAAAAAGACCAGTGTCTTTTCCACAGCCTCCACACAGTTCGTGGGGCCAACCCAGCCCCTTCTCTCTGGGCGGAAGTGGCCGGGCCGCAAAGTTGAATCGGGTCTGTTGCTGAGGTTAAGAATAGGTGGATCTACACCTCTCCTCCAGCATACCCCTTAATAATTTGGTGTTTAATTAAACACAAAGACAATTTTACACGTGCGTCCTTATGCTGGGGCTGAATTCAAGTACAACCCTACTCTTTTTGGTGCAGTGTGCCGAAATATAAAGCGTGAGACGCTTTTACATAAAGTTATAACAGAGGTAAGCCTTGCGTTGTATAAATCTGACAGGTGGAATAGTCGGGCTTCAAGAGCTGGAAACTGTAATTGCGTGCAATCACTTTGCAATTTTTCAAGTTCTCTCGCTCTGCCGTGTTGGGATATGTGTCATGTGGAAAAGAGATGGCAGGCAGCAGCCAAGAGATAATGCGGCTGCCTGCTAGGTTTTTTGTACCAGCAGCAATACGGAGAATGAGCGGTTGAAATTCGTAGTGTCTGAATGTCATATCTTTGGAGTGTTTTTAGATAAATAAGTCGACAAGTAATTCGCCTTTTATTGCATGTTGCGTGTCTTCAGGTGGTCGGAAATCGATTTGTTTAATAGGCTGGAGGGACCTACAACAGAACGCCACCGAATATACGGTAACTAGCCGCATAGAATTGTGTGGGTGGTGCATGTAGCACGCATGGGAAGAATTAGAAATTCGTGCATCGTTTTTTTTAATTCGTTTGGAGAGTTATATTAAATACAGCAATAAAAACATACTAGCCTGGGTTTTATGTAACGGTGCATTCCGTACCGCGCAGTAAACACACGCAGTATCGGTTATAAAAAACGTTCGGTTAACGTTATATGGGGGAATAATCGCTGTCCTGAGATGCAGACAAAACATACGCAATGCGCTGTGTGAACAGAACGTGGAATTTTTGTGTGTTAAATCCGGTGGTATGTAAAAGAAATACAGGTATGCGCCGCATAACGACGTTTCGGTCAACGGCGGACCGCATATAGGACGGTGGTTCCATAAGATTATATTATAATGTTATAATACTTACCACTGTGTTACAATTGCCTACAGTATTCAGTACAGTAACATGCTGTACAGGTTTGTAGCCTAGCAGCAATAGGCTGTACCATATAGCCAGGTGTGCAGTAGGCTATACTGCGCTATCTAGGTTTGTGTAAGTACACTATGACGTTCGCACAACGACGAAATCGCCTAGCGACGCGGCTGTCAGAACGTATTTCTTAGGAATTAAATGTTCTCGAAATAGTGCGAATTCGGCTACATTATATAGTGTTTATCATCATCATCGAATTTCTCACTTCTCAGCTTTGGCTGGGAAATATTCACCTATCCTGGCATGCAGTAATCAACAAGATTAGGCTCGGTGGTCTTATTTGTAGTTTTAAAAGGTTCATACAATTGAACGTGTGCCAAGAATTACAGATTTTTGCAATTGTGTAATGAATTCGGGTGCAAGTTAAGTCTTGTTAGACTTTGTGACAGTGACTTTGGAATTACTCCCGTAGATGATATTACTATCGGGATCACTTGTGCAACCTTTTGATTCCTCATAGCACATATTTCATTCGCCATTTCTTGGTACTTGTTTTGTTTGTCGATTATTGTTTGTATTATTATTATTATTATTAGCTTGAATGCGGTGTAGCTTTGGAGAGATACGAAAGCTACAGTCACATTTTTCGTTATTTTACTCAGGCGTAACCTGTTTCCAGCAGAATCATTTCAAGGCGCATGGCGGCCGTGTATTATCGGTGGCTTCCAATTCCGTACCATATGCAGTACGCCAGTCGTGTCTGTTCCTTGCTGATATCGAATCCTCCTTCCGCCACCCATAATGCACCACAAAGCCCTTCATCATACAATTTGTCCCCACTTCCCATGATTGCGTGTATAGAAGGATGCAGCAAAGTGGTCCGCATCCCTCCCTCCATCCCTCCCCCCCCCACCCCCCGCGGGAGGCAGCTGTAACAAGTGAACTTTAAGATCGAATTGTGATAGTTCGAGAGAGAAGGGGGGGGGGGGCGCTCTCGGCTAGAAACGAACTCTGTATAAACCACAGATTATTATTCATAACGCAGAACTGTTAAGTGTCAAACCAGCATCTCGCCTTTAATGACACTTCGTGGTCGGTAATAATCCAAATTATTTCTAGTTTATTATTATTATTATTATTTACGAATACAAAAATATCGTATCGACCGATTGGTGTCGATTTTCTTGATAGTGTGATGTTCAGATTATCGATTTAAATCGAGAGTTGGCGCCATCTCTAGTTCTTAACTGTATATTGATCTCGTAGCAATTTATGATCATCCTGTACCCTATATAGGCTTCTCTGTGTTATTGGTTGAAGTCCGAACGGATTCCTATCCGTTTGGCTTTCTACATACGTGTGAGCGTGGGCAGTGTAGTGACTGGACTACGATCCTGATTTCGAGCCCCGGCAATGGCAATATCTTTCTTTTGTTCAAAACATCCGGACCTGCTCTGGGACCCATCCAGCCTCTTGTCCGTTGGGTACCGGGGGGTAGGGGTGGTTTCCTGTGGTTAAAACGGCGGGTGCGTGAACTCGACCTCTTACCTTCATCTGTGCTTAGGATAAGAATGCCTTTGTATCACACGCGGCGAAAATGTATATAATGAAGTACATGTGATTTGTGTTCGTAATGGTGAAGTAATAGCATTCAAAGAAGCGTCAACAAGCCAAGACAAATTTTAAAGACGTTTCTACATCTGTGCGTTTTTAGTCTTGGTCTCAGGACACGTTGTGCTGGCCTAAAGCGTTCCTTCATCCAACTCTTTGATCTTTGAGTAAATCGTCGGCATAAGTATCGGCCATTTTTTTCTAAATCCACACGGACCGAATCATAATTAATGGGAATACCGACATGACCAGCAGAGTGCATAGAAATTGTGAATGTCAGCTGTATATTATTATCCCGCATCATGTTTCGGTCTAAGTGGCCATCTTTGGGTGCTAACACTGCAGTGGTATTGTAAAACAATCCATGTACTCGCCTGGACCGGCCCTGAGGGTTCCAGGAGGCTGAGGCTCCCAGATTCCAAGACAGTCGGCACATGAAGGTGGGAAGGTTTTCACCCCCCCCCCCCCGCTCCAGGAAATATTCCTGTTAGAGGCCAGTTGAAATATGATGGCACACGCGCAGAAACCAGATTTCGTCTTTCGGCGAAACGGACGAGTCCATTTAAATCAGTGGTGGCGTCAGTTCAGTCGACTACTGGCAGCCGAGGTGTGCGCATCAGCGGTAGTAATGCTGGATACACCATGTTCCGAGGTAGTGTGAAGGGTACTGGCTACCCACGCCATTCGCCATTTTCCCCTTCACTTCCCCTCCCATGCGTCACCGTGTGCCATCGCATTTCAACTGGAATCTACTTATTTCCATTACAGTCCGTGTCGACCCCATGGCCATAGTGTGGCCGGAAGAAATATGTCAACGAAAAACTCCATTGACACCATCGGAAAGAAATATTGTGGAACTGTAACTTATATTCCATGTCTTGTAGCTTTCTGTAGACCGTACGAAGCTCAGTCCTTACAGTGTCGAGGTTCCGGGCTTGACGGCCGAGGCATCATGTTTCAATTCCCGACGGCCGTACTAGAATGGTCTCGTTTGTTACGCGTCCGAACCGGCTGTAGAATCCACCTTACCTCCAATTGTGTAGGTACCAGGAGCTTTTCTGGATGGTTAACCTGCCGGGGGCTTGAAGCTTCCCAACACTCTATTGCTACCTATTTCTGAATTTAAGAATGAGTGGAACTATACCTCCAGTCCCGAATATGTCTTCCAAGCGTGCACATGGACTTTCCTTTACCTTAACGTTCTGGGTACTCGAAACAGTAGATGTAGATCCCGAAGAAGTATAATCGATGGTGAAAGTGTGCGAGATTTGATGCTATCACTGTCGTGGCTGTGACCCACGGTGCGCCGTGTAGTTTCGTGGGAGTTTGCCGACGTTTCAGGGGTACCTGCTGCAGTTTCGATACCCCATTACTCAGTGATTTTTGGATGGATTGTTAGTGTTCAGTCGGTTGATAGCCCGAATGCAATATATCAGTCGGGCAGGTAAAATCTGGATGCGAATATGAGGCGATCACTTTGCCCCTTGCCTCTGATAAGACCATCCCTTCGCGTTGTTTTCCATTAGCCGCTCCGATGCAAAGCAAACACATACGTACATACGTTCGTACGTCCGTGGGCTTTCACTGTGCCTAATGTTGCAGAAGCGAAGGGTACTAGGGACTGCGGCAGGCAAAGTGTCCCCCGAACCACCCCCCCCCCCCCGAATTACTCTCACACACGCACGCACGCACTTTGCATTCGCAGGCAGATGGATTTTACATTGAGCATTGGATTACGTAGGGTTTTACATCAGAGAGAGGACTGAAACAGGCTCTGCTGCCCACTTGGCCTCGTATTCAGTGGGTGCCGACAGAAGGCGGCCGGGAATTGAAGCTGTCCGCTCGCCTCTAGCCTGTGTCGGGATTAGGAGTGGAGCCATACTGATACTCCCCCTAAACGCCTTAATGGCTTGCACAGGCATTACTTGGTCACCTTTGCCTTTCTATAAAATAAACCAAAAAAAAACTTTCGGCAAAGTGCGATGCTGTAATACCGGCTGAGGCACTGTTGTTTGTTGCTGTCGTATACTGGCCCTGTAGCTAAAGTTAGTCTGGCACTGGGAACTGCGTTCTTCTGGGTTGTTAGGCAGCGAGTGGTGGTAATTCCGTACCGACGTTTCGGGACAACATATGGGTCCCATCCTCAGGGTTCAATAATCTGTGGATGTGACCGATAGGTTGTCCCGGAACGGCGGTAAGGAATTACCACTACTCGCTGCGTAATGGCCCAGAAGAGTGCAGTTCCTAGCTACTTCGCGGCGGAAGCCTAAAATCACGCACTATGCGGCTTTGATCAATTGTGTGATGATGATGATGATATACTTACTTACTTATTTACTTACTTACTTACTCCATGGTGTCCTTCTTGAGAAGCTAACTGGTTTGCAGCTAGTCAAGAAATTCCCCGCATTTCACGGAACCCGTAGGTTCATTACCGCACTCACAAGCGTCCGCCACCTGTCTCT
>Ga0136643_10016214_pt1 | contig 11197 bp, 7 predicted proteins | sample TergutLab28metaG_FD_96883 | JGI IMG/M metagenome (GOLD analysis project Ga0136643, IMG submission 96883) | Labiotermes labralis P1 segment gut microbial communities from Petit-Saut dam, French Guiana - Lab288 P1 (version 3) (version 3) | ecosystem: Host-associated > Arthropoda: Insects >... | reverse complement strand
GTGACTGTAGAGCATTGAATGATATATTAATGACTAATGAGTTTATATGTGATTTAGAAGGAAACACACTTTGTCCCGTCTGAGTTAATGTCTCGTAATTTTCCAGAAAAAGTCGTAAATATTTGCAGGCCTTAGAATTGATGTTTCAGTTAGGGATATCCCAAACACGAATCTATAGTCCCACCTGCTTGACAGCGAAGTTATATAACAGGACGTGGATGACTCTACATCTTTAAACGTTCTTTACTAGCATTGCGCAAAGCTAACCCGCATACGTCAGTCTGTCCACACGTTTAGCCTTCAACACTGTCGAAAACATTGCGACTACATTGCACATTGGAGGTCGTCAGCGTATTAAACGCTTGCAGTTTGCAGCCTTATCGATCTCGTATGACTTCTTATTTCACAAACATCGAATTAAAATTTATTAAGTTTCTAAAAAACACCTCATTATGCAGAGAGATGCGATAAAGATAACATTATGGCCTACACCTTTTTGCAGCGTGTCTTGGTGTAAATAACAAAAGAAAAGTGTTTTCGAATTATACATTGTGATGACGCAAGCGTGTTTTTTCCCCCCTTGAAAGAAGTTAATTATATCACAACTGGGCTCATCACAAGCTCTGTTTCAGTGATAAATGTAATTGAACGCTGCCATTATTAAGAACAGAATCTTCACAATATGCCAGAACTCCTTCCATGCTAATTTAAGTTTGACGTTTTTATTAATCTGCAACTTTTATTGTTCTTTCAGGAAAATAAAAACCCTTGAAACGGTAAGTGTGAAATGACACCATGCTGCAAATGTTGACAGCCATCTTTTCTTTTGTTGTGGAATTAATACCACTTGCGTCGGCAAAGGACTCGTAAGAGAAACTATAGGTTGTTTTAAAAGAACTTTTCCCAGTGGCAGATCTTACTACAGGGCAGTTAATTTCAGTGTTAACAAAAGAACGGACAGAAGAGTGACGAAAGATAACAGCACTGTCCGTCACTAATCTTGTCTAACCACTCTTTCCTTAAAGATGTCTTCTGTCAGGACGGAAAGGGTCAATTTTTTTAGATACGGTCTGTTTTTTTTATTCTAATACAAGGGTATTTTATCAACGTCTCCTTCGTAAGTGATAAACATGGATGAAGAGTGTCTGAGGAAAATATGTTCACAGTATTTTGATCCAGGATTGAGAAAGTAACAAAGCAAGGGCTGAAGGAAGTAAAAAGTGTTGAGGAAATGGCGTAATTATTATCTTATATATTTCTATGCTTTAATTTAATTTTGCTTAATTTTATAATAAGATGGGCGGGATACATAACGTGCGTGATGGACATATGGATTTCGTTAGAAATGGGATTAAATAAAGAGACTGCGGGTGCGATTCAGGGGCAGAAAAGTGCGAATAAGATAATGAATATCCCGGGTACCTAACAGCGTAAAATTCTGCAACAACTGGACAGGATACCTCTAAAAGAAAACCCTGTGATGTGAAATCGGCAAAGTTTATTTAATGTGAAAAACAGTTTGAAAGCCACGCGCGAAATATCTTAAGTAAGTCGGGAGCAATTTCAAACTTTCTGTGCTTAGAATTCGGTTTTTGTGATTTGATGTAAAGAGTGTGATTAATCCCCCCCCCCCATTTATGAATCTGCTCAAACACGGAGATGACGCGCAGTACTTTCGAAGTTCAGGTAAACGGTAGTGGTTCCTTTCTAAGCCAGGCCCTTCCAGTTTCACTTGTCAAATGCGCAAGAGACGTTAAACATTTTGAACAAGTCACGTAGGCCTAGTCGCATTTTCTTTTGCAAGTGCTGTATTTCTCGTATAATGAAGCATACAAGTGCCACGTCGTCCCGGTTCCGGATCACTGCTGTGGCGTACAGTACGAGCAGTAAGCTACAATTAGGCAAAAAACTCACCGTCAGCAGTGTGTCAGAAAACCTGTCGCTTACGTCACAACTATCAAGTGTTTTATCCTCCCCACACAGGCATTTACGTCTGTCGCGAGTGCTCACCAAGTGTTTGCACTTTCATATTACCGCCCCTTCAAACCTTGAAGTTATTTCTGTCCTGTAATGAGCAGTTCTTTTTAGGATATGGTGTCAGTTGAAGTTAAAAAAGAGAATGAAATTTGGGAATTCTTTGGACGCATATAACGCCTTTCTGAATGCACTGGTCTGCCTGCTATTTAAGAATGTATTATATTGTACTGAACTCACAACTTTACCTGTTGTTTTGTAACGTTAAGCCGACGTTAAACTTCTGTTTAATTAATCACCGCTTTATGAAGAAGTAGGGGTAGTGGAGGTGTAGCTCCATGTATTCGTAACCTTGGAACTGAATGGAGATGATGGTGAGGTCACATTCTGACTGCTTTACCCACAGAGAGATTTCTGTACCTCTTGCATAGGGGACTGTCAGGTACAAAGGGCCGTTGCGAAGGCTTTAGAAAAGAGGGATATAGTACCGGGATTCGAACCTCGTTTCCCCGATCGCTCAGCATGTCTTCAACCCATTGTACTGGGCTGTCACGAGCATGCAATTGGTTTTTACGACAGTATTTATTGATCGATTAAGGGTGTTAAGAACAAGGTGATGAGGAAAATACTTGGACTTAAGAGAGGAGTTAAAGGAGGAAGGAGGACATTGTACGAGGAGTTTCACAGTATCGACTGTTCGCCAGATATTGTTAGGGTGATGAATGAAGGAGTATGAGCTGGACTTATAGTATTAATTGCTAAGAGAGACACAAAGACGTTGGAATAGAGTTTTGTGTTCAGTTCCATCTATATCGGTATGTCGAAAATTGACAGTATTGAATTAGATGGCATTGGATTTTTCTCCACTTGGCCTTGTGGTATTTGTCGTCATGTAATAAACGTTTCATCCCCGGAACTAATCGACATGTCAAGTTGACGTCGGTTGATACCGAATTGGGGTGTCTCTAGGGGCTCACCCCTCCCTCATCTGTTCCGGGTGTCATACCGCGACAGTGGTCGCTGCTGTTGCAGTGTTGGTCTAAAGATGTAAGTTGGGATCTCCTTAAATCTCAGTATCTAGACGACGCCAGTAGAGCACTGAGTTAGTTGACGTCATTTATCGACGAGTCAGCGAGGGCATAGCTTACCCTCGGATAAAATAAGTTCCCGAATGTCAGGGTGAGATACACATAGAGCTGCTGCTTCGTTTTGTAGAGGTCCAGTCGATCCTGCTACCGGTTAACCTCAGATGTCTGGTAGTTGCACTGAGCCCTGCCAAAACTTTTCGGAGATAATGCCTCAAATCAGGCCACGACCATTTCCATATAATTTCCAATCTTCCGCTCACTTTTGATATTAGTTTATACCGCATGGTATCATCTACTAACTGTGTCGTCGAGTCAAACTGCAATAATTTAGTGATGTGTTGATTGTGTTTCGTGATCCGAGTAGAGGTTATGGAGCTGTTGTTTTGCACTAGGTGTGGGTTTTATCCGAGTACCTGCGGTATACAAATAAAGACCTTTAACTGTATACGTGGGGGACCGCGGTAGCACAGTGGTTAAGGTGCTGTGCTACAAATCGGAAGGTCGCTGGTTCGATCCAAGCTAGTGTCATTTGATGTTTCATTGACATAAAATCCTTCCGATCGCATTATGGTCCTGGGGTCGACACAGCCTCTAACAGACATGAGTACCAGGAGTATTTCCTTGGCGTAAAGGCGGCCGATGCGTAAGGCTGACAACCTACCACCATCCTGTGCCGTTGTCACGAAATCTGGGAACCTTAACTTCCTGGAACACTCTGGGCCCCTCCGGGCCTGTGACGGGACTGCTTTACCTACACCTTTTTACCCGTACATGTTAACTGCTTTATTTCATGTACATGAAACCTAATTCGGAACACAAGAGACAAAGCCAGGATTCAAACCTTGGACTCCGTGATTACAAGGAAGGCAGCGGAATTTGGTTCACGTAAGTCAGCATGATAAGGTGTCTCATTATCTTTCAGTGCACGCCAAACGTGTTTGCGCTGTCACATCTAATCAAGATGCATAGAAACGTTATGAGTCTTTTCTGGAACCTTCCATCTGGAGGCTGACAGCACTTTTGCAAGTTCTCTTGTACGATGAATGCTGCAAGTGACAGCTGATCTCTGTAACTGCTGTTTGTCTACCCACCTGTTTACTCTGTGTGACTCCGAAAAACACTTGCCAGTCCTGAATACACAACGTTACGAAAATACGGAAAATAATTTCTAACGTGATGTTCGTAGAACATGTATTTCCGCAAAGGCTGTGTCAGTCTATCACCTCATTGCCTGTAGGCGAGGGTTTATTTAACGACGCTGTAGTAGCTCAAGAGTATGTAGCGTCAGGTGATGATTGGTGAGGATGTGGAATTAGCTTTCGTGGCCTACTTTGTGGTTGTGTCCTGGTATTGGCCAGGAACCATTCTGGAATACCGGAGATAAACCGGTGTCCTGAATTTTAATTCTGGGACTTCCCGAATGCGGGCCAACTGTTCTAAACTGATTCATTAGTTCTCATTCATTACACTGCATTAGGTATTATATGGTTCACGAAGGTGAGTGTCCACAAATTCTTATTCACTTGTGGATAGAAATGAGTGTCCAGCGTACCGTAAATGTGATTTTGATCCCCCCCCCCTCCCGTAATATCCTGAATAGGGGACGAAGTAAATCCTGGACGATCGTGCACAAAGGGTTGTGGGGCAAACGATTAGGAAAACTGCGGAAAGTGTCGTTTGTCAAAGCAGCTGCCCGCCTCGACTTTCGAAACTGGTCCTTCCCAAGACTGACGATTCACTGGCTTACTGCAGAATGCAGACCTGTACTGCTGTCGGTATTGCTAACCAAAGCTTATCTTTTCGCTAATGAATTCTGTGTAGATTTCAATGCTTCGAAACAAAGTGGTTTGTTTTTTAAATTAAGCATATACCGATAAATATTTTTGCTTAGTTCATGAAGGTGTTGGTCAGTAAATTTTACCCTCGTTTAGAATTGAGCTTGAATCTTTATAGTCGGCTGTTACATCATGAAGTTAACATTGTTTTTCAAGTGGGTTGTTACAACTTTTGTCTATTTGCTTTAACAACAGCTGTTAAAGTTAGCTCGAAGTAAATACAAGACAGGCCATATACATATAAAACAGGACTGAGGCACGTTCGCGCAAACATTGTTGTCGTGCAAAAGCAGTAAGTGTTATATATTCTGAGTGTGTCTGTAACCTTGGTTATCCAGAATGAAAGCGCATGCGCCGTGTTGTTATTCGAGGCATCTGGCGATATCATACTTTTCCACACAATCCCATAAACAAATGTTAGTGAGCAAAGAATGTGGGTTTCGATTTTCTCTACAACTTCTGTCTGAAATATTTCGCATTCTAAGAAGAAATGAGCATGATATTACCATAATGTACATAAGTCTTCATGTAAAGTACCCGGTATTCTTTTTAGATTTTAATGAAACTTGAATTTTCCCGACAGGTGTTCGAAAAAGTACTGGAATGTTAAATTTCATGAAAATCCTTCCAGTGGGAGCCGCGTTTTTTCATGCGGATGGACAGAAAGACATGACGCAGCTAATAGTCGCTTCTCGCAATTTTCCGAACCCGCCCAGAAATGAGTGCTATGTAGGGGACTCGTATGTGTTCGCGCTTATGGCCTGTTGCTGAAACTACCGACATCACTAATTAAATAACTAACCAAGTAATTAACTTTCTTGCTCTTTGCCTATTGGCTGCTCATTTGTAAAGTGTACTTGGGGTTCGTTGACACTATTTTGCATTTTCTTAGGACATACCAGCGTGCAGTTAGGAAATCACACCCACAATATTTTGCACGTGCTTCAGTATTCTCAGGACTGTCACTGCTGGTAAAACGAAGCATGTTCATTTTTTTCAAGGCCATGAAAATAAGTGAGAAGTTATTACAGCGTTAAAAATAGTTTATTTAGTCGAATGAATTATCATTATTCTTAACGTATTCACAGATTGCATTAAAGAATATGCCCCATCTTGTGTGTAAAAATTCCGTCGTGGTGAAACTGGACTGTTGCATTCGCAACCATTCACAAACAACCATTCCTACTTTCTCATTTTTGGAGAATCGGCGACTTTCCAAGTTCTGCTTCAGCTTTTCAAGCAATAGGACGGATGTTATGAATTTTCCAATGTGTTTGGATTTGAATTATCTTGCTGAATGTTTACACCTCGCGATTGATCTTTTGTTTGTGCGCTGAAGAAGTAGTGGGGATGTTGCCGAGACGACAAAAATGAAGAAGTGGAAGTGACTGTTCGTGAATTGTTGCCGATTTAGGAGTCCGATTTCGGTAGCGTAAACTCGTGGCAGGATGACACGATTGCGTTAATGTGCTTGGAAATTGTGTTGAAAATAATGCTAGTACGGTGTAAAAAATTAACTACGATTAACGCTACAGTGATTTCTCGTTTAATTTTTAAAGCCTAGAAAACCGTGTTTATTGAACATTCGTCGTAGGTCATAAGTAAATCCCATTCTGTTTCAGCCATTGACTCATTGAGAAATAAGCTTATAGATACGGTAGAGACATTGTGAGTGACGTGTAGGTCATTTTAATAAGAGAAACAAGTGGAATAATGCAGCCTAAAAACAGGAACATTCTGTATAATTCCTTATTTAATTAGGTGCCTTGTTTTGACGTGTGATGATAACAAACTGCATGTTCCACACATGACACGCTATCACAGCCACGGAAATGTGGGGATGTAGTGCGTCATAAGTTAATATTTAATATTGTGAAGCTAGTGTTCTGGGTGTATTAAAAGACACAAGGACACAACTGGAGTTGTGAATTAATTCATGGATACGCTGCCTGGTGCGTGATCTGTTAATTTTCTGTTGAATTTACCTGCTTGTTCACGGGAGGCGTGTGATTGATTGGATGAAGATGAAGAGGACGAGGGAGGAGACAGACGAATAAGGAAGTAAGAAACAGGGAGGAAGGGAAAATGAGAACTGAGAGAAGAGTGGTAGAATGCAGTTAATAACAGAAATAAGAGGTATAGATAAAAGAATAAAGAACAGTATGGATGTTATGTGAATAGGGAAAAGTAAAGCTAAGGTACACTTTGTGACCCACCACGAAGGTCAAATGGGAGAGTAGGTGTATAGCTCCACTCTTTCTTTAACCTCGGCGCTAAATGGGGGGGGGGGGTGGTCGACGCCACGCCTCGGCCGATTTATATCCGGGAAAGAAACCAGGTACCTGTTGTACAAGAAGCTGGGTTGGCCCCATGTCCTGTCTGGATTGGCGCAAAAAATCTCGCCCCCCCACTCCACCAGGATTCGATCTCTGGACCTTCCAATCTGAAGAGAGTCGCTATACCAGCTACGCTGTCCCGGCCCTCGCGTGGCTAGGTATAGGACGAATAAAGAGAAGATTTCGTTGAATGCATGGTGGTTGGGTGAGGAGGATAATGTAAAGAAGGGGAAGATAATAAGAAACAGAGACCATAAAAAAAAGGAAGAATATGGAGAACGGCAAAAATAAGGAATAAAAGTGGAACAAGAAAAGAATTACGATAGGAGGTAAATAAGGATGCTGATGAGAAAGTGAAGGATGATAAAAATAATGAGAATTGGGGGAAAGAGATGGGAATAACTGTATGAATAGAGGATAAAATGAAGGTGTAAGTGAAGAAGACGACAAGGTTTAGTGCCTCTTGTTCAGTTGTTCGCACAGAAATAACGGTGTAAGGCGAACACACCAGTTTGCGTTGAGCAATGTGCTGGAAGCTGCGAGTGTGGACGGCTGATGAAATGCGAATTGCTTCATCATGAATTTCAAATTATTTGACGGACCGCGTCGCACTCTCTTGTCGCATATGCTGCAGCCTGAAAGACTATTGATAGTACAAGTGCGAAATATATTAATTGTTACTGCTGTCGCGATATTATGCAGTTTCCTCAAGCCTTCTGCTACTTCCTCTTGGTTCCACGTATTCTCATTATCCTATCCTCCAAATTATGTTACACCACCATGAACCAGTTTACTAAACACCCTATACGGAAACTTCAACATGATTTTTGTGTGAGCTTTGTTGAAATTGAAAGTGGTAATATTATTTAAATTGAATAACATTTCTGACTGGTACAAGGTAAAGCTCGTGTGGCTGACTACTTTTGCACTGTGCAATTTCCTTATCTTTTCGGGTAAAATAAACCTTCAACAAAATTGTAACAATCAGCCTTCCTTATATGTGCTGTCATTGCAAAAATCGTAAGTAATTAAAATACAGTAATCACCATCATATGGCTTGCAGGGTTTTAGTCCTCGTGAACTTTTCCAGTTCCAATTAACAGTCTAGAAGTCTTTTGAGGGGTCGCTGTTGGTTTCGTTTCCCACGTGGTTGACATTTCATAATTGCGAGGAGTATGACGTGCAATCCATGAACTCTGCTACCCAAATCTCATCCTCATCTGCCAGAGGTGTCACCTGCGCTTACAGACGAGGCTCTGAAGGCCGAGTTACGGCGTTATAACTCTGGAGGAAATGCCTGAATATAACCAGCCTGTCTGGAGGCAGTAAGCTAACAACTCTACCACCATATGTGCCTATCCAGAGACTAGTAATTTATCATGGGGAAATTTTGAATACTTCAAGTCTCCAATACAACAGCCGGCAGATCCAAAATACAGTCAATATTCTGTATTTCTATATAGCTGTTGAAATTCAATAAATATTGTTTTGGTGACAAGAATTGGAATTTCACTGTCAAATCGCAACATCTTTAAACGCAGTCTGATTCTAATCAAAAGAGTTTTTTGTTTCTTTAGTCATAGACTTTTCAGGGCATATCTGTATTATGTTGTAGCGATTAGTGCAGAAGGTGTATCATAAACACTTGGTGCAATGATGATTAACCATTTAAAGACGAAGCGTAGACTGTTTTATTTATAGACCCATTTCCTTACGCACAGTAGACACTTTTCATCTCGGTTATAAAACCAATCATTTATGTTATATGGGCAGAAGTCGCTGTTTGTTCTGTCATAAGTACAAAACACATAAACACAGTGTGGGCTAAAAGTAAAATTTTTAAATGTTAAACCTGTTGGTTCATCACGTAACCACTAGGCTTTAAGAGGTTAATGCAGTAAATGCATCAGAGAGTTATTTTTCTGATTCGTCTGTGGCGCTTCGGCCTGTTTTCGGGGCATTGTTTCCCCGAATTTAATGCCGAGAGCACATGGTGTTCCCTCCCATGCAGTCACATGTCCTCGTACTAATTATGCCCATCGTTGCTTAGCTGCGGTAATCGGAGAACCGGCGTTTTCACCGTGGTACGACCGTTGACGCATCTATCAATTTTATCCAGAAACGTGAAATGATAAGGTTGGTACTTCATTTTAGAATTTATATCCTGATTTTTAACCTTGAAGCAATGTGTATTCCCCACACAGCGCTTTGCTTGTGGGTTGTATGATTCTCACAGCATGGGGCGATTATGCCCACTGACATCAACTGATTGCCATTGTAACGGACAAACAGTGTGTTCATGTGAGTCAGGAACTGGGTCGATGTGCAGCTTACAGATGTAAAAGACGTAAAAGTATATCTTTGTTTCTTACAGTAGGCCTGCTCATTTTGAGAGGGCGTTTGACTCATTCATATGGCTCAGGATAAGGTCCTGTGGCAGGCTGTAAGATGAGTCCACGACGCGAACATAATAATAATAATAATAATAAACTAATGTAGAGTGTGTGTACTCGTGTAACACAACTATATAGTTGTGTTAGACGAGTACACACACTCTACATTAGTTATTTCATACAACACAATGGAGATGACGAACCTCGTTAATAATAATAATTTATTTCAGGCCTTGTGCATGTTTCTAGTGACTGCCAACCAATTAACACCGGGTTATAGGAGTGGTAGTCCCGTTCAACTATTTGTATTATACCTACTACATTACTTTTACATCACGCAACCATTTAGTTTTTAGTGCCATCTGCATTATTAAGACGTTGGGACCCATCGTGGTGAACATTTCTTTAAATACCATGAAATAAGTGGGGAAAACGTACTGTATTTCCCATGCATTTTCGTGATTTGTGTACACATAATTAGAATGATGGAGGTGGCCCAAGCAATGTCCTTCATGATATTTTGGGATGTCACAGCAGTGAAGAAACAAATGGAGAATGGAGACAAAAAACAAGTGAGTAGCTAGAAAATTTGATTAACCATGAAAATATAGTAAGGCACATTAAAAGTAAGAGACTGAGTTGGGTGGGACATGTTGAAAGAATGTATATTGATTCAACATGCACGGTGAAAAATTAAAAATTAAAAAAAAAGTAGTTAAAAGCATTTATAAATGGAAACCACACGCAACAAGACCGAAAGGAAGGCAAAGATTAAGATGGGATGATGACGTGAGAGACGATTTGAGGAAGATGCGAGTAAATAATTGGAAACAGAAGGCACAGGAAAGGAAACCATGGAGAGGAATAATTGAGCAAGCCAAAACTCACAAAGAGTTGTAGAGCTGAGGAAGAAGAAGAAGAAGACAGCAGTGAAGAAATTTAGCAGTCGCTGCCCTAAAACGGAATTCCTTCTAAACTTCTACCAAGTTACACTTCTCTGGAATGCAGAATAGCACTTTCATATATCGGGCTGCTAATGAACACGTGGCTGAACCTTCGGTTTCTTTAAAAAACGGGAACTGCTTCTCAGGTTAAGCGGTTACTAGCTTCTGAACAAAGGCTGTGTACTGTAGAATTAAGTCGATTAGGTTCCGGTTGCTGCAGTGCAGTGGATAGGCCAGCCGTAGTGCAGCTGTCAGCCTGCAATTTCGGCAGCCCTTGGTACAGTACTGAAATGTGATCGACTTTACCGTGTGTTTATTGACATCACTCTGTGACCGGAGGGGGGGGGGAGGAGGAGGATGGAGTCCACAGAGGACAGGATGTACGAAACAAAATAGTTCGGATTCCCACATCGAATCAGATAAACATGGAACTGTGACCGTGTGAAATTGCAAGGTCAGAACTGTGAGACGTGCAAACAGCCAGCGTTGTCCCAGAATATTTGAGTGTGAATTAAGTTTTCTGACTGCATGTTAAAGCCTCCTACCATACATTATAGTAGAGCACGTTCGAAACGTGATGGCACAGGCGCAGAAACCAGATTTGGTCTTTCAGCAAAACGGACGAGT
>Ga0136643_10016212_pt1 | contig 11198 bp, 9 predicted proteins | sample TergutLab28metaG_FD_96883 | JGI IMG/M metagenome (GOLD analysis project Ga0136643, IMG submission 96883) | Labiotermes labralis P1 segment gut microbial communities from Petit-Saut dam, French Guiana - Lab288 P1 (version 3) (version 3) | ecosystem: Host-associated > Arthropoda: Insects >... | reverse complement strand
CCTGATGATGAGCACATGTGCTCGAAACATGTAGAGGCATGAAATAAAACTTATTGTGAAACAAATTTTGTGCATCAAGTTGGTTAAATACTGACATAAATATACTGAGATGCAGGTCAACAAAACGTCAAAATTTGTGTTAAAGATTATTTTACACGCTTTCAAATATGGTATATAAGTCCTGAAAAATGCTAATGTTTAGCACGCTTGCTTCATGTTTTGGGAATTACAGGCCCGAAACTCGATGACCCCGGTATAGGCTATTCATAAAGTAGTACATGACAGCCTACACTTTTTTTGTATAATTTGCCACTTGCAGCTGCCTTATCATTTAGCGTTGTAGCTAATGAATAAGAGAAAATCCTGGTTAAATAAACAAGGAATCAACCAGTTACTTGGGGGTTCTGCATAGTACCTATTTTAATAATAAGCCATTCAATTAACGTACGGGTTCGAGCAGTTGGTATGTGTGTAACCGACCAATACATGTCTCGGTTTCTTGGGACGTGACATTAATACGCGTAAGAATTCCTCCTTTTGTCACCATTCTCAGTCTCATTGAATGCAAACAGTATCCTGCTTACTTCAACGTGCTAAAGTAATGAGCCGCCAAATACTGAAGAAAAGTTCTGTATCATGGAGTGTATTAGAAATGGTAAGCGGGGAACATACGAAATTTAAAAAAAAATGGGGAAATTTGTTAAGGAATATAGGAAAGGGGTCACTAGCCACAGACGGAGATATTCAGGATACTGGCGTACATGTGGTTAATACTGTGCTGCCAACAGCTGCCGAGGCGGAGTTTATGTTTGGCTCGCGCTAATGGTCAGCCGGAAACATGCCCCAAGAATCAGCCTCCGCAGACTGCCTACTTGTTTAGAACTTTCCAATCATCTCGTAAATACCTCATTATTGGTCCCGTGAAGATTGTTTACTTCTTATCAAAGAGCTATGCAACCAGCTGACTCAGTTCAGTCTACTGATGTGAATACTGTGATAATGAACACACTGACTTAACCTGACCTAATTGTAAGAGACAGGTAGTGTCTTTCTTAAAAAACTAGTGTTTTCTAAGCTGGTCCAGAGATTGGCCACTTATGGAAGTCTGCTTATTGTTTCAAAAAAACACGTCCATAATTCTCCATTCTGCACAATTACATCCGGTCTATATTTTCATTACTTATTTGTCTAAGATCCACTTCAATATCACCTTCCTTGTACGTACAGTTCCAGGTATAGGTATTTAAAAATTTCAGTACAAAAATTTTAATTCTTTGTCCTTTTTATGTACTCTGTATCACAGTTCGTTGCTATCGTGTTAATCACCATATTAGTATCAACTGAAGATTATATGTGATAAACTTATTCCGAATAGTGTTGTAAAACAACGGAACAATCAAAACACCTGCCTTCCCTCTTCTTACACATTCCAAGTCTTGTAGGGAATAACGATTTTATTCCTTCTTTTAGAGTTTAAAGCCCAGTAACTTACCGTAACATTTCGCAGCTGCATGTTACGCACTGAGAGTATTTATACATTCCGTGAAATGCTCACAGAATACAGCGATTATTTTTATGAAGAGCATAAACCAAGGAGTTTTAAAATTTCTCCTCTGAAAGGTAGAAAGTGGATTTTTGTATATTATGTTTGTATATAATTCGCAGTAGGTCAGTTGATCAAATAACACATCCTACATGGCATGCAATTTCGATTTTTAATAAAGTAGCTGCACGCATATGGGGAAAATTTTAGGGGATTTCTAAGCAGTAGTAAACGTTTTCAAGGCTTTGGGATAAGGAACAAATATATATCCAACTTCTCTAAGATATACCATGTTTCTTTAATGAAACGAATGTGAAGTGACAGTGCCATATCGAATTGGATATTATCGTTTGAACGAGTACTACTAGACACTTCACGTAAACATGCTGCGACCACGTGCGCGATGGAAACGATCAGGCTTTGCAGTCGCCAAGGCAATTCGTCAGATGCGGAACACGCCAAGTGCACAGGTTATGGTAAGCCGAGGGTCGAAATTACGGCCTGTTCTGGTACACATTGTACTTGTCGGCATTACTATTTAAACCTTTTAAATATTACGTAGATTGAAAAACCTGGTGTATACAGTATCTGTGCTATTGTGGGACACTTCTGACCCCTAGACTTAGATTTCTTACAGATAATAACAAGAAAGAAAATGCTCAATTTTTTAGGAAGGAGTAACACTGTAACACTGTAGAAGACAGCAGCTGTCAGTCACCACTGAAAGAACCTACAACTTCGTACTGAGTCCTGAAACGATGTAAGGTCACTGATATATAGCCATAACTTTAGTTAAGTAATAACACGTAGATCCTAAAACTAAAGAGTGGCGGTCGGGAAAAGGGCTTTATATCTTACGTTTTCCTGTCTATAACCAATAACTCTTTGAAGCTAGACACGTGAAATTTGGCAGCACGATAGATCACAAACAAACCTATATATTTTCTGTACGAAGTATAAACTTAATGAAGATGAGAAAGTTTGGATTTGTCTGACATAATTAACCTAAACAAATTTTAGTAATATTTTTCTTCCCAGAAATCCCTAAAATATATTTCGGAATGGTTGTCCCTGTAATAAAAACTTAAGCTTATGAGTTCTTTTGATGTGTATTGGACAGTGCGTCATCTTGATAACTGAAGGATAAAATCCAACTAGATGCCACTTATTACTTTATTATGCTTATGTTAGGCTCAACATGTTTCGGGCAACAGTATGCCCATCATCAGGATCCCACGACGACAGCGTTGGTTACCACATAGGCCGCCTGGTTCTCGAGTTGCTGTTGGTTGGAAGTTAAGTACAGGCAGGATGGATGAGTGTCCGGGCCGAAGGTTGTAACACGTGTTACAGCCTTCGGCCCGGACATTCATCCACCCTGCTTGCACTTAACTTCCAATCAGCAGCAACTCGAGAACCAGACGGCCTATGTGGTAACTAGCGCTATCGTCGTGGGCTCCTGATGATGGGCATAATGTTTCCCGAAATATGTTGAGCCTAACATAAGCATAATAAAGTAATAAGTGGCATCTAGTTGGATTTTATTCTTCAGTTATCACTTTACGAGTTCTGTTTGTAACTCCTTGCGATACATTGGTGCCCTCCGTATCTCTATTTTCTACTAAAATCCCAGATGCTCAGAAAAATACTGGAGTGCTATAAATTCGTATTTCCCCATCCACATCCCAGCAATATGTAATGTACCGAGTGTATTAATTCAGTTTAGCTGCAACATTGCGAACAATTCAGTCGTGGAATTTATTGTACGATATTCTCGCTGTAGGATAGTTCCGTTATTTGGAAGAGAGGAGAACAGGCAGTACTGAAGGCTCTAGGCCAGTGGGCAGCTGGCTCCGGTCTTGCTCGGTCGTTACTTGGAGATTACACCAGCGCCTGGCGAGATGAGTCTCGTAAAACACGACCGGTGAACAACCCCCTGCACCCACCACACACAATTTAGCTGGTGACCTATCTTTTATTACAGACACCCAATGCGGTTTTTGGATATGATACCATTCCATAATCTAAATAGAACATGTGTTTCGTGACCCAGGGAGCCGACTGTTCGCCAGAGGCGGCAAGCGCCGATAAACGGAACGTTAATTTCTGTGTCAAACTTAAGCTGAGAAGGCAGTTTATGTGTGTTCATGTACCGGGCCTTGATTGCGATATTTTGTTAACTGCATGGACTAGCTTATATAGCATCTGGGTGGCTGCAAATGTCGAAATGGAAAGGATTTCGAAAGAAGTCATTTCCTAAGTTCTTATTTTAAACATATAGCCAGAATACTTAAAAAATTACACAAATATCGACGCCAGATTTGTTGTTTCCATGACGATCATTACGATGATTAGATACTGTATCCTGAGGTATGGCACCGGCTAGATATGTACTGACGAATTAAGGGCGACTGGTGCCTAATCACGTGGGTAAAACTAGACTGAAGACGGATGCAAATGTTTCCAGTGAAACAAGGGTAACTGACTGTACACTGTCACATCTCAGAAGACGGTGGCACGAGGTAGCGCAGTTGGTTTAGGCACTGCAATACAAGCTGGAAGGTCGAGGTTTCGATTCGCGATATTGACATAATCATTCAGGCTGCGCTATGCAATGGGGTCCCCTCAGACTCCAACACAAATGAGTACGACTAATATTTCCTGGGGGGTAAAAGCGGCCGGTATGTGGGATTGAAAACCTTAGCACCTTCATATAACAATTGTTGCGACATCTGGGAGCCTCATCCTCATGGAACCCTCAGGAGTTGTTCAGGCCTGTACGGGGATTGCTTTGCCTTTACCATAATATTCAAAAGTAGTGTCATTCAAGTTTTGCAAATGTTTAATATTAGGTGTTGCTTTTTCTGTGATGATTAGACTCAGCGCTGGATTCTCCTTTTTTGCAGGGCCAATGTTCTTCCTTCTTCACAGTGCAAACCCCTGTTAAGGTGGGCAAATTTGGCAGGTAAATACATTACTATAGGCAGTACATCTCCATGCCAGTTACGTAATCACACGGTGTTTGTCAATCGAAGAACGGCCATGTGACTCTAATTTCGTAGCGAAGTTTTGTGCTTAAAAACATCTTCACACAATTAACAACACTTCATTAAAAGCAACGATAAAAATTAGACTGTATGTAGCCGCATTTTGTCATCTCATCTTTTGATTCTCTTCCTTTGTTAGGCAGAGAGCCGAAGTTGTTTTTGCCTCCATAATTTAAAAACCCCTTAATGTTTGTTAAACAATCCACATTTAGAGAATGACTATTTATTGTGGTCTCAGTAGTTCATTCTTATGTCAAACGTATGCCATATTAACTCACTCTAACATGTCGTTAAGTTATAAATTTTTAATAAAATTTAATGCTTTCCACAAAAATTGTACGAATAAATCATATAAAGACGCAGCTAATTGTAAGAAAAACACAAGCCTACATAACTATAAATACATATGTATATATCTACATACATACATGCACACATACATACATACACAAATACATACATACATAAAAACATACACACACATACATACATACACACATACATACGTATATATCTACATACATAAATAAATACATACATACATACATATACACATACATGCACACATACATACATATGTATCTACATACATACATACACAAATACATACATACATAATACATACATATATACATACACAATAATACATACAATCATAATACATACATACATACAAACATACATACATACATACATATATCCCTACATACACACATACATACATAATACATACATAATACGTATATATCTACATACATACGTACAAACATACATACATACATACAAACATACATACATACGTATATATCTACATACATACATAATGCATACATACATACATACATATATACATACATACACACATGCATAATACATACATACATATATACATGCATAATACATACATACATACATACACACATGCATAATACATACATACATACATACATACATACACGTTATGCATGCCTACTTATAAACGCACCTACTTACACACCCTCGAACAAGTATACACAGTACAGATCTGTAAGTTGTGGCATTAACTTCGCTGAACATCGTGGAAGTCATCTTTTTTTTCCAAGCCTCCAGCTGTATCATATTGATAAAGTATTTTATTCAGTCACAAAACAATATCAATATGTAGTCAATAATATAAAGTATTGGCTTCATGTTTCTTTTCATTAAACCATCCTCAGGCCAATATTTATTGTATGTAGGTACATTCAATGCGTGCCTACATTAAGGGATCCCATATCGTTTACATTAATAAAAACTAATATCATACCAGATTTTAATAATTTTAATTCTAACTTAATTTATTTTTAAAATCTATTGACAGAATTTATTTTTAAAAACATATGTAAGAATTCATATCGTTTCGTAGGAACTTTCATATTGGTTGCGGTGAAAGCGAACATGTCAACGCAAGGTCGGTAGAGATACGCATCTGTCAATTTCTGTAGAATTACAAAACGTACAGTGATAAGAGGTGATCCCCGGTCTGTCAATATAGAGGCCCACTGTTGGGTGAATAATCAGGGCACGATTTTCGGTAGGGGAAGTAGGAACAGCATATTTATCTTCTTCCGGCCTGGTTTAGTGTTCCGACTACAAATTTACATGTCTGTTCACAAGCAAAGCACAAATATGCAAGCAATATGCACGTTCAAGTCATTAGGGATTAGAGCTCACCTGTGCCTTATTGCGCCTTTCCCTTCAATCGTATGGTCCACAAGTGGCAGGACTGTACGTTATTTGAATCTTATTCGCTGTGTGCAGTAACCACAGTGTAGCAGATTGTCTCGTATTCTGCAACAATATCTGCTCATTTCTGAGTGTGTCTTGTTCTAAACATTTATTAAACAGAACAAAAGTTAACTCATTTCGGATTTCGTGATAAGAAACTTTGAGTAGTAATTTAACTGAAAATTTGATTAGAATACAAGAAACGGGAAAAGGCGCTGAAATTACGTCCTAACTGGGGAAACTGTGGACAACACAAAAAAGGAGATGTACAAGAATAAATGGTCGCGCCCTGTCATTTGCAGAACAATAACAACAGACTCAATATAATCTGCATCTATTTTCTTTTCAGACCCTGATGTGATATCGAAGAAACCTACCGTTTTTTTTTATCTATGCCGACCCAGCATGCTTATTAAGATAAAAATAAATACGCTTATTAAGCCATACATAACTTGATGTATCAAGGTGTGCATGGTCTAATTAGAGTATTTATTTGAACCTTAATTACTAGTAAAATAATACACCAATAATTACAACTATTAAGTTTATTGGAGCATATATGAGAGTTACCGTACCGTATATTCTCGAATCTATTCCGCGCCTTTTTTACAGTTTCAGAGGGCTAAAATATCAGATGCAGATTAGATTCGCGGTCGTGAGCTTGATTTTGGAAAAATGATAGAGCCGTTGTACGTGCCGTAAGGACAATATAATACAATAATTTATTATTTTATTTATAATATATAATATAATATTTATTATTTATTATTCATCAGACTCACCGTCATCACTCATAACTGAATTGTTATCCGTCACCCAGTCACTATCATCTTTATCTTCACCATCGCCCTCCCATAGAATGTCATCTTCGGATCAGCTGTGGGGCGTTTGTACCGCCGGCAGTTAAATGGCCACTTCACACACGGCGCCTTAGTCGGATAATGGTTAAAGCATTGGTAACATCCAATATTATTCAATCAGTCTGCCTTGTAGGCAAGGGGCGGTTGAAGGAAACGTGCGGATTAGAACCGCGAACTAACTTTTTTCTCCGTTTAAGAAATCGACAAAAATTAGTGCGGATTAGATTGTGGTGCGTATTAGTTTCGAGAATATATGGTAATTGCTCTCAGTCAGAGGCATGCATCTCAATCTGGAGGAGGAAAAATGTACAAAAACTTAGAAAAATTGGACAGAAAGTTGTAAAGGAAAATGTTTACTAGTTTACATATGGTTTATTTAGCTAAGGTTTCATTAATTCAGGTCACAGTTATGGCATATAATGCAGAACGATTAGTGAAAGATGATTTGGAAAGGATTTGGAATGAATCCGTCGTCGTCAAACTGACATATACGTTGCAGTTTGCCTGCAAAGTGGGAGGAAAGACATTATGATCTTAACTTAAGATGACCAGTGCGACGACCGGGATTCGAACCGAAATCTTCACGAATATATGTTAGAAGCGTTACCGCTTTACCCTCATCGGTTTGGTAGAAAGTAAAATAAAACGGAAGAAGAACAAGACAGGGAGAAGGGAGGACGCAACAAAAAAAAAGGATTAAATAATGCAAAAGAATTGTGATAATGAAAATAAATATTAAAAGTAAAAACAAACAAACAAACAAACAATTTTAATGATATAAAACTTTGAATAAAAGTTTATTTCTGAAACGTGTAATGTATTGCAAGTAGTTAATTTCAGAAACCTGATTTTTGTCGCCTTAACTTTGCTCTTGTGAGACATTTTAAAAACCCAATTTTCATATCCAAGCATTATAACAGAGGCAGGCATAAACCCAAAATCTTACCACATTACACTGACTTATAGTATAAGAACATCGGATGTTTTTAGATTTTCTCCTTTGGTTTAGAGAGTACGACATTCTCGAAGCAGCCGACACTTCCAACTTCAAGAACATTTGTTAAACAAACTCTGCTTTTCCCATTAGATGGGACGGGTAAAGAGATTACCTCTATCCAAAGGACTCGTACATTAGGTATCACACCTTCACCAAATTAGGTATCACACATTTACCAAATGACGAAAACACAACCAGTTCCCAAACGCTTTGCGTTCTAACCTGAACGCATCGAAACAAAAGTGAATCATAAATGTGTTAGTTCAGTAACATATCTTCATCACCACGCATGAGACCGAAGGACTATAGAACAGAAACATCTTTAAGTTTTGAAATGTGGTGTTGGGGAAAGAGCGGAGAAGATCAGTTAGACCGATCGTGTGAAAAATGAAAAAGTATTACACACAGACACGGAGGAAAGGAACGTCCCACATAAAATAAAAAGAAGAAAGGCTAACTGGGTTGGTTACATCTTGCGTATGATCTGCCTTCTAAAAGCGTTTTTGAAGGAAAGATAGAAGGAAAGATATAAAGGATGGAAGATGTGCGACACACACCCATAGTCAGGCGCATTCTCAGCAGCGTACGACTTACACAATACGACATGCTGCCACAGCACCAAGTTAATATAAGGAAATTAATCAGTGAGCGTTTTTAAAAATGTGACTTTAGCAAGCAACAGAGTAGCTCCCTGAAGATGATCTTAGGATCGAAACATGTTGGAGCGATTTTAAATGTTTTAATGTAAAAAAAAATTATGTATGTGCATTAGTTGGTGTGCTAATTAAATGACTCTACGAAATGCACGGTTCAACGATAAAGGTGTACAATGACAGTAACTAGAATCTGCAGAACAGTAATGGGTCCGTGATACACTAAGTTCTGTATTCGGGGTCCTAATGAGTTGTGAAAAATGTAATATTATACAAGTTTCAATAGCCTTCGGAATATGTTCAAATAATTCTGGAAACAGGAATTTTCTTTCAATCTCTCTTTCTTGTAATCCGACTCCAGAGTAGAACAACTGTATACCCCTCATCTAGCTGCTTTGGGGCTATCACATTTCAAAGAATATATATTTCAATGGAAGATAAAGAGAACTGCTGTAGGAACTTGTCTGCTTTGCGGATTTGAGGAACAGATGTATACAGAGACTGGTGTTCGACGAATAGGAAAATGGCGTCATCGGATAATCAGGGGGTTCTAAAGCAGTAGTGAAAACCTCGTGGGAAACAAACATGTGGTGCCATCTTATAGCAGGACGTCCTAAACCGAGGCTTACATTTCGACACCATATGATGAGCTGTTTACATGTAGCCACTTTCTCTTTGTTTGCGAGAAGATCGTATTTGATTTATTTTCAAACATTTCTCTCACCCATCTCCTTCCCACACACACCAATGCATCTCGCGCATTGGCATTCAACTATTGGACTAACAACATGTAATGTAATCCTTCTACAGTTAATGTTGCTAAATTCTCCGTCCGTATAACTCCTTTCTTACCTCCGCCCCCTCAACCTTCCTCTACTTATTTCTAATTTAGTTTGAATAAACTCACATTACCTAAAATTGACTTATGATTTTTTAAATATGTAAGGCCGTGACTAATTCATTATTTTTTTATACATCGGACCGTGATCCGTGAATCGAATTTAATAATTTCCCAACAAGATGCGACTTATTCAGTCTATTACATTACTGTAGGCAGCTGTACATGTTTCGGGTGTTGACACCCATCATCAGGAGCTCGTACAGCTGTAAATACAGCTTCTGGTATTGATTAAGCGGATCTACTACCATCCACTCTCTGGAACTGATTCGTGTGTGTCGTACGGTAGGTGAACACCTACCGTACGACACACACGAATCAGTTCCAACTCAACAACGAGAGTGGATGGTAGTAGATCCGCTTAATCAATACCAGAAGCTGTATTTACAGCTGTACGAGCTCCTGATGATGGGTGTCAACACCCGAAACATGTAGAGCTGCCTACAGAAATGTAATAAACTGAATAAGTCGCATCTCGTTGGGAAATTATTAAATTCGATTCATTATTGTTACGTAACTCATGCCGGTGTTTTAGCATTTGATACACCAATATATATGTCCATCAGACATTACTTATATTTTGATGTAAATCCTAAAGCAATGTATTCCCGCTTCCAGTAAGCTGTCATTAGGCTGTACAGGGATTTAAAAAGAGCATAAATGTACAGCAATAATGTACAGCAGTAATGCAAAGTAATTTTGTAAACGCTGCTGTGAAATTTACACTAGCTCAAAGCTGAAATATGAAGCTATTGGTTTTTTATAAAAAAGTTGTGTTTGATGGAAATAATTATTTATTCATCAATGCCTGATTCGTTATACATAAATAATACAATAATATAAACTGCCAACTGGATGGAACAATAACAGATTTTATTGTTAATTACAATCAGCTCAACATGTTTCGAACGATAATTTCTCCCACCCTCAGGAGCACTATACTGTGTTTACAGCTTGTGGTATAATGCACCGGTGACGCTACTTGCGTGCAGTATCGTCGGTGCATTATACCACAAGCTGTAAACATAGTCTAGTGCTCCTGAGGATGGGCGAAATTATCTCCCGAAACATGTTGAGCTGATTTAAATTATTAATAAAATATTATTGTTGCATCCAGTTGGCTGTTTATATTATTGTTTCAACGATGTACGCTCACACAAACATAAAAAATACATAAATAATATTGAGCATCGCACTGCACTGGAGGGTAAGTCCTGGACGAGTTTTCAAAGTAATTTTTAATTTTGAATAATCAATAACCCTACATTGAGCAACAAATGCCCATAAATGTATAAAAATAACTTATATCATAAACGTAGTATTACTCCCACATGTTTCGGTCCCTTTTGAGGCCATCCTCAGGGAGGTGAAATTCAAATTTTCGCCATGTCTATATATATATATATATATATATATATATATATATATATATATATATATATATATCACATTTT
>Ga0136643_10016211_pt1 | contig 11199 bp, 6 predicted proteins | sample TergutLab28metaG_FD_96883 | JGI IMG/M metagenome (GOLD analysis project Ga0136643, IMG submission 96883) | Labiotermes labralis P1 segment gut microbial communities from Petit-Saut dam, French Guiana - Lab288 P1 (version 3) (version 3) | ecosystem: Host-associated > Arthropoda: Insects >... | reverse complement strand
GTCACTTACAGAGAATACTACACCAGATGCTGTATTAATACAATTTGACCTCCTGATGATGAGCACAAATTTGCTGGAAACATGTAGAGGATTATAACAATAAACGTATTATATAACGTAATTTTGCATCAGGTTGGTCATTTACCGCGAGTCGTACCAGAATACACGGTCGGCAAAACATAAAATTTCGCGAAGATGAAGTTTGCAGTTCCTCCGAAACGTCGGTGTACACATATGTTATGCTCGGTGTCAACTGAAAACTGTCACCAGAGCCCGTGATGAAGTCTGAAAACCTTTGGGGATAAGTCTGTTCCATTGCAGTTTTGTTTGTGTACTGTGCGTGCTGGTATATTTCCCTTGCAGTTTTGTACTTTTCAAGCCATACGTGGACCAACGATTGCTCTCTTTTCATTCTTTTCTCGCCGTGTCACTTCTCCAGTTGTCTTCGTTCGTGCCATGTGCATTCTTACCTTCCATTTTTCTAATTCAGGGACGTACAGCACGCGTTCCTTCGGTCTCATGCGGCCCGCGGCCATATTATATATTTATGTATATATACTCTGAAACACTGTAATTTAGGAGATTATGTATGCCACTTATTCCCATTTTTACACGCGCAGCCCGCGAACGAGGCCACAATAACACTTGTGATCTTTTGAAAAAGAAGTTGGGCCATCTGTCAAATCATATATTCCTACATTATTCTTAATAATAGGCTTAGAAAACTAAAATTTGTAAGGCTGCTTTATTTAATGATTTACAGTTGATCCACACGCGCAAATTGACATTTTGTTTTTTATTTACGTCGAATTCACTGAAATAAATAATGCAAACCTATATATATAGGTTCCATAATTCAGCTATTTTATGAGCCCATGGTAGAACACAAAATGCGAATAAGCACCGTCATTAAATTTGTATTTATCGTGTTGTTATGGTGCCGTGTTCTTAAATTTTCTTTTGACATCGCCCCTACTATAGTTATTCAGAAGTGTGTGTGTTAAATCACGTGTCGTGGTGAAGTCCGAAACGAGTTTTATTTTGTAAATGTCTCTCTATGAAACCCGAATCCATTGAAGTGTTAATCGTTGTAAAGTGTATCCTGATAACTTCTCGAGATATCGCATTCTTATTAGCTGATTTATCTTGAATTTTGAGGACACGCGAAATGCACGTTTGTCTCCGGAAACAAAGCTCCCGTTTATAGCAGCGTTACAGAAAGTTCACAGATATTTGAAGAGCGAGAGAGACTCAATGTATTTGTCTGGAAACCAATAAAGACACTGTTTATATCACAGGATTACGTAAAACAAAAAACGTTCTCAGTCATCCAGTGACCGAGGAAATGCATTTAATCAAGCCTTCGCCTTTGCATGAAAGGTTTCGTGTAGTGACAGATTTATCCGCCCTTTACTAGCAGTGCATGCCTATAAGGTCAGCAGCATAGATCAGTGATTTTTTTTTAATTGGGTAAGTCTGATATATGAATTTGAATAATTACTGTACTGAAGTGGTCGAGGCAGTAACTGTTTCCTTTCAAGTCTAACCGTTGTACGGGTTTTGTTCGGAGTCAAGTTGGTGGAGACACCGCGGGTGGCTGTGAAATTAAATTCCTATTAAAGAAATGTGAAGCCACAGTTTTATCGTCCCGGTCTTCCAGTCTGCAGTCCTTGTAAGGAAGTGGCCGTTCACTATCAAAACCATTTCCTTTTGGTGTGTGTATACTGTATATGCCTAACAGCACTAAATGATTTATTAAGTGTATGTTATAGAACATTATCGTGTAACGAAAATGAAATGCAAGAGCGTAGTCAGTGTATTGTTCATGCAAAGTTCAAAGAAGAAAGTGTTATACACTTGTTGCTCATTATCTAGGCGAGTTAAGCAGCGTCATGTCATTTAATCGGTGCCATAATATCGATAAATTAACAGTAAACATTTAACGTATTTGGGCTGTGTTTGCAAGACCAGAAGTATTGCCTTTGATAACACCGTTTCCTGACCTCGAATGAGTTTATCATAGACCATGTGCCCCCCACCCATTTAGTGTCATTTCCTACAAACACTCCTCGTTCGCCAGAAACAGATGTTGGGTGTCCGTGTAGACAGGGTGGTTACAAAAAATGTTACCACTTAAATATTCTGCGTTCAGTCGGAAGGAGATGTCTCTTACGTTTTGTCATCTTACATTCCTGTTCCTTCGGAATAACCACATTACTGAAGTCCGTAAATATTCTCGATCTTTAGTCGATTGATGGCAGCACCACAGTTGATTCTAAAATGGCAGAGGTAGAGGTGCATGTGAAACAATGAAAATTGATAGAGAACTTTGTGTACTGACCGAGAGAAGCTGAATGGCGTTGCGCGAACGTCTTGCTGCAAGTGTATGGTGAAGCAACTGTAGGCATGGCTGCTGCTGCTGGACGGTGGCAAAGACAGAGTCAGGAAGACGAAAGTGGAGCGACCGAACTTCATGACAAAATGTGGAGTGGCCCTTCCACTGCATTAACGGCTGGCGACGTCCGACGCCGCTACGACAGTCGTATAACAAATGAATTTTAATTCACACTGTCCATCGTTGAGGGAAGTGTAATGACAGCTGTTGAAGTGCTTCTTGTCTATTCGAAAGTCTGTATTCGTTGCCTATCACAAATGCTGACAGATGTATAAAAAGAGGCAAAGAAAGCATCCACCACTGATATTTTGCACCGATGCGCAAAACAGGGGGTGACGGCCTCCTGTCGCAAATTTCCATGGGGGATGAAAACAGGGTTCATCATTTTGATCCCATATTGAATTTGCAGTTTACGAAATGACAAACCAAACGACATACCAAGTGAGAAGATATTCAAGAATGTGCCATCAGTAGGGAAAAAATTTTGCAATCTTGTATTGTAAAAAAAATTGTTATTTTTGTGAATTTCTTGCTTAACCGCGACTACAATGAACTGTGACTGCTGTCTTGAAGCATAAATTGGTCGCCTTCGTCGAGTTCGTCCCACAAGAAAAATATCAGCATTGTCGGCCCTCTGCAAGTTTAAGCAGTACTGTTTTACGTGCATAGAGAAAATAGGTAGGATTATAGTTTATACACAACTTTTATCACACAAGGATCTCGTCCGCCCCGTTGTATTATATTATAATTTTATAGTTGAATAAAGAGTGACCAACTTGATGTCACTTGCTTTATTATTTCATTATTTACTGCTCAACATGTTTCGGATGTTAATACATCCATCCTCAGGAGCTTGCGCCTTATTTGATGAGTTATTTCATGGTTTGTATTGGTCTGGTTCGATGTGTGTTGGTGTTACGTTGTGGCTTGGCTGGGGTGGTGTGGTATCCGGATGCAGGCTGAAGCCTGCATCCGGATACCTGTTGTGCGTCGCACAATTTCCCTCATCCTGGACGCATAGCCTGCAGCTCTGCTCCTAACAGCCGACCACCAGCAACCAAGGCATTACACACCATATGCGGCAATAACACAAGTATAGTCTCGAGCTCCTGATAATGGGCATATAAGTGCCCGAAACATGTTGAGCAGATTATAAGTGCAATAAAGCATTCAATAGCATCAAGTAGGTTTTCTTCTCTACGCTTATACTACCATGGACGGACAAACGTACATCAAAAGTTAATGTTTATTTTGCCCCCCACATGTACTGCGCCCTGGGTGGTCAGCTAGACCTTTTTTTTTTTCACGGACCTTTATGGCTTCGAAAAATAACCACGGGTCCTCACAGCCTTCCTCACGACAGTATAGACTGTCCGGTTGTGAGATACGCAAAATTAAAAATTCATGGCTCAGAACTGATTTTAGACAAATTCTAATATATACCAGTAGCATACATAACAGTTCATTGCATTATTCGACATTAATTAATCTGACTGTCGCTCGCTTCGTGGGTACAGGGGATTTGTTAGTTAAATAATCCAACGGTCATACGAAACAGACATCGCTAATTTAAAAGTTCCCGCGATTATTTTTAACAAACCATCATTCATTTAATCAAAACAGTACGCAAATTTCAAAGCAGCAATTACAGAAATGTATCCACGGATCCCCTGCGAACTGGTGGCGAATCCCAAGGGATCCACGGAGCACACTTCGAGAACCGCTGGTCTAGACTGCTTACCTCTAACAGTCCCCCTGCCTGGTGTTACCAAACACATCACACGTTATTTACGTACCTGGGACTCAACTAATAATGATTCAACTCTTTTTATTAACGTGCTGGGTCAACAGCAAAGTGGACGACAATAATATTAAAATAATAATAATAATAATAATAATAGGTCCGTTTAAATCAATCCCATTATAGGCGGTAAGGTCGTCAGCCCTACGCACCGGCTGCCTTTACCTCCCAGGAAATATCCTGGTACTCATTTCTGTTAGAGGCTGAGTCAGCTTCAGGACCATAGTGCGGCCGAAAGGATTATCTCAACGACAAATTCCAAAAACACCATCGGGAATCGAACCGCGACCTTCCAGCCTGTAGCGCAGTACCTCAACCAACTGCGCCACCGCGTAACCCAATACTGTCCCCGTGCCTATTTAATTACCGACCTGCGACAATGCCCAAGATACTCTCCACAGAATTGCTGGACATTTCAGACACAATGCGTATGCACGAACGCTACCGATAGTGAAATCAGTGAAGAAGAACGGAAGTACTGTCGCTCTGAAGCAGCGGTATCAATAATACGTGAACTGCATTCGTCAAGACCACCCCGGATACTACATCAAAGCATTTAATAGTACTGCAGACATGACTACACACGGGGCAGACGCGATGAACAATGCGCTGTGCCAGGCGTGAATTTTTAAACCGGTAACGACCGAGGTAATATACAAACGCGAATGCCCATATGGAAACAAGAACTGCAATCGATGACCCGAGACAGATAAATGGATTGCGATTTAAAATCTAAAAGTAAGTTTCATGGTCACAAAAAACGGAGAGGGATGTGAGAGGGGTGGAATTTGTGTGAGGCGGGGCAATCAATGTACTCTGCTCTGAAACAGAAAATCAATTAACGTCACCCGCGTCCGAAAGCTTGTGCGGACAGTTCCAACAGCATAACATTGCAAAGGGGAACCAAGTTACTTATGATATCATCGTATGTTTCAGAATATAGCTATGCGTCGAACGACTCCTATGAAACAGGGACGGATAAAACATCTGTGTTTATGTCCATCTAGATCGCTGAATTAATAAAACGCCAAAAATGCGCTGTAAATACCTTCTCATTCCCAAAGAGTGGAAGGCTCCTGACTGTCAAACGGCTACACTTGAAAATTCTATGTACCGTTCTCTCATCAACCCTTCTCTCTGTGAATAACACCCTCTCTTTATATGAGCGACTACCTCTCTTTATGTGCGTGCCGACCTCTCTTAATGTGAATGATCTCTTATTATCTTAATGTGAATGATCTCTTATTAATGTGACAACCCCTCTTAATCGGGGACCGCGGTGGCACAGTGGTTAAGGTGCTGTGCTACAAATAGGCATGTTGCTGGTTCGATTCCAGATCGTGTCATTGGAATTTTTCATTGACATAGTCCTTCTGGTCGCACTATGGCCCTGGGGTCGACTCAGCCTCTAACAAAAATGAGTACCAGAAGTATTTCCTGGGAGTAAAAAGCGGCCGGTGTGTAAGGCTGACAACCTACCAACATCCTGTGCCATTGTCACGTAATCTGGGAACCCTCTGGGCACCTCGGGCTTGTAGTGGGACTGATTTACCTTTACCCCTCTTAATCACTGAAAACTTCCCTTTATAAATAACCCATCTTAATTTGAGTTACAGTCTCTCATTATGTGAGTCACAAATTCTCTTTGTGAATGACCTTTCATTATGTGAGAGCCGCTCTTGATGTGAATGACCTCTACTAATGCGACATTCCCTCTTTATGAATGACCTCTGTTTTTGAATGGCCTCTCGTAATGTGAGCGAAAGCCCCTCTTTATGTGACACCTCTTTATGTACTTGAGAGTGAACCAGAAAATACCAGGCATGATTACTAACGGTCAGCTTTTATTTCAAATATCACGCAGTAACCTCAGTTTGTAGGTTACTTGCTTCGATACAAAATGAACTGAATCTGATACACCGTTGCAGCAATAAACAGGGAATAGCAGACAGCAACAGACAGCGCCAAGAGATGGGAGTCTAAGAAATATCTTCTTCGGATTTACAGATACCCGAAACAGACTTATTCCTTAAGTGTCGCAAACAACCTTAAGTCTCAACAGTATTATGCTAAGCACTTCAAATCAGTGGCAAACAGTTCTACAGGCATGCAAATATACAAATATAAATTATGACGCACGTAAAGCAGTGGCGGCTCGTGGGACTTTCTTATGGTAGGAATGGGGCTAGGATTATTATATGACACTGAGAAGGCATAATAGAGCGTTTCTTTCAGCACAGCCATCCAACCACCTATGTTTGGCGCATACAGCAAGGTTAATGTTTTTTTCACATACGTTTGTATTCTGCTTGATGATAACTGATAAATAACAACTAACGCATCGCACGACCTAAATTCTAATCTCAGTGTTCTCGGCGAGAGTTAATTGCGAAAAACTGATGCCCTGTAAATACTTCAAACTACTCTTGCCCATGTTTATATTAAAATTGCAAACACTAACATTAAGAGTGACAAATATGGGTTTGACAACGGCTACGTAAAAATGGACATCAAAATTTCAGAGTTTGGAACGTTAGAAAACGAAAACAGACAAACAAATCCCTCTTTGTAAACCCTCTCTGGACTTCAATGCCTGCAGCAGACCCGCTAACTACTGCTTTCCTACCAGTCAACCTAGATACAGCGTCCTAACGTGCATGTCTGGGTGGCGAATAGCCCGCTCGCTTTCCGCAGTGCTTAGAGTCCGACGTGAGTGTTTGAATTTAAAATGATTTCACTCATAGTCTTTTAAAGAATAAACGTATCTCATAACGATAAGTTGTATTAAGATATTCTTATTTTTCACACAAATTCTGGAAGGGTCGCAGCCCTTATAGACGATTCGTTTCTGATTAAGTATTGTGCGTTACGTGTAAGGCTTCCTCCGTGATGTCCTACACACTACTGACTACAATTCGGTTCAGAGATTTGAGGTTCTCACAACAGTTCTGCTTACAATCCCAGCCTTGTTCCGTCGTTATGTCATGTCGACTGATACAGTAAACGACTCTGCGAAACATCGTACTGAAAAATATCCAAGAAGACCGGAATGATTGAGCCTGAAGTTAAGGCACTATAATCCTTCGCAGCGTTGGTAAACACAGTTCGATGGACTGACTTCAGAGCGGGCGGTATCATCGGTGGCTATGCAACACCGACGTTGTCCGCTCTACAGCGAGCAGTCTGGTGATAGAAAAGACTCCGTCAATTGACACAGCGCAAAAACCCACAAGACTTAAGTCTTTCCTTTTCTGTTATTCGGTGAACAGTTCAAATGGACTGATTTGCGAAACACATTACTGCTGGTAGTGCGTTTCTGTCAGACGCGTTAGAGATATATGTACAGTTCTAATCGGAGGGCCTGAGCGCAAGAAACCACTATGAAGTCTTCGGTATTGACTGGAGGAATAATAAGTGGCAAATGTCCATTTGCGTCAGGAGAGGGGACAAGTGGCGGACAAATGAGATCATGTGTTTCCAGAAGAGGCAGGGAATTTGACTAGCTGAATAACACTTTGTGTCAGACTATGTTGTGTGAACAGGCGCGAGGTCAAGACTGTAAACTGGGTGCAGCAATAGCGCCCATTCGAATCTGTGACTATCTCGGTAGTTTCCTTTTAGACAGAACATCCCCGTTGTGTTCAAGTTTACGTATAGAAAGAAAAGAAGTAGGATTATAGTCTGCACAGCTTTTATCATACTCGTACATGTAAAAACATCTACATGTTTCGGCTATACATATGTGGCCATAATCCAGCTGGATATAATATCTTGAATAAGAAAACTGTAAAAATATATTATGTTTATTGGACCGTGCATCATCTTGATGGTTGAATAAAGAGAGACGAACTTGATGTCACTTGCTTTATTATTTCATTATTTACTGCTGAACATGTTTCGGATGTTAATACATCCATCCTCAGGAGCTTGCTGTCTGTTCTTCTGGCGCTGATTATTAGCGGCTGTGTTGCAGGAAAGATGTTTTTGCAGTTCGACGTGGGGCACATTGATCCATGATGAAGCATAGTTTACGTAATACCGTATGTGGACTTTTTCAGTGTATGTCATAAGCCGGAGTTTCCCACCTTTTTTGCTCGCGGACCCCTGTTGGCTGCGAAAAATAATCACGGATCCTCACATCCTTGCTAACGTAGCTACGGAGTGTCGGAATGATAAAAGGTAAAGTTCAACTTGTAACAGGCCACGAAGGTCCAGAGGTGGAGTAGAGGTGTAGCTTTACTCTTTCTTTGACCTCGGCGCTAGATGGGGGGTGGTTGGTCAACCCCACGCCCCGGCCGCTTTACTCCCGGGAAAGACCCGGTGCCCATTGTATAGGAGGCTTGTCCGGATGATAGGTGTCCAGAATTAAGAAATTTATCTCAGAACTGATTTTAGATAACCATGAATATATCCTTTACCTGTAGCGTACGTAACAATGCATTGCATAATCTGACCTTAATTAAACTGTCGCTTGCTTCGTGGAGACAGGGTTTTTTTTAGATATTGTAACGGCCATACGAAATAAACATATCACCAATTGAAGAAGTTCTGCCACTATTTAAACAAAAGCATTCATCTAATTACAAAAATAAGTAAACTTCAAAGTAGCAATTACAGAACTGTATCCACGGATGCCTTGGGAACAGGTCGCCGATCCCAAGGGGTCCGCGGAGCACACTTTGGGAACTACTGCCTTAAACGGTTTCAGAATTACTGCAGTTCGATACAGGGGCATTGAAAGTTTTCCGGCAGTTATGGTTGGTCAGGTAAGAGGGCCTGTTTTTTTAATGACGCCATAAATTGACTTCTTCATGCATCCCATTAAACCAGGCAACATATTCTGCAGAAACTGATACACGAGTCTGTATCTGACTACAGTTGGTATTGAGTGGTAACAGAATCTAGTTAACACCAGGCCATGTGCGGACGTTTGTGTCTAGGCCATGAACCTTCCACACATTTTATTGTAATTCGGTATGTGGGACTTCCACTAACTGTCGTTTCATGATTCCTGTTTAAAGTAGGCTGAATCAAATCCCAGGATCAGTCTGTGATTGTCTGCACTGCATAATGGAGTAGACGCGTTTCAGTTTTGCTGTTTTACAGGGTGGCCGTTCTTTTTAAAATTATGGCCGTACCTTGACCTGATAAGGAGTATCTCAAGTATTCAGTGTACCAGTAACCTATAGTTAAGTTAAATAAATCCCTTTTTGGAATTTGGGCGGGACATTTAGCGCTCATGGGATGGGTAAGAATTGTGGAAAACATTTAAACCATAAAACGTGGGTAAGAGAGAGTTTGGGAGACATTGGTGTAGATGGGATGATAAAATCACAACTGGCATGAGGGCGTGTACTAAGATTCGTGTAAATCAACATGAGCTTTCGTTTTACATGGTATTTTTTGTTATCATCGTAAGAAAAGTTCTTTTCCATGGAATCGAATTGTGTTCAAACTTTGTTATAAACCTTCTGTAATGCCTCTGTGTTCTTCTGTGTGTTAGTTAATTCATAGCAGTATAAAGTGTTGCGTGAATAATTAATTCAATTGCGATCCTGAAGCGAACACTTTTCGTACTTTGTGGTATCTTAAAAATTAATCACTCGAACGTTGATTACAGAGAGAATTGTGTAATGAAACAGCAAACGTTATGCGAAGGGAATCAGAGCGGGATAAAGCTGGTCTTAATAGGAAGGAGATATAATTACACTGAAATTCAAAGCACCTTCTAATTAACACAAATAATTGAATTGCAGGGCATAGACACATCGTGCGGCTATCAGGTGCAGGTTATTTCACAACCGACAGAACTGGGTTATGCAAAGAACACATAACTTCTGGCTGCTGGTGTCTTATGGGTGTCTCAGAGGGATGCGAATAATTATGAAAATTGAATTGTTACCTCATTGTTAATATATACGCTTGATATGCTAATAAGCGTCTAGTTTTTCGTTTTGTTGTGGATTGACATTTGCATGTCATATTGGTTGTTGCTTTCGACTACATAATTAAACTCATAAAGCATGTTGTCCTGTTGCATAGACATCTCGCCTATGATGATTATTATTATCATCATCATCATCACCATCATGTCCCTAGGGAATACAGTGTTGCAGCTATTCTGTTGTTACTATTCATGGTGCTTATATCGTTAGTTTCAGTGTTGAATCTATTGCACTTTTACATTAGTACTTTCCGAAGTATGTGTGCATTGCCCAATATGGCTGTTTTCTGTAGTTCCTTGACTTCATGTTTTCCTGGTATGTTGCTCACGCATTTTCTAAATGACTTTGAATTAGTCCCAGTCGCCCCTCCATTACTGGTATCATCTTTGTTTTTACATTTCAAATGCGCTGTATTTCTATTGTAAGGTCTTTATATATTAGAATCTTCTCGGCTTCTTTTTTAATCACATTTCTGTCTTCTGATATTGCACTATATATTAACATACATGTTCCCTCTCCTTCTTCTTCTTATTATTATGTTTAGCAGACTTCTTAAATACACGATTCTGTGGGTGTAGGCCTGTATGTTTTCATCTCGCCGCTTCGCATTGTTGCGAGATTGACATACAGTATTCCACGCAGCTGTAATTGGTAGGTGAGGTTTTGATGTCTCAGTACCAATTTCAGTTGCCCGTCTCTGGTGACCTTCAGATCGGTACCTAAAGAAAACTTATCACGCGTCAGCCATGTTGTTATTTCACATTCTTCAGATTTACGGCTTCAGTAAACATGCGTGTTGTCATATATAATTGCCAGAGACCTGCAGGAATAGACTTCAACCTCACACTTTTGTGCATCCGGCATTTTATTGGTTGTAGATTCAAAAGTACCTCCTCCGAGTGACCTCCACTACCATACTCTGCTTATCAAAAAAACAAAAAAAAAAACTCCGTGGCCTTAGTCCGCACGCGAACTATACCGACAGAGCGGCCGCCGCCGGTCGGCGAAGTTAGTGCCAACTTTTGCGGATAGAGGGGTGTCACGTGGTCAGCGCAACG
>Ga0136643_10016210_pt1 | contig 11199 bp, 9 predicted proteins | sample TergutLab28metaG_FD_96883 | JGI IMG/M metagenome (GOLD analysis project Ga0136643, IMG submission 96883) | Labiotermes labralis P1 segment gut microbial communities from Petit-Saut dam, French Guiana - Lab288 P1 (version 3) (version 3) | ecosystem: Host-associated > Arthropoda: Insects >... | reverse complement strand
GTCATAAGGAAAGAACTAGAGATCTCTGGAATACAAGACGTGAGACTCAAATACAAACAAACCTGGATCAACCACCTTGAAAGAATGGACAACACCAGACTCCCGAAACACGGCCTCAACTACAAACCTCGAGAAAGAAGAGACCGTGGACGACCCAGGAAACGATGGCAATGCGTCGTTGCCGGAACAGGTTAAACGACCAAATCCAAGGAGGAAGATGATGATGATGATAATACGTAGTCGGACAATTAAGTTCGCGAACTCACCACCGTGTGTTTGCCGTGGCAGCACTGGAAAAATCGAGAGTCAAAACAATGTTGCTGACTTTTTTTATTAGAGGAATTTTTCATTATGAATTTGTACCAACTGGACAAACAGTCAACCAAGTTTACTATTTGGAAGTATTGGAAAGGCTGAGTGAAAAAGTTAGACGGAAACGACCCGAACTTTTTGCCAACAACTCATGGATCTCGCATCACGACAATGCACCTGCTCACACGGCACTGTCAGTGAGGGAGTTTTAGCTACTAAACAAATAACTGAGTTGGAACACCCTGCCTATTCACCGGATCTAGCCCCCAATGACTTTTTTCTGTTCCCGAAGATAAAGGAAATATTGAAAGGATGGCATTTTGATGACATTGATGACATCAGGTGTAATAAAACGGCAACCCTGAAGGCCATTCCACAAAACCATTTCCAAAATTGTTTTGAAGGGTGGACTAGGCGCTGGTATCGGTTAATAGCTTCACAAGGGGAGTACTTTGAAGGCGACCACGGTGGCATTCAGCAATGAGGTATGTAGCACTTTTACCTTGATGAGTTCGCAAACTTTATTGTCCGACCACGTAGCAACCTTAATCTGTATCTTGAATTTTCACATTCTGTGATCCACCACCTAGTAGAACAGGCGCCAGTTTTTCAAAGACCTGTAGTCTATACGCTTCACATCGCTTAAAATGAGTACAAGGCATGGTTATAGGCTGTAGACGTCTAGATAACGGTCTACTGCCACGTTAAATATAATAATGTACGATATAAAATCTACATATCCCTCAATGAAAACATGCAGTAAAAATTATGCAGGAGGGCCCACACGTGTAACAAGTAAGGAAACAAGTTGTAGTTGCCTACGTTGGTGTTATACATTAAAAAATAAAACGAATATTTCAGTGCTGAACACACAGTATTTAGGATCGGAAGGGAAACAAGTTAGAAAAATTACTGGTTATAAAACAACCCGTTTATTACAAATGTGATAAAATGAAACGTAATACTAACTAGAATGTCGGACTGGTGTTGGTCCGCGGGCTAACGGTTAAGAAACAAGTCTATAAACATGTTGAACGCAGCTGAAGTGGCTGGTTTTGCTGAGGCCATTTGAATGCAGAAGAGAAATGCAAACAGCGAACAGAAAAGGGAAATTATGCAGCGTATAAAATTAAATTTGGACAGAGTCGTGGAAGAATGTGCTTATAGAATCAGCGCATCAATATGATCTTATTTAAAGAAATAAAAACTTCTGATCTACAGGTGCTACTGAATGGTTTATTACATTTATAATCTGCTCAACATGTTTCGGACAATTATATGCCCGTCACTAGGAGCTCGAGACTATAGTTATGTTATTACCGCATATGGTGTGTAATGCCTTGGTTGCTGGTGGTCGGCGGTCAGGTGCAGGGCAGCAGGCTATGCGTCCGGAATGAGGGAAGCTGCTCGAGCAGTTTCCCTCACCCCGGACGCATAGCCTGCTGCCGTGCACCTGACCGCCGATTACCACCATCAAGGCATTACACACCATATGCGGTAATAACACAACTATAGCCTCGAGCTCCTTGTGATGGGCATATAATTGTCCGAAACATGTTGAGCAGATTATAAGTGCAATAAACCATTCATTAATTTCTAGTTGGTTTTCTTCTCTACGCATATACACGAGGCACGGGCGAACATATATCAAATTCTGATCTAGGGTTTCTTTCTTTTCAGTAGAAAGCCTCAAGCAGCCGTAAGAAAACTGGAGATAGTCGAAATTGTTTGGCAAGTTCCGACTGTGTCTCCTTATTACTGCAGATTTGCACGAAAGATGTTACATATTGTCTGTCACTACGGAGTTTTGTGTGTGCTGTAGCAGTTTATACATAGAGGTGTATATCTAACCATATTTTTCTGAATTCTTGTGCACTGTAGATACATTACTTTTATAAAAGGGCCTTGAACTTCTAGTTGCTCCATCTAATTTCAGAAGGAACTAATGTTTTCTAATCTTCATAAACAGCACTATCCAATGTATTTTTCTGGCACTATCTTTAACGAAATTATTTTTGATTATTGTATCCACCGTTTTTAATAGGATAAATAGTGACGAGTACTACAGAAAATGCAAACAAATGAATTCCTGTGTAATCTGTTTGTTGATTTGGAGGAAGTGTATTTCAGTTAGGAGAAATGAGCATAAGTTACTTCATCCTGAGAGTAATAGAAAGGTGGGTTTACAGTAAGGAACATAATAGTGTGGCATATATCTTTGTGAGTCAGGTATCTTAGTTTGTGCATAAATTACTGCTAATTCACAGACAGAGTGAAAGGGGCAACTTTGTGAAATAAAAAGCTACTTTAACAAATGAGAACGTGAGAGTTGTTTGACCGTGCATCTTCCTCATGAAATAACGAGGAATGTCAGCTTTCAGCAACAAGGTAATTTTGTTGATACATGCTTAGCTCGACATGTTTTGGGTACATACGCCCATTATCAGGAGCATTAGATGTTGAGTTGCAGCGTATGGTTTTCTGCACCATCTGCACCGTACACACGACCTAAGCAGCGGCTCTCAAGACCACCACCCATCCAAAAACTCCGTACAGAAAACCATATGCTGCAACTCAACATCTAACGCTCCTGATGATGGGCTTATGTACCCGAAACATGTCGAGCTAAGAATTTATCAATAAAATTACCTTGTTGCATCAAGTTGGCATTCCACATTATTTCATATTAAATGAGAACGTGTCTGTTTTTTTGTTATGTATAAACGAACAAATCGATGATTACAACTTTAGCCTATTCTGGTTAGTGGTACCAAATAATTAAGCCCCAAAACAATTTTAGTAACTCAGACTACTTTTCGGACAATTTTCCTTCCAAGTAGCTCTTCATGTGCTGAACTGTTATATTTTCCTAGAAAGACGAGAAAACTAACGTGCAAATATTATTAGTGTTTAAAATGTTGTAATGTGATATTTATAACATTTGTGGTTCTCATGGAATTATCTATGAGGACTGCTGTTGAATGTGGCACTGCGTAGTTTGGTATAGACATTCAGGTTCAAATTGGTGCTTCGTGAAACTGTTACCAAGATTTTTAAATATTTTTGAGACACAGGCATTTACAGATGATCAGAAAATAGGTGATATTATTCTGTGTGGTGTTGTGTTTTTGATACCACAGCTAGCAGGCTACGTCTTACTATTGGTCTATGTAAAAGTGAACCAACCATCGTGACTGGGAATTAACTTTACTGTAGACGTGGCAGCCAATTTTGTGGGAAAATACTTATGTATATAGGACACGACCCATTTCTTTTTCAGCTCGTTCTGAGTTGGCGCTCGCATTCTGCACGCAAAGCACTCAGTGCCATTGACACAGTGCCGTCAAATAACGCTGGAATCCGTCACATACATGTAAACATTCTGCATGCTTGTAGTAGGACAGGATTTAATGCAGCACATAATCCGTGCATTAGACTGTTACACAGTATTTGATCCAGTACTTTGTCCAAAAAATAATAAATAAGAATTTTTCATTTGTGATGTTCCTCCCAATCTGTTGATATTCCGATGATATTTTGGTAATTGCAAGGAGCCATCCAGCTCTTGAAGCAATGTGTGCTAAGATAAGCAGAGAAGCAGGTAAAGTGGGCCTGGTAATAAACCCCGAAAAGACAAAAAATATGAGATTTTCAGCGTCCCCATCCCGAAGATCAGTGAAGGGGGCAACCATAAATGATGTAACTTATGTTGAAGTAGCCGAGTTCATATACTTGGGTACGCTAATCAGTAATGATAATAGCGTGGAAAAAGAAATACGAAAACGTATTTTGGCCGGCAATAGAACTTATTTTGCTGCTATAACTCTCTTCAGGAGTCGGGGTTTTTTTTCCAGAGTTACTAAAATGATATTCTATAAGACACTAATAAGACCGGTAGTGTCGTATGGAGCGGAAGCATGGACGTTGACGAAGAAAGAACAAGCTGTGCTAATTTTTTAAAGAAAAATATTTAGAAGAATGTATGGTGCTGAATATGAAAACGGGGAATGGAAAAGTCGGACGAATCGAGAACTAGAAGAGATGGTCAAAGGAGGAAATATAGTCCAATGGATAGAAGGGCAAAGGATAAGCTGGTTATGTCACCTAGAGAGAATGGAGGAGGATAGGATGCCCAAAAAGATCTTCACTCAAGAACTGGAAGGGACGAGAAGAAGAGGAGGACCCAGGAAAGATGGAAGAGGAAGTAGAAAGAGATCTTCAAGTGCTAGGAGTGAGAAGATGGAGAGAGTTGGTGGCAGATAGGAAAAAAAGGAAGGACATTGTTCGACAAGCCAAAGCCCACAATGGGCTGTAGTGTCACTGGAAGAAGAAGAAGAAGAAGAAGAAGAAGAAAGAATAAGATTATGATATTCCTCCTACATGCTTCGGCCTGTGCAAAGCTATCATCACGTTTACAGCAAATTCTGTAGAAGATGTGTGTGTGTGTGTGTGTGTAGTGTTAAAATACACTATTGCCGATTAAAAAGGTTAAAATGCTTAAAATATAAATAAGTTACAAAGGTTTCGCATTTCTTAACAATATTTTGTCTTAAATTGCCCACAAAAATCTATAAAAATTTAGTCATCTTCATTCGAAGAGAGTTATCCCGGTATTGTCAGTCGATGTTAATGTCTTGGTGGCCTAAAATTTTAATTGATAATATTGTATTTTAACCCTGTAAGTACACTTCTTTGAAAGAATTTGCTGTTGCTGTTTTCCTTTGCATACAGCCTTCCTGGTGATGGCGTTGTAGAGCTTAAAACGTGTAGGAGGGACGTCATAAATGACAAGTGATTATTTATTATTGATTGTGCAAATTGTCGGATTAAATAGACCTGCTATATACTAGAACGAGTGTTTGAAGTGCGGAATTTTTTTTGAAACGTATCAAACCTGTGAAGGCAGGATTCTTCAGTTTTTCGCCAGATATGGCCAAGTATGATCCATTTATTGAAATCGATCAGATCCTGTAGATCCGAATAACACAAGCCGTCAAGGTACAAAGTGCTGCATTACAGATAGACTACGTTTCAGGCTGAGCAGCAACTGTGTGGTGAATGTCAACGGAGGCCTCATTTGCCACACTTGGACCCGCGTTCTTTACAGCCCACTGCAGAGTCCAGACGTTGTTTGAAAGTTGATACCAGAAGCAGTCCCTGTTGCCAGAAGTTACCTTGTGGTCCCAGAGGCTCGGTCTGTGCCGCCTGGTATGTTGAAACTTGGAGCGTCTGTGAGGAACAGCTGAAGAGGAAACTGGGTCAGGGGATAAATGGGAAGATAATGGGCAGGTCAAGACAGGGGACTGCTTTCTGCTAGACTTCGTACAACAGACAGTACTCCTTTGAAGTTCATATCATGGCTAACCTCAATTAGCTAAGATACGGTCTCTTTAATGTATTTTTTATTTTGTTTTTTTTTGCTGTCGCTGTCAGTTTTGAGAGATTTCAATACAGCTTTCCTTTAAGGAGACGGATGGCATCATCCGCGTGTCCTGGCTTAACTGTGTGTTTTAGAATGTGTGGCTACATTCAAGTTGTCTGTCCATGAAGAACCAGTTTCAGATTGAACTCCGTTAAACCCTTGCTGTCATTCGATTCAGAACATTTTATCTGGACACCAGAAGTTTAAAATAGAAAAACATTATGAGCTCAAATTCTTGTATATGGATGTAAAATTGGTCCTTTCCGCCATAAAGCGAGAACACAGATTGGAGGCGTTTGAACATGTGTTTTTAGTAAATTTAACGGATATTTGGACCTAACAAAGACGAAGTAACGTTAAGATGGAGGGAAAGAAATGTTTCATAGTTTTTACTTTTCGTATTTTATTACCGTAATTACATCCAAGAAGCTGAAAAGTACAGGTCATGTAAGAAGCATAGGAGAGGCAAGAAGTCCGTAAAAGATTTTAATGGTAAACCTTGAGGGGGAAAAAAACCACACTGGAAACCTAGGCGTAGGTGGGAGGACTGCATGAAAATTATAGTGCATGTGGAGAGTATGATTCAGCCTAAGATGTTATGTCTGACTGCTGTGAAGGAGGCAATAAAGAAGCAATAAACCTTCGAATTCACTAAAAGACGTAGGATTTTTTAGCTGGCTACAAGAGAGGGCTGTGTTGCATAGAACTATTTCATCACACATTTTGGGGCAAATATCTATAACTTAACTTGTAATACGCAAGTACTAAACAAAGTGAATTCATTTACAGATTCTAAATGCTCGTAATTCGCCCTGTCATCCTGTGAAGTGGATGCAGCAGACCTGTCGCTTACTGAGATCAATATGTATTGTACCACAACAGGGAGGAAGTTCGTATTTGTGCATGTCTTGCATGAAGTTAGCGCGTGAGTGGAAAACGCACAAGTAACGAGACATGTCCGAAATTAAGCACGAAACATCCGTAACAAGTTTTTGTTGTTTTGTGAGGTCGTACACGTGGTCATATGTAGTACTGTATCAAAGATATTTAACAGCCAGTGAGACAAAATTGTCACCAAGGTAGCAGTTGCGAAGCGTAAACGTGGTGATTAGGTTCGCACCTGACGTCACGTTGTGACGTCAGTTGTGCAGTGACGCCACGCAGGGGCGGAGTTGTAGGCAACGCATATCTGAAAGCAGAGTTCGGGGTCAGGTTATGTAAAATGACTTTAAAGAAAATGTGTTAGGATGACAGATTTCGAGAAGAAGGTGATGATGCCTGCATTCATCTCACGATATTGTAAGCGGATTCTTTGGCATTGTTATTTTCAACCAAGCAGCCGGGAAAGCTCAGTCGGCGGGGTGGATAATTGAGGATTCTGTTTCGATTCCCGGCAAGGGCAAGAGCATTTTTCTCTTTTCCACATGATAAACACTGGCTCTGGGACCCAACCAGCTTCCTAGTCAGTAAGTACTGGGTTCTCGTTACCGTGGGATAAAGTGACCGGGTCGTGAATCTGACCACTTACCTCAATGTAGTACTGCCGGGGTTAAGAATAAGTGGATGTACACTTCCATTACCCCATAAGCCTTTATCTCGTGTACAAGGATAATTTTAGAGTATTTCACATGTACAACTCAAGTGGTCCGTAAATTATTCTACATATCGCGCATAGGATTATAAGTTAATTTCACGAAATATGACTTTCTCACTGTGGTGTAACTAATGTTTTACGGTATACTAATCTGTGCAGTTTGGTAGATCAACGCTTCGGACTTCAATGGGAGGGCTTCTGCGTTACTTTTTAGGGTCACGCGATTGGAACGACATACGTTAACCACCTTCTGTCGAATCCTGGATGCAATTTGGACATGGGTAACTGCTTTCTCTGTCCTAGGTCTGTACGATTCGACCGTATATTAATGTGAATTTGTGATTTTTATACTACACTTTTTCAGTTTATCAAAACGAAACTTTTTAGTTACTTCACTGCATGAGAACATTTCGTTTTCGTGTATTCTTTCCACGATGGGCCTAAAATAGACGCACCGAATTTGATGTCTGTTCAGGCCCCTACACAGTTTCAAGCTGTTCTTATTGGAGAATTTCACCAGAATTTTCGTAATGGAACAAAATTTTTATTAAGAACTTGACGTTCGTTCCGTTCGTTAAGATAGTAGTCACATATATGGAATCCGATAATTCCTTTCCGCGTTCAGAAGAGTTTGCCATGGACCTTATACCGAGTCAGCTGCATCCAGTCCACACTCGGAAATCCAATTTCTTTTAGAGTCCAATTTTTGCCTTACACTTACGTCTACCCAGGAGTTATTCCAAGTTAGAGGGTTGTTTGACCGTGTATCTTCATCATGAAATAAAGTGAAATGCCAACTTGATGCAAGAATGTAATTTATTGAATTTTCTTTATCTCGACATGTTTCGGGCGCATACGCTCCTCATCAGGAGCACTAGATGTTAAGTTGCAGCATATGGTTTTCTGCACCCAGTTTGTAGATGGGTGGTGGTCCTGAGAGCCGCTGCGTAGGTCGTGTGTCCGGTTTGGAAGGTGCCGTGCAGACAAGCAGGCAGTAGGCAGACAGACATGACGAAGCTCATAGTCGCTTTCCGCAGTTTTGCGGAAGCGCCTACATACTGCTGATGCTGTGTAGGAAAAAATCGCTGTTTCTTGTAAGAATCGTACAGAACATGCAAATACACTCTGCCGACAACGTGCAGAAGATGTAATTTTAAACCAGGGCTTTCGAACATTTGGCCTGACAACTCAGCTGTATGGCGTTAATCTCCGCAAGTTTGTGCTTTGACATAAGCAAGAGCAGAATATTCGTAGCATTTCTGGAAGGCGACATTAAAAACCACTGGAAGGAAAACGCAAGTAATATTCCAGGAAAGTCTGAGCAGTTCAAATTTATTTTTCCTCAAGTGGAGTAGATGGTGACAGCGGGAACGATAAACATTACTCTTTTGCAGAGAAAACTGTTATTGTGGGTCGAAAAGTTTTCCTCCTTCAACGAAGCAAAGGCTGATATTGTTGTACACACACTGTTATTGCACGTCGGGTTTTCCTTTCTTGTAGCATTTGGAGGCCATTGCCAAAATGATATAACAAAGAATTAATTTTTCAGTCTTGGAATTGTGCAATGAAATAGAAGGGCTTTGGCAGGGATACTCACTGACGGGTGAACAACCCATTTCTGGCTGTGATCCATGCTATGAGCATGTTGACTTCGACCAAGTTGGTTGCTCAATGTTGACGGACGGGCTGCAAGCTGTGGATCAAACAGAAAGCAAACACTCCCTCCACAATAACTGTTCCACTTCCCACACAACATTCCGAGACATTGGCGAAACCAGGTGGAATTTACTGACAGCTTTTGGTGAGCACATGGGGAAACCCCTGTCATAAATCTGCAGGGCTTCGTTTTTAGCCAAGGTTTACTTCTTACGAAGATAACTGTTACGACGCGTTACAATTACTGTTATGGCGCGATGAAATTTTTAATCCAATAATATGGCATGGCAGTATTTTCTGTTACTTGTATTTGTTTCTTCTTTCGTGTCTTTCTTTGTGTACTCGTTTTGAAACATCCTCGTAAAACTGGAACAAATTTTGTAACATTTCCGACAGTGTTGAAACCTTTTCTTTGTATTCTCCATCATCATCATCTTGACAGTAAGGCCTGACTAGAGCCTTGGCCTCCTCAAGTCGCCGAATCTCCACTTCGCGGCTCCGTTATGCGGGGAAATGTAGGGGAGGAAATGACGGAAGTTAGGGGTTGTTACTTGATGCGAGAAGTATTAGCAGTACTTCAGACAAATGACGATAAATACTGTCTAGAACCCGCTTGTCAGACGCAGCTGTTTAGAAAGCCGATTGTACATGTCACTTGTACCCAGTATATGTGTTATCGTGTCAAGCAAAGGATAGTAGAAATTTCTTGCAGGACCGTAATCCCGAGTGTTGAAGAATAATCTTATAATAGTCTAATGTGTATTGTCTGAAATCTGTCCTGTCCCTTTCGGACGTCACAAGTCTCCATGTTCTCATTCCTACCCCACGTTTTCAGTCATATGTGGGAATTTCGGTTAGCCGCGTAAAACCGCAAACATGGACTGCAGAGACATAAACTTATCTAGAAAACCAGTCGATGTTCTAAAAACATTGATTAAATTGACTATATTCGGTCAGAAACACCACACTATCTTTTTTGTTGAAATGTAATTTGGTAAACATTTTCTCTGAGTAGCCAATCAGCACATAATCTTACCGGTTTTACCCATTTTCTACCTTTATCTGCACTGTATTTATTGTATAATTGTGTTTATCGGTGTTACTGTTTTTGTGTGTTAAGGAATTTTGTTGGAATCTGACAGTATTTTGATAGGGCGTTGAGTCACCATTCACACTTACCCTGCCTTTGTTGTGATTTTTTATTATTTTGTAATTTGGCTTTGTATTTATGTGTTTACATATTCGTGCTGGTTTCGTCCTTGGCTCTGGGTTGTTAAGCCTGGATGTTAATGGACTGAATTGAATCTGACTCACGTATTATACAAGATTAGGCTTTGGTGCTTAATACGTAACTCTATGTGTGCCACTTGGTGCAAATATAATCCATAAATCTATTAGCTGGAAACCATGACAAGTGAAACTAATAATCATATAAACACAAAATATAATTTAGTTTGAAATTTTAATAAGTAGTCATTGTATTTGTTCCAAGATGTAGAGGCATTTGTAATTTTACATAGTTTCCTCTCCCATATTTTTCGACTAAAACGGCCCATGACAGCAAGATTTGCTATGTAGAAAGTGAAATAATGATTTTTTGATTATGAGAAGATCCGCCAGAATTAAGCCACGAAGTGTTCCGGCTTTAATCCTGGCGGCGGGCAGCATTATTGGAATTTATGAAGGGATAAAAAAATCTCTTCTTTTAAACGCCGCGGCTGTTTGCTTGGAACTCCTTCGTGGTTGGGGCGGAGGGTTCTGGGTTCAAATATCGGTGTGGGGACAATATTTTTACTTAGAGTTTGTGTAGTTCTCATTCCATCCTTGCAAATGCTGCTGTAATATCTCAAATTAGAGTGCGACCACTTCTTTACACAAATTTTGAGTTTATTATTCACTGATTATCGCAATATTTGTCACATTAAATAAAGTAGAGAGATGAATGTCTAATAAAGTCTTCGTTGTTTTTAAGAGAGAGGAATGGTTGAAATGATAGATTTTCAGAGACTACCTCGCAATTCAAGCGATAATTGCAAACTTTAGGTAGACATTTTCAGTTAAATTCCCGTCCTGACATTTCCCTGAGGTGGTAGAACACTTAACCTTTTGACGCCTAATGTCAACTATAGTGGTCGTACCGCACCGCTAGCCTCTAAAGTTGCATTTTATATATTTATTCAACAAATATAGGTACTGAATATTTTAAACATGATTT
>Ga0136643_10016205_pt1 | contig 11201 bp, 2 predicted proteins | sample TergutLab28metaG_FD_96883 | JGI IMG/M metagenome (GOLD analysis project Ga0136643, IMG submission 96883) | Labiotermes labralis P1 segment gut microbial communities from Petit-Saut dam, French Guiana - Lab288 P1 (version 3) (version 3) | ecosystem: Host-associated > Arthropoda: Insects >... | reverse complement strand
TACCTCCTCCCAGTATATTAACATCATCGGCATAAGCCAGAAGCTGATGTGTACCATTTAGTTTCAAGCCATCCTTGTTTACCTGAACCCTCCTAATGGCGTACTCTAAAGCAAAGTTGAAAATCAGTGGTGTTAGAGCGTCACCTTGTTTCAGACCGTTCCTAATAGGGAACCTGTCAGATACATTCTTGCCTACCTGGACTCTGCTATATGTTTCAGTCAGACTTATCTTTAGTAAACTTACAAGTTTCTTAGGGATGCCAAACTCAATGAGAATCTTATATAAGACCTCCCTCCTAACTGAATCATAAGCTTTCTCTAAATCTATAAAAACTGATGAACTTCTTCATTGTACTCCCATTTTTTCTCAAGTATTTGGCGAATGCAGAATATATGATGAAACGTCGATCTGTTGCGTCGAAAACCACATTGATGATCCCCGATAATTTCCTTCGCATATGGAGTTAACCTTGAGAGCAAGATGTTAGATAAAATTTTGTAAGTGGCTGGCAAAAATGAAATGCCCCTATAATTATTACAATCTGTTTTATTCCCCTTCTTATGGATAGGTTCTATGATCGACTCCTTCCACAATTCAGGCAATTTCTCCTTCTTCCAAATAGAAGTGATAAGCTTATGAATCTCCCCGCAAGTTGTTCCTGCAACACGATGTTGCAAACCAATGATAATTGGTTATACGTTGGAACATTAAATTCAAAATTTACTTAACCTATACTACGTTTAAACAAAGGGGCGAAGCAACTATTTTAACTGCACTTAGATTGGATTTTGTACTAATTAGGAATAAACTGGATTAGTAAAAGCGTTTAGATAAAGTATAGGATAAAGTAGAATAAAAGTGTGTTTAATTGGAACTTGAATACATTTGTGATTGGGTTACATTATCCTGGATTCCAATTTTCGAATCCCCGGAATTTAAACTGACGATACGTAATAAAAGTAGACATCGTTTGGTGGCAGCGATTCGTGGTATGAAAAGTCTATTTTATATTGAGGGAATTTGGAGAATAATTCCGCTCAGTGCTGGTAGCGGTATTAGTGTGGGCTCATTATACGCTGGGGCACTACACAGAAATTAGAAAGGACATGGCGCTGATTGCCTGATTATATTTACGCGTAAAGGCATGTAAAGTGCTGAAAAATTTTGTCACTTAATGGAGAGTCGATTCAATAGTAGCGCATAATTTTATGGTGAACGGCGAGGAATTATCTGGTACCAAACACTATCCATCGCTTTAGAAGAGGATTCGCACAAATCTATGTCGTTTTTACGGGGTTAGTATATATACCAATGTACCACCAAAGCAGTATTTTTATTGCAAACAGAAAAATAAAATTAGGAAAGAATGGATGACACCAGTTCGATACATAAAATTTTGAAACAATTATAACCGTTATATGGAGTTCGAGTCTTTTATTATGCACTAATATTGTACATTTTGTAGATATATCATATTTTTTTAAAAGTAGTAATTTATTTTTTGATGGAAGGGGAAATGTAAGGAGTCTGTATAGCAGTTTACAGGGACAGTTTATGGTAGGTAAAGTGAGCTAGTAGGTTGCCGTTTTTTGAATGTCAAAACTAATGGCTTAAGGAACTTTTCGGAAAAATTGACTTTGTATGCTTTGACAATTTTGTACCGTTAAATCTTGCTAGGAATATCTACAATATTAGGTACGCTTGCACATTAAGAGAAATCAGTAAACGTGTGGAGTTCACATGGGTTACGACAATAGAAACAACGTTATATAAATGGCAGCCAATGGAGTTTAAGTATTCAAAATTATGGCTTTTGGACGTAACTGAAATGGGGAAAAATAAGAATATTTAAGGGAGGATCTATTTGACGATGTAGGAGTTTTGAAAACCTAACGCAAACAAGAGTCGGTTTTATTCCCTGGAAGTGACAAGTTGCATACCTGATAACGAGGCCAGCATTGCTTACACATTTTCAAAGGCGCATCTATACATCGAACGCATCTGTATATTTCAACAATCGTGAAATAATATCAATAGTGTCAAATTATTCATAAAATGACTGTTCCGCGACTTTGGAAACTTGGATTCCCTGTCAGAACGATATGCAAACTGACTGATGATCTGCGTGGGTTCTACAATCCAGTGTATTAAGAAAGAAATGTGGCATAAGTTTGTATAAACATTTTGTTTATCACTCACACGTTTCGGATCATTTATTTAGACCATGCAACTGTAAACAGTGGCTGAAATACCAACAGTTGTGAGCGAATCACTGCTTCAGAATTGATGGTTTAGAGCATTTAGATACCATTTCACTGATCGATGTGTACGAACTCATTATACATGCCGCCATTCAACAGCAGTCCCCGCTTATCTGTATCGTCAAACTCACATTCTGTGACAAACAGGAACCACTGTAATTAAAAATTTTCAAAATGCAAACAACACGCTCAAAACAACAAATATTTTTCACTTTGTGCCCTGGTAATTTGTATTAGAACTTACATCTTCAGAAGACTGGTGGGGCTTAAAAAGAGTAATCGCGGAATTCGGGAGTTTTTATTAGCCCTGCGAACAAAACTCTAAATCTAAAGTTATCATTATGTAGTGACCATGTCAACGAAAGAGTATAGAAACTGTACAGGAAAATTTTCACGTCCAGCCAGAAACATTTTGTGATGAGGGCGAAATTAAATAACAGTTTACAATTTTAAAAGTAATGCGTTCACAGTGACCTTGTTCAGACATACTCGCTTATGACGTCTAAAATTGGTTCGGTATTATTAAGTCCCACCTTTCTTACAGACGAAGCAAACAAGAACTATCCCACCTGTCAGAAGTTTCTGTGAAGAAATGTCTGTTGTCTGCTTCTGACACGTGCAGCTTATTTTGAAATGTACCCTATAAAGGGGTCCACACGACTGAAAAAACGCACTGTCGAGGAGCTGGAAGAAGACGCCGACTGCAACTAGATTGTCTGTAAGTAAACTTTATATTACTTTTTTCTGTGGAGCTGCAGCCAAAATGATGGCTGGGGTGACTGTCTGTTGAGGTTCCTAGATCGCACATCGTTAGACACAGACACACTCTGGATTAAACAGTACGTTTTATCAGTAAGTATCTGTAGAGCAAATTTTCCAACACGTTAAAACCACATGACGCATAACGTGTATAATGTAGTCTCTCTCCTGCCTGGCCATATAATTGGTTCCGCAATTTCTATCGTATATACCAGCTGCAGAAAAACGTTCTTGAATATATGATACGTGTTTTGAACACAACTGTAAAACTGTCTACAAATGCTATTATTTTAATAATAATTGAGCAAAATTTTATCATGGATGTACATATGTTTAAATGTAAAGTATCTGTTATTATTGTCAGATTTTAATTACTGTTGAATTTTCTTGAATGTTCTTCGAAAACAAATACAAAAAGTTTCACACAAACCCATACAGTTGCACAATAATTGTTTCATGCTCACACACAGACGGAAGGATGAACAGACAGCCATAATGATGCTACAGTCCGTTGTCCCGATCCTTTGTCAGATGTTAATTAAAAATGAATTTTCCGGAGATAATTTAGAAAATTCACCAAAAATTTCTCTATAAGTTGTTTAGCACAGTGGGACAGACAGAGAGAGGAACGGGTGTAATTAAACGAATTTCACAACTTTGGTACGCCATTAAAAATGCGCTACACATGTACCGAAGACCTGCGATATTTCTGACCCTCTTGCAGACAATGGAGCCGATTTATCATTACTGTCTGTCAGGTCAACACAGGTACACATGCGGTCCATTGGCTGACGCGAATGCTTTGGGTTCGGAAAGTCCCGAATTCAAATTCCACGCTGAAGGTCAAACACTCTGGATCTCATGGCGTTATTGTCAGGTAACAATTCTTATTACGTCACTACCACTGCATTCCTGACACTTCCAATTTACTACACGTTATAGAAGGCACAGTGTTCTGACGAATACAGTTTATATAACATAAGTCCAGTTTATCACTTCAATTTTCAACTGCACATAACCGTGTAGGTAAGTATTTTAGGTTATCAAAAGGGAAATGAAGTAAGAATTTTATGGGAATTTATACTGAACCCAGCATCAAATAGCAAGTGCTTGAAACGTCCTTCCACCAAGAAATTTGAACAGGAAATTTGGCACAAGAAAAAGCGTAGACCGACACGAAAACTAAGGCCAGGCTTATGCATGTCTTTAACCAATAGACCTGAGTGAAAACAAACGATGTATCATAACAGTTCTTCACTGTGTTCGCTGTGCGAATGGAGAGAAGGAGGAAAGTCAAATGATAAATCACTTTTTCCCATGAATTACAGGAATTAAAACCAACATGCTGCTGAATATCTTTTTGGGTCTAATTGCCAAGTTAGCATCGGTCAGCGACGGCTGCGACGTTGGAACTACAGCAGTGAACAATTTTGATTTTACTCGGGTAGGTATCATTGTATTGACACGATTCTTGAAACAAGCAGCTTTTAAAGCTGCTTCTTTATTTTTATATTTCATTTGTGCTTCCAATAAAGAACTGTCAATACAACATATCAGAATTGGAATGTTCGAGTGACTGAATGATTCACGAATAAATATTTTTTTATGATTTTAAAAGAATCTCCTGTTTTCTAATTAAAAATATTCATCAGTATTTTCATGAAAGCTCTATGAAAAGACGTACAAAATCCAATCACGATATTTAGATATTCACCAAAATTAGGAATTTAGAGAATTTGTCCGTCACATTTGTCTTTCCCACTGCAACGTCGCTGCTTCCAATAGTCGAAAGTCATGTAATGTAATATATGAAAATTTCTCAAAAATTTTTAGAAGAAAATCAAGTTCCTTCGAAATCACTCAGAAATTTCGAGTATTTTAAAAAAAGTCATACTGCATTTATCATCATATTCCGTCAGTTCATCTTAAAGTAAGAAATGTTTCAAAAATCGACAAGCACATTCTCTGTTAATTTTTTTAAGAAAAGTGCCGTATTTGAAGTAATGTGAAAGATACAGCAGAGGAAGACAAGTCACAGCAGGAAATATAATAGGAAGCATGGAATTTGCATTCCGGAATAAGAAATTCAAAAAAATATATAATCAGAATTTTTAACAAAAATTGCTTTTTAACAACAACAGAAAAGCGAAAGAACCCCAGCTTTAAGTTTATAAGCAAAATTCTTATCCTATTTATGGTCCTGATTGAGTGTTGCACTAACACTCCAGTACCAGATGCTCGCGTGAACAGCTGAATAAATTCCCTCCGCACAATTGCATTTTCGGGAAAAACGAATTCAGACATATGAATGTATTAAACCATAATAATAATAATAATAATAGATTAAATGAATTTACAAGCCGTTCCAAATACGACATTCCACTCACAAGAAGTGTGTCATAATTTTCGTATTCTCACAGTTTTCAGGTCCTCGACCTTGGTACGCGTTCATGCACCCCACCAACGATTTTGAGAACAACGTGGCCTGCTTTGCTCTCACATTTGGAATCCCTGAGGGAAACACAAGCTTAATTACCGCAAACTTTTACCTTACGAGGTGTGTTCACAATATCCACTGTTTGTTCACTGCAGTTTTCAAGTGATAAATAGACATAATATGTAAAACAGAATTGCTGTTCAGAGAGTTGTGTAGGGGGAAAATTGATGTGGCGTTTTATCGGGTTTGACTGAAATTAATAAGATTATTTTACCCAATTTACTTCCGCTTATATTTGGCCCTGCTTTCTATTGATAGGGGACGTCACAGACTTTACGGCCAACAATTTACCGACTGTAACATAGTTTGGTAGAAAAGATATGTTTTGAAATAAAATTATATAATAACATAAGTACCCTTTCTTACATGCACATCTAATTTCAAAGAAAAACTCCCGTATTATTTCATTACCAAGATGGATTTAATAATTCTCCAAAGCAGGCACAAACACTGAGATCCAACAAATAGATTCCCACAAGAAAACCTGAATTATAAACGTAGGGAAACATGAATTCCAATGTTTCTGTAGGAAACTTTATAAGCTTTATGATGTAGATAAATCTTGAATTCAAATGTGAGATATATAAAAATTAAAAGATCACAGGATAATTCTTAAAATATAGAGCGAATTTATCTAAAGGGAAATCTATTTCGTAGTGTGTTACATAAATTCTTGATGAACATATGTAGTCTAAAGAAATTTATGTGTACAAAAACATGTCCGAAACTATATTGCTTGAATAGCTTTCATGTTTCATGCAAGCCAAGTGTAAAACATTAATTCTTGTTAAGCGTCTTATCAAATTCACTAGGGTTTTCACACTATGTTACAAATCCCTATGGAACCCATCAACTAAATTATTTGTATTTTTCATTTCTGATGTAGCCGTCCTTCAAGTTCCAAAAACAAAAAAAAACAAAAAAACAAAAAAACAAACTGAAAAAATGAAACTAGACCGGTCGAAATTTATCTCCTTTTTACATATAATTTTCAAGCAATTGCTTTCAATATATTGATAAAGCACTAAAAAAAGGAAATTCAAATTTATCAACACATTGAAATATTATTAGCTTTAAACCAACAGCTGACACTCTACATGTGCACGTGATGTCACATGTATTGAGAAGAGGAAATATATCCTTCTACGTTCATTTTAACACTATCATTAATCCTCGCATTTTCTGGACTGTCAAACACAACAGGTGAAATGTTAAAACAGGGCTGTTCACAATTTTACATATAATAATGTGTGTCTAATTCTAAACTTCTTGTGTTCAACAGCACACAACTTACGTTGTATGGCAATGCAACAAACTGGAACGCTAATGGGTTTGACCTATTTATCGAAACATTGAGTAAGTTCATGCTAAAGTGTTTCATAAACTGTGTCATGATGTCAACTGGACAACGTAACGATAAAAGTTCACACTTAATTTTAAATTTGATCTAGATGTTGAGGGGATAGTGAGACATTTTAAGACATTCATTGGTCGGAGGAATTAGTTATCAGTAAAATTTCTCAAACACCATTCAATATTTCACACACTTTTCGTTTCATGAAATGTTAACTCAATCCAGATATCGAGGAGGCTACTGTCTGAACGACTTCTGAACTGGTGTTAACTCATTTGACGAGGATGGTGACTATACCTGCATTAACAGCACTTTTTACTCCATATAGTGGGGTTTAACAAATTACGAATTGGGATATGGGCAGTACGTATACAACGGCAGGGGAGGGGTTGAAAAAGTGTTGAACTATGTATGCGTGTAACCTAAATCTCTAGGAGGATTTGTGGTACAAGAAAACTGAAGAGAGAAAAGAAGAAATAGGAGTATATTGTGAATATGTTTCACGTGGCACAGAATATTAAACAATCTGGGCTTTTAGTCATTATTTATTCTTGTTCATTTCAATGCATTCTTAAAAAGACAACATTTTGGACTCCCTGTTTGAGTAACTTTTTACTATGAGTTAAATGTGTATTGTTTTCTCTCCTCTCTGACATAATGCACCAAATAAGTTAATAGATAACTGGTTGCTCAAAATTTTTCGCTCAAAGTTTCAGGTGCATATGTCGAGTCTTATTTAAAAAACTCTTTCACTTTTTCCAGTTCACCAAGAGCACTAATGAATCTTTCCTCGAACATTTGCTTAGCAAAACAACCGACTCTATCGTACTGTACTACTGTTCAAAGTGTGGTACTGCTGAATTTGGTAAATTATTGTTCAATATTTTGCAAAATATCTTCCAACACACAAAATGAAATGCAAATTTTTAAATATTAGCGAACTTCTCCTATACAATAAAGTTCACTTGTGTCACATTTGCAGCAATGTGGAGAGGACGAGCACACTTCATGGCAATTGACTACGACCGTTACTACATTACCAAGTTCTTTCCCGTCAATTCCACCGAACGTAAGTTCGTTCTTTGTGAATGATTTATATAAATAACAAACTGAACTATATCAGGCACTTCGCACATTTCCGAAAAGCGAATATTCGGTTCGTGATGGCTGTCCGTCCATCCGGCTGTCCACTTCGAAAAACTGGGCTTCCATTGGACGGATAAGAAAAAGTTATTTGAGAAATTCACAAAAAATGTTGAAAAACATCATGTTTTGCTAAATTCAGGCAATTTTAATGGTTACTTTATATAAATACTAACGTATGTATATAGCAAATTTGCGACGAATTCTTCTTAAAAAAAAAACTTTCCGAACCATTTTGTGGAAGAAATCAAGAAAGATAAGTTATATTTAAGGATTCCTATTTGAAAATTGTGTCATGCATGAGATAATATGAAAAATGTAGTAGATTCAGACACGGAACATACGATAATATAACACGGTGCAAGTGTTTTCAATGCCGGTTAGATAAGACTTGATACACAAATTCATAATATGTAAAACTTATTGTTTTAACATCCATATTTGGCAACTTTGAATAAAATTTAGAAAACATTTTCTCAAGCTTCTGAAGGACATTTTGTTTAATAAAAAAGGGAAAGGCATAGTGTTTAGCATTAAATGAGATACGTTTAAATAACAAAATTAAGACACATGTTTAAGTAATTAAAATATTTATCTCTGACGTTGCGCCATGTAAAAATCTGCCTCATGCTTGAGGTATATTTTAACAGTCATGGGGCACATTTGAACGCAAAAAAATTACTGAATATAAATAAATGTAAATGAACTTAATGTCCAAAAAAGGACACTTTTCCCCTGTCTACATAATTCTTTCCTGAAGAAATCAATACCAAAGTATTTCGGTGCTGTAACGCATGCAGTATCTTCCAAAGTAATTGGTCTAGAAGTTTCACATCAATGCCTTCCTTTCTATTTCACTTTTGTTATCTTTATCAGAAAAGGTAAACCAATATGTCTCAGCAAGTCTCCGCATTACCTTCACCTTATTTTGAAAGCTTCATTTCCCTCAAATTTCCCAGCGTAGAAAAACTTGGTTGTGTGAGTAGAAAACTAAATCAACACAGAAACATCTAGAGTTATATCTTGATCTTCAATTGTCCTAGGAGTTTCTAATAAATCATCAAATTTCTCATTGGAAATGTTTAATCAAATACACTAGAAGAAGAAATTGATTTTTCTAATATTCTTCTGCCATACTTTTATCTACAGTGTTTATCACCTTTGCAATATTTCTTCTTTATAGCTGTCCTTCCAACTGCTTCTTGTTCACTGCGATCCATTATTGGAGAATCGATTAAAATGCGAAACCTCAAATTCTTCCTTTGTTTTCTGTCGCATCTTGGTCCAGGTTTTGGGAATGGATGCACGTCTGTTAGTTAAAGTCTATTTTAGTTCGTCCCAGAAATTTCTAGTTCTACAGGGTTGCTAGCAGAAAGAACAGGGATCTCTTGGTTAGGAATTTATATTTCCATACGCGTAACAGATGGTAGATCAAAATCCTAGTCACTGAAATAAAGATATTAGAATTGCCATACACCATTCTAAGCAAATGCTGCTATTATATTCTTCGCAGTAAAAGAAGCTTGATTTACCGCATATTTCAATGATGTCAGGTGAAGGACTGATATCATTTTACCAGGATTTGCAATCATCCAATCATGTTGTGCCACGCATAATTTTCTTTAAATGGGCTCATCACCCCTACACACAATGGCTGTAATTCATGCGAGCAGCGGGTAGGGGAAATTATTAATGTACGGGCGTTTTGTTTTGCATAGAGAATGGAATCAAGAGTGCAATGTCTTTTATGATTGTCCATATCTACAATTATACGATCTTTATTGGAGCTTCTGATGTGTTAATTGGAAAGTTCAAGGACTTTCAAAAATAGAGGTCCTGTCAACAAGCTGCTTTGAGGAATAATAACCAACAACAAGCTTCCAGTTGGTGCAAAAATCATCAGCCTGATTTCACAATCCACTCAACAATATTAGCTGGCTGTAATCTCTAGACACTCCAGTTTCGTCATTTTCATACAATCTGCCAGATATAAAATTCCAAGATTTCTGTGCACCCCCATAATTGTCGAAGAATTCTCTCACGTTTGTTTCGTTGAACGCGGTGGGGCTCGACAGACTTGTATTTTCCCGCTGGCGAAGCGTTGTACTTGTGTCTCTTCATACGGCCCAGTAACCAGTCAATTCCTCTAATTTTGTTATCAATCCAGCTACTGGGAAATTTACTCTGCAATCTTCGGCCACAACCGCATGCCAAATGAACTGAATAGTTTATATGTCATTCCGTAATTCAATTTGGAACATTTAATTACATAGTCTACTAATATCAACTCCTGGTTTACATTGAAAAATTGTCTATTCTGTAACGTCAAGTAGACACAATGGGCACATTGCACTCGTCAAAAATGTTGATTTTTAAAATTCTGTAATACCGTGCTGTATGCGTCATTCCGTATCTGGAAGCTGCAAATCTTACGAACAGCATCATTTCCCATCCAGTTTTGACGGCTCCTTATATCATCTCATCTGGCACATCAGGATTCTATCTCTTATATAAATATATACGAAATATTTCTTTGTCCTAATCTAAAAGAAAATATCAGATTTTTTAAAAAAAATATCGTGGATACATAAAGGGGCACATATATACATTGTTCAAATGTGCCTTTTAGAGCAATGTTCAAATATAACACACGTGCAAACACGAAACGCAACCTTTGTTAAAATAAAGAGGCTATAATTACAGAATATATAACTATAGCACAAGATAAAGGACATGATTTTGTTTAATAAATCATAATCAAACTTACGTCTACCAACATAATTTAGACACGATTCGCTTAGAAATTAGAATTCAAAAATTTACTTCGTGAACAATCCAGTACTTGTAACTCCACATAAACCAGACTAAACACTACAATGGAGGGAAAGTGGATGTCAACTGCTGAGTAAGGTTAACACTCTCTAAATTGAAAAACAGTTGCATACACGTTCACTGAAGGCAACATATTTAATTTGTTCAATATTGCCCCTTGTTCAAATGTGCTCCCTTCCCCCTAAACCCCTGCGTTCCGCTAAGGCCTAGGTCGACCAGTCTGTAAAGCTACCGAACGCTATGTATAGCTACAGCGTATATTTGTATTGATTGTCTATAAGAAATGAAAGAAATAAATACTGGAGGGTTAAAGCCGGGTGGAGATGTGTAAACGATAGAAACATGAGAATTTGT
>Ga0136643_10016204_pt1 | contig 11201 bp, 7 predicted proteins | sample TergutLab28metaG_FD_96883 | JGI IMG/M metagenome (GOLD analysis project Ga0136643, IMG submission 96883) | Labiotermes labralis P1 segment gut microbial communities from Petit-Saut dam, French Guiana - Lab288 P1 (version 3) (version 3) | ecosystem: Host-associated > Arthropoda: Insects >... | reverse complement strand
CATGTGAAAAGAGGGCAAATTGGAGTATGTCTTTCAAAAACTGGCATGTATAATTTGCATTCTTGCCAGTGACATAAATTTACCATAAAAGCATTGTTGTTTTGTATAGTTGACGTTAACAAGTGGCTCAACATCAACAACACACAAACAATGCATGGTGGTGTTTCTACTGCAAAATGTTTATGCGAACATGCCGTAATGTTGCATTACGCTTACATTGCCTATCTTGTAAACTGGTATTTTATATCTTCTTGGCAAAAGTCCTTGATTTCACATCTTTCAAATTTAGAAACTGCTAGCACAGGACAACTTGCTGCGACACAATATGACTCAAAGGATTTTACTCTCAGACAGTCACTAATGGTATAAAAATTCTGTCCATGCAGGATGTTGTAACTTCACTGATGCAGTGCTTTCTCTTGCTGTTAAAGGTGTGTAACAGACAGACTGTGGTATTCAAGACGTAAAAGAAACTGGTAGAGAGAAAAGGGTTGCGAACAATTAATTTTTTCCACTCATATACATCCATCCAGCAGGATACAAGCATCACTTTTTGAGCTTTCATAGAAGTGTGGATTGTCTGTTATTGCTCTGCAGTGGCAGAATGGGATTTCTATTGATAGTGACATTATAGGCAGATTGGTTACATATGGCAATCCACAATTTTTTATACATTGTTTATTGACAAACCTTTAGGTGTTTCTTTTCACAGTCATGTGTTAAGTTACTTTATCGGAGGCGAACTGGTAAATATTTCATAATTGCAGTGGCGGATTGTAAGGAAATACTCCCTACTGGTTCATATTGGTATTTTTCTTCAGTGTTTACAAACAGAGTTTCATTTGCGTTACTTTTCCAGTGGCGGATTGTCCTTTTATTGATCAAATTTAGATCAGTGGCGAATTACCAGTTGCTTTCACCAATTTAATGTAGTTGGGATGCTTTGACGTGAAGCCTCAAAAGCGAGCTAAATATTCAAAACCACTCGACGCAGATGAAATAGAGGAAGTAATTATGGATGAGGAATCTGATAAGGAATTAGAAGAGACCGAGAGAACTGATGGAACCTTGTGTGCAGTCTTCCTCATACCAGAAGATGAAGACAAAACCGAGGAAACCGAAGTTACGTTTGCGACTAGAAGAGCCGGGGTTAGTCAAACGTCTTCGATTTTACTGGACCTCCAAATGGCGCCAATCGATCAGCTGCCTCCGATATAAATGCAGAATCCTGACCTTTTCATTCTTCATTCCCTTCTTTAAATTATACATGAAACAAATCGCCACTTCCATCAATGCATGGCATCCAAAAATACAGGAAGCACTTCAGAACAACAATGAAGAAATGCACACGTATCTTTCGCACTCGTAATTCAAATGGGCCACGACCATCGTGGTGGTCTAGAGAGGAGCAGTACTACACTCCATTTTATTCAAATATGATGGCACGCGATCGCTTCTTCCACATCCGTTTTGAAAACGGTGAAGATCCTGCGAAACATGACGACCCACACTACGACAGGGTTTGGAAAATAAAAAAGATTTGTACACTCTGAACACAAACTTTTTTGTGAAATAAGTCATTCGAGAAAAGCTTATAATATTACATATTATAATGAGACAGTGGCTATGAATCAGTCATTAAATTGAAATCCACATGGACCCAGAAGCAGAGGGAGACCGAAGCAAGCCTGGAAAAGGACCGTGTTGGAGGAAGCAGGAAAATGCGGCAAAACGCGAAGTTGGCGGGCAACAGGGTCAGACCGAGATGCTTCCCACATGCTGTATGTTTCTAAAGGAACAAAAGGATATACTACTGCTGCTACTACTACTACTACTGCTGCTGCTGCTGCTGCTACTACTGCTGCTACTACTACTACTACAATCCAATAGAAGGTCTTGCCGTGGACGAAATGATCATGCTTACAAAGGAAGAGTAACTTTTCGAAAATATGTTGCAATAAATATGAAAGGTTTAGCATCAAAATTAACAGACTTTGCGACTCTGTGTGCTACACTTGTGGCGTGATTGTGTGTTTAGGCAAACAACGCCTACATGTGACAGCCCAAAGAACAGCAACACACAGAACCGTGCTGTGTGTAATACGAAGAGATGACGAATCGAGCCACAAAGTTTTTATGGACAATTACTTCACCTCGCCTGCTCTGTTGGATGATCTGTTCCAACGTAAAATCAACGCGTGTGAAACTGTTTGCCATGAGAGCCATGGATTGCCAAAAGATATTGGACCAAAATCTCGGAAAATGGAAAGTGAGGAGGGAGGGGGGGGGGGGGAGCGAAGACGTAGTGGCACGCGTCAGAGGAAACTTGAGAGCTGCTCGCTGGAGAGACACGCGTGATGTGTACATTCTGACAAGATGCACACTCCACCGACGAATCTGGTCATGCTTTCAAACCTAGTGTAGTAGAAGACTATAGTGCCTACATGGGATTTGTGGACACGTCAGACAGACGATGAACAGTTACGGAATTGCCCGGGGAGCTTGGAAGTAGACCAAGAAACGGGTTTTCCACCTCACAGACATGACCATTCTCAACGCATTTCTTATCCATAAGTCATGTGGCGACAGGATGGTACACAAAAATGTCCGGGAGGTTCTCGTTCGCGAATTGATTATCCATTCGCAAGAAGAAAATGCGACAGCTGGTCAAGGAGTTGGCCAAGTCCATTTGCGTCCCAGCTCAGTCGATGATTCATGACGTTGGCCTAGAAAAGGAAAGCAAACGTGTTGTCACATGTATTCGTTGAAAAAGCAAACACGAAGCATGCTGTTTGTCGGCATCAAATTGCACGTCGGTTTCAACATAGCGAACTGCTTCCAGTAGCATCAGCAGGCGTGAAAACCTGTGAGTCACAAGACACAAAAACCCCGTTGTCTGTTCTGGCGTGACGCAACTCACATCGTTGTACAGCCGGAACAGAAAACATAAGCCGTGTAAATAAGCGTTGTATGTTTCTGTGAACGTAACACAACACCTGCCCGCGGTGTAAAGCAGGCGGTGAGTATTTTAAAAATTCACGGAAGTGTCATAAAATATATTACGCAAAAGATTTTTTTTTTAAATTTATCGGGAAGTTTTCGTGAGTACGTTTGAGCCGGGATAGCGTAATTACTAAGTGACTGCCTTTTATTTTAAATGTGAGGTTTGTATGAATGGAAAGTGAAATAATGGTTTAATTATTGCAAAGCAATCCTAGTGGGGACGAGTTTTTTCGCACCCGTCCAGACCGGTCCTGGTGACCACCCAGCCTCCTATAGAATGGGTACCGTGTTATTCCCGAGGTTAAAGAAAGAGTAGGTCTAAACTCCCTTTTTGACCTTCATGGCCTCTTCTAGGGCGAAAGTTTCGTTTCATTGCAAAAATTTGGCACTTCGTCTATAAATGTGGAGTTTATGTAGAATTTTATTTTCTTTCAAACTTATTACTTCATGATTTTGTGTTATATGGAGCTGCACACACATCTGTTTGTGTGGAGAGCTGCAATTCTAAGATTTCAATGCCAAAAAAAAAAATCCGGTTGTGCGGCACTACGAGAAGAGTGGCTTTGAAACCCCTTACTTTAAAGGTTAAACCAGTTTGATCAAAAGTGAATATTTAGATGCAAAAAATTCTACTGACATGTTTCACGTCTACACACTTTCAGGGACCTACATATGTTGGTGCGCGCATCTGAGGATAAGGCGCCTCATATTTATCGAAGAGAAAAATATTTTGAACGAAGCTTGCAGAGATGTAGTTCAGAGCCACCAACAGTCTTCAAAACATACACTTCCTTCCCCGTGAGAAATGAAATAAGACCTTGTATGTATTGAAACCGCGTTTATAGATAGATAGATGGATAGATAGATAGATAGATAGATAGATAGATAGATAGATAAATAGATGAACTACTATAAGTGAGACCAAGAGATAGATTATTATTTAACAACGTTATTTGCAAAAAGTATATATCATCGGTGGCAGATGAAGGAAGTACGGGTACGAACCACAGGTGAGATTGTGCTGACCTAGGAAAACAAATTTACTCTTAGAAAAAGCCTGTACCAGTGCCACTTTGTCCACCACATACGCCATACGACTGGCCTGGGATTGAGCCTAGGACTCCGCAGTGAGAAGCCAGCGACTAACCTCCTGAGCCACGGCACGTTCCACTGCCTTCTAATCAGAACTCTTTTATTTGTTAGTCTTTGTCTGTATTACTTTTCGACCGCCAGTAAATAGTTGAGTGTAGATTTAACTCTTCTCACTATCTAATAAGGCAGAGTTCATCGTAGTGTTTCATTACTCTGCGTGTATACACGGATCATCTCACAGTGAAAAAGGTTTGGCTGTTACAGAATATTTTGTGTGCCTCTGTGTGTGTGTGTGTGTGAACACAGACCGAACTACAGTTGAATTGGGCTTCTATCAAGAGGGGGGAGCCGATGATAGCCATGACACCACCACGTTGTAGAATATCAGAATGTCATTTTCCTTCTTCACAATAGTTACACTTACTTTTGTTCTAAGTAATTTGAAGAGACTGTCATTCATAATTTCCCCTGTCGAACGGGCTTATTAAGTGTGTTTCCTATTACAGGGTTCCTTTCATTCTACAATTTTTGGAACATATCGTGCTACTGTAAGTCTTCACCAAACTAAAGCTATCTTGACCACTTCTAAGTCTTGAAGAAATCACGTGCTTGGTTATATGAGTGCAGCCGTTTCGTTGCAAAATTACGTCATACGAACCTTCACACAATAGAATGTTTGGTTTTTAAAAAATATATATTTTAAAACTTTGAATAGCTTATTTTTCTGACACTTGAAGGTATTATTAGAAACAGAATTTCAAAACCGACTTAAGTCGCAGAAAGATAGCTAGGCCTAATTCCAAAATATATGGTCGGTTGTACTGTTTCTTGTTATTATGTTTTCATCAAATCTTTTAAAAAACAAGAATAACTGAAATAACCTTAGTAGGGTTTATAAATAACTACTCTGAATATCTGTCTGACAAATCGTAAATCAACTCGCACCAGGTTTCTTAATGGTCCCGATCACAAACAGACCATACGAAGATGTGTCTACATTCAAGGCAACGAGAGCTTGGAAGGATGAGAAATGGGCCACGACACCACATACTGTGTGTACTAGTTAAGAAGACGCGTTTTCCGAAGGTATCCGGTGTGTAGGGAGGTCGTTAACTGTCATAATAATTGTTTCTATAGTTTTTGTCCGTTAGTCGCTCGTAGCTGTACTCATCTGGAGCTAGTTGTTAAAAATCGTCTGTCTCCACTACTGGAGCTTGCATTATGTAACAGCGTTTCATACCAATTCGCAGGGTGTTAAATGTCCAGCAACACCGCTGGGAAGCATGGTAGAGTGAACGGTGGTTGGGACATGACTGCATGTGGCGTAGTGTGTTGTAGGTAGTCCCCGTGGTTGTGAATATATTTTTTTATCGTACCCCTTAGTTCTGTGCAGATGTTCAGTTGTCGTTGGGGAAGCAATCCAAAGAGACGAACGCAATCGCGGTACAGAAAGTAGCCATGTAACTTTTCTTCACTGGACTATATCTCAGTTTCTACTAGGGTTAAAGAAACTACATCAAGCTCTTGCAGTGAACGATTACTTTATTATGAAGAATAACAAGACAATGTGATAGTTTCTGATAACTAGTTTTACACAAACTCAACGAAACTATGTAAGGCGAAAATTAGTGATAGTGAATTTTGCACAGAGCTTCTATGTTCTTCCAGTGCCAAATGTACAGGAATTTTGTGACGGTTTTAAGTGTGACTATCATTAGTGCTACACGCAGTGATCCTGATTCACGTCAACATTCGAAGGTAAGTCATAATGACAACTCAGCAGTAAGTTATGCTGTTTTCAAACTACCTCCTTTTGTTATTAGTGTCTGTCCTCCCAAGCTGCTGATGGATGATGGAATGTTTCAGTGTTAACGTAATGTCTGTGTAGTAATTATTCAAGCTAGAGCACTTTTAATGTTGATGACTTTAGGCGTATATTATTTTTCTGATTCAGATGGATTTTAAATGTTCTAACTAACAAAGCACAAGGTGCAGAGTCTTTCTTGAGAAGCCGACATTTCTACATCTGGACAAGAACTTCCCTGCGGCTTATGGAACCCAAGTTTCGTTGCCATGTTTACATTTGCCCGCCAATTTCCCGCGTTTCTGAACTAAAGTAATCCAGTCCACACCTTCGTGTCTTAGGCTATTTCTTTAAGAACGATTTTATCAAGTGATAAACGGTGAGCAGTTCTACAAAACGTGTTTTAAGAACTGCTCTAAATTACAAGAACTATTTTAATAGCATCCTATCAACTTCTAGGTTTTCCAGGTTGTTCTTTTCTTCAGGTTTCCCCACCAAAATCCAGTGTGCATTTACCTTCTCCAACATACGTACTACAGGCCAATGCACTTCATTCTTCTTGATTTGATCACCCAAATAATGTTATATTAAATGTACTATCTTTTGTAAATTTTTTTATATTAATCTGTAAGTTTAAATATTTCAGTTAGTTCATTATACTGTAATTAATGTCTGAATCAGCAAGTCATTATTTCTGTTTACGTTTAACTGTGGCCCTACAAATTCTATTTATATTAATAACGAAAAGGCAATGAACAAAGAGTTTGGACATACATGCATACATATATACACACATTCGTACATACATAAGAAATCACAGGAAGCTATTGTGTGTGCATAGCTACACTAAATTCCTGGGATTTGTGTGTAACTGTCTTAGCACTGAAACATGGTGTGTTAATCTGAGAAATTCTATAAAGTGTCAATAGTTATTGAATAATAATAACCCAGTGGTATGAATTCAAATATTACAGTAGTTTACAGTTAAAGACTGTCTTTAAGAATTTAGGACTGCGGGGTTTGTGGACTTTGACCATCATCTTATAGTTGAAGAATTAGAAAACAAAGTTGCATCCAAAGGAGAGGTCTAAAAGAACAGTTTGTTTTGTTTTGCATGTTTTCCCCTGAAGACATGGACAGTTCTCAAAACACTGCATTGTTCTTTTTAATATGAGATGGTGGAAGAAGTCCACAATTGCAGTAATGCTGAGTGTAATATGTGAGCATGAGAAATTTTAGGATTGAATTATGTTGAAGGAATAAGACTGATCTAAATTACAGACTGACCTAATTTAATGTTGGGGTTGTGTTCCTGAAGATTGAAATACAGGGGAAAGAAATGTGGAATGGAGCAACATCAAATAACAGCTGAGCCACTGAAGATTCTACCAGCAGCTAGTGAAAATAAGGTTAATTTGAGTCTGGCAACATTCAATGAATATTTTGTCACTAAAATTTGTCAGTGTTACAGCAAAAGAACATTATTTGTGGCAACATTAAACAAGGGCTGCCTTTATGTTCATTTTTGCTACCAGCTGTAAAGAACAGAGATGTGTTATATCATAAAACACTGAATTCAGAGTTAATACTTATTTATAAAGGCTAATTCCTAATTTCATTTTAGTTTCTGTGGTTCAGGCTTTGGGCCTTACTTGTACAAATAAAACTGTCCTCCATTATGCATATATCTTAGTTACAAAGTAAGACAAATCATGGCAGAAATTTATTGGATTCTTCTTGCCCATCGAGTTGATCCAATGATTAACCACCAAGTAGGTTGCTTATTATGGTGGTTCTGATGCAAATTATATTACAGAGTTTTCAACTTCACTTTCAACAAAGTATCTCCAGTTTCAGACCACAAATCCCATGTTTTATATTAATCTGACAGGGAACTATCACTATTTTCATGATATAGTATATTTATAACCCTAGAAGTCGAACCTGAAGAGGAAGTAGATGCAAACGAACAATATATTTTGCAAAGTGAAGTGGAAAAAGCTATGAAGGAAATGAGGAATAAGGCTACAGCAGATAATGTAACTGAAGATGTGCTCAAATTATTAGGAAAACGTGGTTTGAAAATAATGACAAAATTGATCAACACCGTATATGAAACTGGAGAGTGGCCCAAAGACTTCACTGAAGTTACAATGATTACCTTAAAGAAGAAGGCACAAGCTACAAAATGCAGTGACCATTGCACATTCAGCCTTATTGCACATACAGCAAAGGTAGTAGCAAAGATACTTAGAAGGAGGATTGAAAGGAAAATTGAGGATGTACCTGGAGAAGATCAGTTTCGATTTAGAAGAGAAAAAGGAACTAGGGATGCAGTTGGGATGCTGAGAATAACATCAGAATGAACTTTATAGATAGATGTGGATTTGTGTGTTTGCTTCATGGACTGGCAGAAGGCATTTGACCATTTGGACCAAATTAATGCAGATCCTAAAGGAAATTGGTATTGACTGGCGTGAAAGAAGATTGATTAGGAACTTGTACGTGGCTCAGAATGTTAAAGTATGATTGAACCGAGGGGAGACAAGAAGTTTGAAGATTGGAAGAGGAGTTAGACATGGATGCTGTTTGTCACCAATTCTGTTCAACTTGTACAGTGAATGCCTTACTAAGGAAGCTCTGGAAGGGTTTGGGGACTTCACAGCAGGAGGGCAAATCATTCACACTGTGAAATATGCAGATGACATTGTGATACTGGCTAAGGAAGAAAAGGTGCTACAGGACATGTTTATAAACTAATTGAAATTGGAAGATGCTATGGAATGGAAATGAATGTGGAAAAAACAAAAGTAATGAGAATTTCAAGACAACCATTCCCAGTAAAAATTATGGTAGACTAAAAACAACTAGAGAATGTGGAATCTTTTAAATATGTGGGTAGCATTTTAACAAATGATGGAAGATGTACTTGTGAAATTAAATCTAGAATTGCTATGGCAAAAGCTGCATTCAACAAGAAGAAGGTTGTTTTTAGTAGCACATTGGACTTAAAACTGAGGAAGAAACTAGTAAAATACTATATTTGGAGCATAGCTTTATATGATGCTGAAACTGGGATACTTTGGGCAGTAATCAGAAACACCTGGAAAGTTTTTGAATGTGGTACTGGAGAAGGATGGAAAAGAAGAGTTGGACTGATCATGTGGGAAATGAAGAAGTATTATTTAGAGTCATGGAGCAGAGGAATATCCTACATGAAATAAGTAAATGGAAGGCTGACTGGATTGGTCACATTTTGCATAGAAACTGCCTTCTACAGCAGGTTATTGAAGGAATGATAAAAGGGGGGATAGAAGTGAGAGGAAGATGACAAAGAAGACAAAGGAAAGGAGAGGATACTCTCATTTGAAGGAGAAAGCTTTAGATCACACTAGGTGTAGAGCTTACTTTGGAAGAAGCTTTGGACCTGTCATAAGACAGACTACGAAATGAATGAACTATATATCAAGTTATTTAATTACTGGTGCTGGGTCATTAACCAGTGAACATATAATGATGCCGGACATTGACTGGCATGAATGCTAGCCCCGGTGAATAGCTGTCTGTGCACTTTACAAAACCTTTTGCAGTGTATCAGCAATGAAATATGCTTAGTCACAGATATGTTAATCATAGCTTTGCTACTAATGCCAGACCCACCTGCAGCAGGATGACATTTTTTCTGAATACATTTCTCAGGCCTTCTTTATAAAGTAAAAGAGAAACTACCTTGGATGGAGACCATGACCATCTATCTTTCCATGACCTAGTATCAGCAACTAAGAATCAGTTGGATCCTAATCACATCTTGTTCTTCACTGAAAGTTGTCAAGCAAGTATGAGTTCTGTGAAAATCAGCTTGATGACAATCACATTTTCCTTAGGAGAGCAAGTGAATTTCTATGCATACTTTCCATATTTTGTGGCAGATTTTGATGAAACTCAGTGTAAAGGATTCCCACCTAATGTCATTGAGTCCTGCGATTTGTGAAAATCAGGGCAGTGACAGCCATACTAAATGAAACTTTGCCCTATTGTCTACACTTTTTTTGTCCAGTGTTATACAAAATTCGGCACACAATATGGCCACAATTTATTGAGTGATTGCGAGTTTTGTGAAAATCGGCACAATGAAAACTATACTTGCTTGAAAAGGCATAATTAAACTTTTGCCACAGCCTTCCATATTTGTTTTCCTATGTGGGTGATACTTGGTACAAGAGATGTGTGCATAATGTTTTTGAGCATTTGTATGTTTTCTTTCTGTTGGCCCAGAAAGCCATGCTTTTTTTATGGGTGTAAATGTAATTGAATTTACACATGTGCCATAACACCGTATGAAATTCTGAACATAATTCATGCCTTGATAATGTCTGTGTTCTGTGTCTTGGAATACAAAATTTTCAGTCTTGTTACAGTCAAAATGACTGACATCTTACATACAAACACTTATGGAGATAAATTTCTGTTTTCAGAATTCTGTACACATAACAACAGAATTCTGAAACTCTTTCTCATATAATTATTTATTTCTAAGTGAATTAAAATTATTCATAATATGAATACAAAAATCCTTCTCTTCTAAACAACTGTACAAAATTGGTATTCATAATGATTAAAGGATGCATTTCAGTCACTGAGTTTTACTGAGTTTTCGATGCAACAATTAGTAGACTGAAAAATGGGATACAGTAGGTCTTCACAGCAACAGAACTCACTAAATTATATATTAGTTTACAATTTTTTCATCCAGGAGACGCTTAATATTTCGACTGGGGTAATTAATTAATCATTGAACATATTTGTGTACTTCAAAAATGTTGTTAATTTCAAGCAGAAGTGACTGTATAACTTTCTACTCCTTAACATCAGTGCTCTATAAGATCCTGTGCCATGCTGAACAGCTTAACAGTCAAACATACATGTAACATGCTTCAATGTCCAACTAACATCACATATGAGTAGTATATTTCAATAATATATTGTCAAGGGTAATGCAAGAGACTGGAAGGACAGTTACAGATCTAAAAACAGACGTCACAAAAATACATTGTATTGATATTCAAATATCACATTTTGCAACCACCACAAAAAATGCATTTCTTTATGTAAGTCAGTGAAGTGAGTATGATTTTTCTTTTATGTTTCTGCATAACAGAATTTTTCTTTTTTTCTTTTCTTTTTTTTTTTTTCCTGACTAAAACGTGCAAATTGTTTTTTATCTTTTTTTTTTTATTTTTTGTTGCTTTCAGTTGAAAATTTTTTCAACCCTTTTTAGGAAAAAAATATTGAATTTTTTTAT
>Ga0136643_10016201_pt1 | contig 11201 bp, 12 predicted proteins | sample TergutLab28metaG_FD_96883 | JGI IMG/M metagenome (GOLD analysis project Ga0136643, IMG submission 96883) | Labiotermes labralis P1 segment gut microbial communities from Petit-Saut dam, French Guiana - Lab288 P1 (version 3) (version 3) | ecosystem: Host-associated > Arthropoda: Insects >... | reverse complement strand
TGTAATGTCTTACCTCGCCGTTTGATTTCTGCCATTTCTTTATGTCCATGTTGTAGTCTCCTTTGTTGTAATACTATAATACATTGTTAGTATTTATATGTATGTATTACAGTATTACTTAATCGTAAACTTGTGATCTTCTATTTTGTGCCGCAGCATTTAATAGGCGTGAATGCCCACTAGATCTGATCCCATGAATTCAAAGGAGACGCTTCGGCGCCTTTATTTGGGCTTGTGCTGTCTTGCACGCTGTCCGGAATTTCTACTTGTGCAGATAAAAAGGATCTGTCAGCGCATATCAAAAACGACAGTTCATTTTACCAACAAACGAGAACTTCGGTTTTAATGTGATATAACAATAATACTTATTTAACTTTGGCCATCTAAACACCTATGTTATTTATATATAGAGTATCTTGACAGATATCTTATGCACGATGCATGTTCTCTTATTCGCGCTATGACATTGACTGCCCAGATCCTCAACGGTACATTGGAAGGACGATGCACTGATTGTCCGCTCATGAATCTTCTCTTACATGTTCATGACACACTGTCTGAGCTTAATGATTCTAAGTTATTACATGATTTTAGTCAGGATTTTGGTGTTGATATTGTTCATAATGTGTGCAAAGGGTGCTTAAGGTTCGAGTAGAATCTTATCGATCTCAATCAGGTACTTAGCTATACGTTTTCCCTTATCCGTGAGCGAGATCCAATGACCTGAACTTTTTATTCTGTTTTTTCTGATGCTGATGAGTCCTAACTCTTCTAACTCTTTATATCGGCGCGCTGAGGTGTTACGTCCTCCTTCTACGATTGCGATCAAGAATGCTTTCATGACCTCATCGCCGTGCTCATACAGTGTTATGAGTATCGGTGCAATGAATGCGCCTTCCAGGAATCGAGTTCTTTCTCCTCCCATAAACTCATATCATATGGTAAGGATTGATAAACTTTCTTTATAATACTTACCATGGAGCGTAAGTATTTTTATATATGTAATTGCTTATACTTACAATGGAGTTTAAGGAATTTCGTGGGGTAATGGATATGGCGAATCATCACTACTTTTTAGGTTGGAGGGGTGGCTTGTGACCGGAAAAGGCAAGAAGAAGCATCCAGGTTATGCATTCTGTAAGTTCAGTATGTCAGTGGTCAGAGCCGATTATCCTGAGCGCCATCCGTGCGCGGAGTATAAGCCGGTCATGGGTTATGTGAAGAGTTGTCTGGATTGTGTCAAGGGAGCGATGACTGGGCGCGACGGTAAGCCGACAGAGTGGCAGCAGGAAATGATTAATGAGTACAGATATGGTAAAAGTTTACCCGCAGCTATGCAAGGGAGTGCTGATGTCTGATGCCTGACTGTGAGTACTGTACGGAATGTTTCTACGATATGGAGCAGATGGTTTGGATCTGCAGTTGGGTCGGACTCTGTGAGGTGAGCTGAATGGGCAAGAAGGCGAAAGCGACATGCCGTGTCTGCGGATGCACAGACACTAAAGGCAGAGAAATCGGCGGCGGAGTTACGGTTTATTGTCAGTCTGGGGAAGATATCTGTATTAATTGTGAGTTCAAAGAGCAGGAAGTGGCACGCGAAGCGGTTGAGATTACTTCAATGGAGAGTCACGATGATCTTCTGCCGGAATTCATACGGATCCCGATTGGAAGTATCATCGTCAGTGAGAGTATCAGAGAGCAATACGATCCTGATGCTATGACGGAGCTCGTTGAGTCTGTCAAGATCCATGGCATCCTTGAACCTCTTCTTGTGAATCAGTGTGTGGTTGATGTCAATGCGGATCATGAGCAATATCATCTAATATCCGGATCTCGCCGCTTGAAGGCCGCATTTGAAGTTGGATTGGAAATGGTTCCTTGTATGGTCTACTATGGTCTCGACTGGACATCGGTGTCAGAAAAGATGATCATAGAAAATCTCATTCGCTCAGATCTGAATGCGGTTGAGGAGGCAAAGGCGTGTCGCGATCTCATAGATCGGACCGGAATGTCTGTGAGTGAGTTAGCGGGGCGCCTTGGTAAGTCTCAACCGTATCTAAGCAATCGGCTCAGATTACTGCAGGGTCCGGAAGAGCTGCGCAATATGATCATTTCCCGGGAAATAACTCCATCTCATGCACTGCTTCTTCTTCCTTTCACGCCATACAAGGCGTGGCCGGACATGCTCGCTTTTTTCCAGCGCCGTAACGGCGATATGATCTATCGGAATGAGCATCCTATTCCCCGATCGCAGATGGATTCACTCTTCGACGATTTTCTTATTTGGAGCGGTGGACGCACGAAGACGAAGTACTTCATGCAGCGCCCGAGTTATGGTGGATGTAAGGAATGCGACAAGCTCATCACGATTGGACAGATTCCTTACTGCTTTGATGTCTCTTGCTATAAGGCGAAAGCGAAGGCCGTCAAGGAAACGAAGAAGGCCGTCGAGAAAGCCGAGAAGGCCGATCTTTTTGTTTTCCCTGGGAAGACAACATGGCAGTATGACAGGTGTCCTGTTGATCCGAAGGTCTCGCCCTGCGCTGAATGTGATAAGCGCGGCTTGGAAGGTAATGTCTACACTTGCGCTGACAAGTCGTGCTATGACAAGCTCGGTGCTGACAATCTTGCGAAGATCAGATATGAGTCGAAGCAGATGGAGGATAGACTCTTCACTGATGCTGCGACTCTTGTCAAGGCTCTTGATCTCGATAAGTCATTCAATATCCTTATCGACGACTGTATGAGGAATGTCTACTCTGGTGATTATTATGATGATGTCTGCATTAGACTCTTCGGATCTAAGTTGAAGGCTGAGGATCTTACCCGGGAGCAGAAGGTTCGTGTCATATCGTTCTACCGGTTCGCATACTCCTTTAGATCAGGCAGTTACGGACAGCGTGAGGTCAAGCAGTTCAACGACTTCGCGAAGCGTTACGGCATGGACGTCACGCTCGTCCTTTCTAAGAAGGAGAAGAACCTGAAGAAGGCGGAGAAGAAAGCTAAGGCGGAAGCTGAAGCATCGGCTGATGCTGTTTCTGATCTTGCAGATATTGAGGAGGATGAGTGATGCCGTTGTTCATCGACTTGCGCATTGAGTGTAGCGTAAGTACGTGTTGTGCCTCTATTGAGTCCAATGATTCAGAAGATCGGATGTTGGATATGCTTGTGGCCGCAGACTCGAAGGGTTGGCTTTTCGGATCATCGGGTAAAGTACTTTGTCCAACTTGTGTCAGTGATTTTACGTCTGGACGTGCGGATAGTGATGATTTTGTTACCGCTGAGGAATTCATGGAGAAGGAGAAATGTTGACTGAAGAGTATGCGAGCCGGGCGATTAAGGAGAAGATCGAAGAATTTATTATTCCTCTTTCCAGGAAGGGTCTGAAGGCGATCACGCTCAATAATTATCGCGAGCTCCTTTATCGTGATCTATGGTTCCTTCATGAGGATGGTCGATCAGTTGTTCCTTCTAAGATCACTGCTAGCGATATTGAATTTCTCATTGAGAAACGTTGGACTGGGGCACCGAAATATAATCACAACCGGCGCTCGGTCTTTTTCCGTTTCTTGCAATATCATAATAATAATCTTGTGAAGGAATACCCAATGCCGGTTAATTCATGTGTCCGGACGACGATCGGCCCGGACAAGTGGCTCAGCGACGAGGAAGCGATAGCGATGTACCTCGCTTGCGAGGATCCTGTCGAGCGATGGGTCTGTCATGCGGAGCTGAAGCTCGGACTCCGCCGCTTCGATCTCACGAATATTATGAGGGACGATGTCTTCTCCGGCTACGTGGACGTCCTTGGCAAGGGCGGTAAGCGTGCGCCGGTAGCTTTTGTAGGAGATACGTCGGACGTTCTCCGGGAGCTCTATCTTCACTTGGAGCGAGTGATCGACGGAGTGAAGGATCCGCCGCGTTCTCTCCTACTTTATCGTATTGGTTCATACCGTCCGAAAGTCGGCGTATTCAAGAAGACAGCACTTGACAATATGATTAAGAGGATCGCGAAGCGTGCCGGTATCGATCGGCCGGTGACACATCATATGCTTCGCAGGACATGTGCAAGGATGTGGTTGAGATCTGGTGCGTCGATCGATGAGATCTCGATGATGCTTCGTCACTCCAGTAAGGATACGACGATGATATACCTCGGATTGACCGTTGATGATCTAAAGAAGGGCGCCATGCGCTTCGATGATTATTTCAACGCGAAAAAGGCCAATTTTCGAGGAGTTGAAAACTCGCAAATGAAGGGGGTCAGCCAGATAGAAAAAGTGGACAGGGCGAGATTTGAACTCGCGGCCTCTACCATGCCAAGGTAGCGATCTTCCAACTGATCTACCTGCCCGATTCAGCGTGAGATTATTTTGTCGTTCTTAAAGGTTTGCTAATCTTTTGTTGGCACTTATTTCTTTTCATTACGTTCCGGTCAGTAATTTTCCTTCAGTCTCGCCTGGAATCTGTGAACTTCTTCGTGGATCTTCGTCGGATATTTGTTGTTGACGCACGCCAGGCAGAGATCGTTCTCCGGTAATCCTATGGCTTTCACCAAACCTTGGACGGACGTGTATCCGAGGCTGTCGGCGCCTATCTGCTGTCTTATTTCCTCTACGGTATGTTTCAGCGCTATGAACTGATCGCGTGATTTCATATCCACGCCGTAATAGCACGGTGCGATGATCGGCGGGCACCCTATTCTTACGTGAACTTCCTTCGCACCGGCGTCCCTCAGCATCTTTATGAGTTTCAGAAGTGTTGTTCCCCTCACTATGCTGTCATCCACGATCAGAATGCGTTTTCCTTTTACGGTCGATCTTATCGGATTGAGTTTCATAACAACGCTTGCCTCACGCTGCTTCTGATCCGGAAGGATGAACGTCCTCTCAACGAAACGGTTCTTCATAAACCCTTCCTCATATCTTATTCCCGATCTTATCGAATACCCGAGAGCATGGGCCCTCCCCGAGTCCGGGACGGGCATCACAAGATCCACATCCGCCGGGTGTTCCTCTGCCAGTATGTCCCCCACATTCCGTCTTACCTGGTACACTTCCTTTCCGTCGATCACCGAATCCGGTCTTGCGAAGTATATCCATTCGAACATGCAGTGCGCGCGGTGCTGACTGAGTGACGCGGACGGATACGATTTGAAACCTTCTTCCGTTATTTCGATTATCTCCCCCGGAGTGATGTTCCTTATGAAGTCTCCTCTGAATATGTCCACGGCCGCGCTTTCCGATGCTAGCATATATCCATCTTCTATGCGTCCGAGGCAAAGCGGCCGGAATCCGTACGGGTCGCGTACGCCGAAGAGTCTGTTGTTGTAAAGTATCGTCAGCGAATATGCTCCTTCGATCTCGGACATCGTATATCTTATGGATCTTATCGGATCATTGTTCTGGATCAGATGTTTTGCTATTATCTTTGATATCAGTTCCGAATCCGAGTCTGTAAGAAAGGTCCATCCGAGTCCGTCAAGATACTTCTTCTTGAGTTCCTGGTAATTGGTTATGCTGCCGTTGTGCGCTATCGCAATGACTCCGTTTGATATCTCCACTTCTATCGGCTCGGTGTTCCTGTCCGCTTTGTTCTGTGCGGACGGATATCTCACGTGACCGATTCCGCACTTTCCGCTCAGCGCCTTAAGATCATTCGGTTTTACGGCGTCATGAACCAGTCCGGGGCCTTTTGCCGTGATCACTCTTTTACCGTTGAAAACAGATATGCCAGCGCTCTCCTGGCCGCGGTGCTGTATCATCCTGAGGGCCTTGAAAATACCGGTTGCGACGTCTTCGGAACAATACATCCCCACGACGCCACAGCTGTGCTTTGGCCCTGCCATTTCATCATCTCTGTTATCAGTTGTGTGATTTTGCCCAGGCATACGATCTGATCTTTGCCATCCTTCCGTAACCGCATGAGGCGCATTCACTTCTCCTTATGTGATATGAATGCTTCCCGCATCTGCGGCACGGAATGTGCACTTTCTTCTTGTTATGCCTTCCCTGCGCCGGCGTACCAGTTCCCATGATGTCCTCTCCTTTATGGTGATATGTAAATGACGTTGTCCCCGCGGACTATCGTCAGGCTCAATTTCCTCATTGACTGACCGTTGACTATCTCTTCCGCGTTCTTCAGCACGATATTCATGTGCGGATCGTATCCGTCAAGAACGCCTCTGTACTCTCTCTTACCTTTGAGTTCAACGATGACATTCTTGTTCATCGCCTGACTGAGAACGGTTAAAGGTTTCATCATTGGTTGAGCCACCTGAACGTCCATAATGCACAGAGTATATGAAGCTATCGCGTTCATCCCCTTAATGCGCGCGTTTGTGCGTTTTTTCGCCGCATCGGTTTCTTTCATTTCTTTTGTTTTTTATCTGCGCGCATGACCGACTATCGTGAATTGTTCCGTCGTGCTGCCGATTCATTTCTTTTGTTTTTTATCTGCGCGCATGACCTCGTATTTCACATGATTTTTCGATAATTTTGCGATTGCGGCGGATCAGACGAACGCACCTATAGTGGGCGCGTCCAGCCGGTCCATGTCGTAGAAGATTATCGCTTCGCGCATACCGTTCTCTCCGCCTCCGATTCCCATTAAACGGTCCAGCATTGCGGACCTCCACATCAGATCGATTATTGAAACGGCCAGCGAACCGTAGTATACGTTGGTCATGTCGTCCTCGTAGTTCAGCGAATCCATTGTGTGATACGCGTACCCCATCATGCTGTCGCGTCTGTTCAGTATGTTTATATAATCTCTCAGAACCTTCTTCGCACCGCCGTCCATCTGCGGTAATACTATATCACCGGGATCCGCCGATCCTTTCACATGAAGGTCGCCGTTGTTGTCCAGGACGCTCCAATCTATTCCGTTCTTTCCCGCCATGAACAGATTCCAGTTCCATTGTCCGTCGCAGTACACCGGCACACTGAACGGATCGAATGACTGCATTGAGCTGAGCGCCGCTTCTCTTGCCGCTTCGTTCAGTTCATCCATGTCGAAGTTTGCATTCGGAGTTATTTCCGAAAGAGAGACGGACGGCTCGTCGAGCGAGGCGTTCATTACTTCCGCCAGGTACGCCAGGTCGGTGAAATTGGAAATGTTCTCATGCACCGACGATCTTAATGTTGACTGTTCCGCGAACACCCCTGCTTCCTTGCAGAGTCCGAAGAATTCTCTGTAGACGCCGGTTGCTTCCATCAGCGCGGTCTTCAGTCTGTATGCGCTTCTTTGTGCAAGCGCCTCAGCCTCGGATACCGCGTCATTCCCTTTGCCGTACCAGACGCCTCTGCATGAAAGGTCCAATTCAACCCTTATCCTGTCGCTCACGTGGAAATGAAACGGGAACTGACGGCAATACGTCGGTCTGTTCGCGTATATCGAACATCTTCTGTCGTCGTCCAGAAAGACACACGATCCTCTTCCCTTTTTCAGCGCGACCGCAAAATGTTCGTGCGGTTCTTTCTTCTTCGTTATTGAACTTGGATGTTTGGTTTTGAAGAAGCTGTACTCGTCGGGCAATATCTCCGGCTGGCAAAGGCAACACATCCCGCATTCCGGAGGGCAATACACTTTCCTTCCGATGAGTTCCGAATAATCTATCACGGGATCATTCATACATGTCCGCTCCGATCATATCTCCGCATAATTCCCCGTCTTTCAGCTGTATTTCGCCTCTTACTATGACGGTGTCCGGGAATATCGCGTCCCGTCCTTCGTACGGTGTATATGCGGCCTTGCTGTGAAGATCCTTCGTCCTGATCTTTTTAATTTTGCGCATATCATATATTACCAGATCCGCGTCTTTCCCTATTTCTATTGATCCTTTGTTCATGCCGAATATCTCTGCCGGCGCGGAAGACGACATCTTCACCAGATGGTTTATACTCATTTCCCCTTTTTTTACCATGTGCATCATCATCGGCATATAAGTTTCCACGCCCGGTATGCCTGACGGCGCCTCGTCGTACGTTCTGCGTTTCTCGTCTATCGTGTGCGGCGCATGGTCTGTTCCGAGCATTGTTATCTTCCCTTCCATGAATGCTTTGAACAATCCTTCCTGTGTGTTCTTATCACGCAGCGGCGGATTCACTTTCAGTTCTGCGCTGTCTGACATAAGATCGTGTAAGAACATATGATGGGTGGTCACTTCCATCGTGAATCCCAATGATGCCGCAAGCGCAACCGATGACGCGTCAGTGATGTGACATATGTTTATTTTCATTCCTTTGTATGCCGAAAGCCTGTTTATCGCATTGTATTCCGCCGATGCCGGTCTGTTGCGAAGATGGTCGCGGTTGTTCTTCTCCTCATCCTTTCTGATCATGGATTCGTCTTCCGCGTGAACACTTACCGTCTTTCCCGCGGATGCCGCCGATCTCATGGCATTATGTATATCATGATCGCCGTCCACCAGTATCTTGCCGGTGGTCGAACCCATGAACAATTTGAACCCCGGAACTTTAGGTGCCAGCTTCTCCGCGTCGCATCCGGGCGTCAGCGCCGCATACAGTCCGTAATCAACGAACGATCTTCCTCTGATCGTGCGTTTCTTATCTTCCAGTTCTCTTATGCTCAGAACGGAAGGTACAGTGTTCGGCATATCCAGGACGCACGTCACACCGCCGTGCAGTGCAGCCATGGATCCTGATGTGAAGTCTTCCTTATGCGTCATCCCGGGATCCCTGAAATGAACGTGCGGGTCCACCGCTCCCGGCAGGATCATGCGGTCGCCCATATCCATGCGTTTATCGCCTTTCAATACTTTCTTTACGTCCACGATCTTTCCGTCCTCGATGCCTATCGCTCCGTTTATCAGTTCTCCGTTGCAGAATATACGGCCTTCGATCACTAACATTCTGTTCCCTCTGTTATGTCGCCGTTCGGTGATGTCTCTTTGAACGTCCTTCCATGAAAGGAATGGATGAGACAGTCGTTCTCTTTCCATTTGTTTTTGCCAATGCCTGCTTTCATGCAAAGGTTCTCTAAATATTCTTTCACATCCCATCCCAGTTCCGACGGCACCTGGGGAAGAAGGACGCTTCTCCTTCCTTTGTATTCGAGCATCAGTCCGTCCTTTCCTATTCTGATGACGTTCAGAAGATCGTTTCTGTCTTTCACGGATATGGGTTCCGGCGGCGTCAGTATCGTTACTTCCACAACGACCGCGTCCAGTTCATTTGCTTCAAGCACACTGAACCTCGGGTCGCGGCATGCGGACACTGCCGAGGACCTCAGCGCTTCCTTCAGAGGGATCGCCGGAATGGGATAGCCAATGCATCCTCTCAGATGAAGCGAGGGGTACGTGTTTATCGTCACGAATATTCCGCGCGGTTCATTGAATGATCCCGGTGTCTCATATCCGGTGTGTTTACCGGTCACCTCCTCAGTGATCACGTTACGTGCGATCCTTACCGCTGCGATCCCGTCGTTCGTGTCCATTTATCATTCCACTTCGATCTTCTTCATTTTCTTGTCTTTCGTTTTTTGCTTACCGATGTCGCCGACCGCATCCTTGACCTTGTCTTTCAGATCGCATGCTTTACATACGTTCTCTCTTACGCTGTCGGGCATAGGCGCATTCTTTATGATCTCTTCGACTCCCGACAGGAATTCAATTCCCGCTTTAACGAAATGGCCCTGCACACCCGGGCTGAAGACAAGCGACAGCATTGATTTGATCGCTTCCTCGGCCTTCTCCTTCTTCGGCTCGATCTTTTCCTTTATTGACTCTTTCTGAGCGTTCAGCATCTTCTCCACTTTGTCTCTCTGCGCTTTCACAAGCAGTTCCAGTAATTCATCGGTATTCATATCCTCTATTCTTTTGTCACACATCTTTCTTCTCCCTCCCGAATTTTATTTTCAGCGTATCTTCGTTCATCTCCGCTCCCATGAGCTCCGCATTCTTCAGCGTCGTCGGCAGATCGATGTTCCTTTTGTGGCTGCCGACCTGTACTATAAGCGATGTGTCATGTGATCTGTAAAGCTCCACCTCGCCTTTCATTGCGAACGGTAATTTCAGCGACAGTATATGGAAATCGCCTTCTGAATGGAATTTCATCGGGCTTTCGGTCGCGTATACTTCCGACGGGTCGGAATCTCCGAACAGCGTTTCCGCCAAAGCGTCCAATTTCTCGGAGCCCATAAGTTCCGTCGGTAATTGGTACGCATAGAACATCTTCATCGGATCGAATCCGTGGTGTATCATCTCCATGTACTTCTTCTGCTCTTCCAGTTTTTCTGAGAAATATCCCATGTCAACGTTCTCCGGAAGCATCTTGTTTACTAAAAGGCATTCAACCGTCAGTCCGTAAAGGCAAAGGTACGAGTACGCACGTTTCGTTTCATTTATTACCATGCGTTCCGGGTTCACCACGAGCCTTATCGTTGTTCTTGTGGGATCCTGCAATATGTCTCTTACCTCAGACATCTTCATGTTCATGTCCTCTAAGCTCTTGAGCACGGATGTCGACGGCAGCGGAAAGTCCATGAATCTACCCACGGTGAATCGGGCAACGCTTATCAATTTTTTGAAAAGACCGTAGAGTCTTGTCATATACCACTGTGAAACATCCGGAAAACTAAGCAGCCTCAGTGTTTCCGCAGTGGGTGCGGTGTCCATTACCACAATATCGTAAACATTCCTTTTCTGATAATCAAGTATGTGGAACAGCGCCGCTATGAGTTCCATTCCGGGAAGTATCGCCATCTCCTTTGCCGATAACTCGTTCATTCCCTGCGACGCCATGAATAATTTGACATACTCCTCTATTTCTTTCCAGCGGGTTTCCATCTCATGGATTATGTCCACTTCCAGAGCGTCAAGGTTCTTCTCTATGTTCTTCGGAACGCTTCCTATCTTCACATCAAGCGAATCCGATAAAGAATGCGCCGCATCGGTGCTCATTGCAAGCGTCCTGTAACCCATTGCGGCCAAGCGTCTTGCGGTCGCGGCGGAAGCGGACGTCTTTCCGACGCCGCCTTTCCCTGTGTAGATGATTATCCTCATCGGGAAAACACACCCGCATAAGCCTATATATGATTTCCTGAGGCAATTGCAAAAGTATCTAAATTGAAAACTTCGAAACCGGTATGGTAAGAGTTTGAGACAATGACCGAAACCCTGTTCTGAGACCGAGTCGAAGACGAAGGTCGAAGAACAGGGTTTCGGCGCAAAGAGTATGTGG
>Ga0136643_10016192_pt1 | contig 11203 bp, 10 predicted proteins | sample TergutLab28metaG_FD_96883 | JGI IMG/M metagenome (GOLD analysis project Ga0136643, IMG submission 96883) | Labiotermes labralis P1 segment gut microbial communities from Petit-Saut dam, French Guiana - Lab288 P1 (version 3) (version 3) | ecosystem: Host-associated > Arthropoda: Insects >... | reverse complement strand
TTTATTTTGCATCTTAGTATTTTGATATTTTTAGTAAAAAAACATTTTGTTTGGATTAAACATTTTTAAATTTTTTTTTTTTAAATTTTTTTTTTTTTTTTAATAATACTGTTAGTGTTTGTGGTACACTTATATGTTTAAAATAAGTTACTACATATGGTCAGAATTCTCTTGAGGTGTTTCAAATTACAGACTCCTCACAACAATATTGGACCACCTGTCTCAGAAGGTCCAGGCCCATACAGTATGGGACCAGCATACCCAAATATGAGACCCCATCTTCAGACAACCTCTGTAACCCCTGTACCAAATTCTACAGCCCCAAGTTCACAGCCTGCCCAACTGCAACGCCCAATGTCTCAACTTGTGCATCAAGTTTCACACAACATCAACAAGGTGTGTATCTCCATTGCTTTCCCCACCAATCAGACCACTATTTTCAGTTTTAACATCTGAATGAAAATATAGTGTTACAAAGTATGGATTAAACTCATGTGACCATTGAATCTGTTGGTTGAGTTGCAAATCAAGGAAATCAAATTCATTATTCTCCTAAAGGAGAAGTTGGATGATATTCCTGTTTTTCCTCACTGTGTTTGTTGTTGCAGCTACTTCCAGCATTGTGGGCATTGTTGTCATTTTGTTTGTACATAAAGGGTACATGAAAGGGACTGTCTTATAACTGATACGTATGAAAGAGATGGTTATGTGAAAGATGAGTGGTATGTTCATAAAATGTGGTATCTTAAAATGTGGACCTTTAGGTTGTGTGTTGCCGCCTGGTTGAACATATTGCGTGTATAAATTCTGAAGTGCTTCGCGATTCATATATTTTTAGGCAATGGCTTTGCCTATGACTTTATCCCAGCCCATGGCCTAATGGTCCCACCGTTAACGTACTCTCAGAATCTTGCCTTTTTTCCAATATTGTATGGAAGAGTTTGGAACAGGAGCCTCGTGACATTATTGTGTTGCAGCCTGTAGCAGGGATGGGAGGAGACCACCCCCGTGCTGCAGCCCACTCATTGCCAGATCAGAATCAGAATGTGAATGTGAAGCCAGCAACTTCAGTAGCATCCGTTGTTACTGCGGCCGGTCAGGCCGTGGCCAGCAAGCAGCACCATGAACAACAAAGACTTACACACGAGCAAGTATGTTTGACATGATGCTTGTCTTGATTGGTGGAGGCAGGAGTACTGAATAATTCAAGACATAAATAGTAAATGTTTTTGTATTACTTGCTATTATTATTCCATCCACTTGTCTAAACACTGAAGATCAGGTTTTCTAAGGGTATGAAGCATGTGAAGGCGCAATGTGAACTGAAAGTGTCTGATAGCAAAATGTACAGAATAACATTTAGATACGATGTAAGACATTACAGAATCAGAAACTCAGTGACTCATACTGGCCAACAAGTATTATTAGAATATTGAAATATATGTGGATACAGCATGTTGGGTCATGCGAATATAAAGGAGGGAAACAAGTATTGCATACAGAGTTTTGGTGAAGTGTACTCTTGGGCAGTGTATTAGTCTGTTTTTGGGCTTTGTATTAATGGTGTATTGAAATAGATCATAAATAAATGGGGTGTTATGAAGTAGACTGGATTTGAAGATCTGGCAGTGGGCTCTTGTGACCATTCTAAAGACCCTTTTGGGTGCACTATTTACGAGGCCTATGTCTGCATTCAGAAAAAAGTGTAAACTGTTGTTCATTATTCTTTGCCTCTTCAGATTCTTAACTGTATAGTCTGTGGGTAGTCCCATCATTGCTCCTTGCTGTCTTGATCTGCTACCAGTGTCAGGCTTCTTAGTGTCTGCACACTTACCATGGTTTTGTATTACGTGAGGTTGAGAATGTTTATGATCGTGTGAGGAACTCTAACTGTTAGGTACTGCTGCTTTGTAGAGTTAGTAGCTGAAATTTACTTTTTCTAATAGGCATTTATTATAAAATTAATTTTTGTTGCAGTTTCGTGCTGCTCTGCAAATGGTGGTCAGCCCGGGTGACCCACGTGAGAATTTGGAACAGTTTATGAAAATAGGAGAAGGGTCTACAGGTACTGTTTGTATTGCTGTTGATCGCACCACAGGAAGACAGGTTGCAGTAAAGAAGATGGATTTACGTAAGCAACAGCGGCGAGAGCTCTTGTTTAATGAGGTATGATGCCAGGAAGTTTCTTTCTTGTCTAATCTTCACTGTGATTTTGTGTTATACTGTTTGGTTTGAGTTCTTTAAGTGTCCTATGTCAGTAGACTATTTGTTGTGCATCTGAGGTATTTAGACTGTAATTCAATAACATTGTGCAGCTCTTTAATTTATCCTTTCATACACTTGATGGTTTACATAAACATTCACTTTTTTAACACCAGTCTTCCCTGGCAAGAAGGCCAGTTGAGTCTTAAACTGTGAAGAACAGTGAAACATGATCATGGTTGACAAATATGAATTAATGGGTGAGTGTGCATTGAAAAATTGTATAATTCATGGTCTCACAATTGGAAGCACAATCTTTTTTGTCCCAAGCACTTGGAATTTATGAGGTTTAATGTAGTACTTTTTTGTGTTCAAACATGCATGATTATATGTCTCAGAACATGTAGTGTTTAACATATGGTTATTGACATGAGGTATATTCATGTGCAGTCACATCTCTCGGTGTACATCTCAGTATGAATTCTTGTCTCACATTAGGGCTTAACTTTACAGTGTTCTGGGTAAAAAGCCTGCCTTCCTATGGTGGATTTTCAGTATCAATGAGACTTGTGTTGTTAATGCATTACTTAGGTAATATAAATTTATAATATGACAATAAAATGGAGTTTATCTTCTTATAATAAAACCAACTAGATGCACTAATTTCTCAAATTAATTTATTGAAAAAAAAACTACATGTTTACTGCAGTTCCTCTGTCCATCATCAGGAGTTTTTCACTGTACACACAGCAGTGGTATACGTCATACAGGTTTGCTGACAGCACGCTGTCAGCATACCTGTATGACATATACCATTGTTGTGTGTACAGTGAAAAACTCCGGATGATGGACAGAGGAACTGTCCAAAACATGCAGAGTTTTATTCAAAAAATTAATTTGAGAAATTAGTGCTTCTGTTTGGTTTTATTATAAGAATTTATCATGATGCACAGTCACCTGAACATCAAATTGGAGTTTATCTCTTGGGCTGCTATGATAGGCTGATGCAGAGATAGCCATACAGTTGAATCTTCAGTGAGTTAATTTGTTTATGGCATACTGACTACTTGAGTACAGATTTTTGCCAGTGGTAAGTTTGCCAGACATAAGCACAGAATTTTGCACTTTTGGTATGTTTATAACTGTTGATTTGTAAGTATAATTGCTGAGTTTGTTGGTGATGCTTCCATACTATCTTGCAAATGCTTTGCTTGAATGGTTCATTGGTATGTGTGTGGTCATTTGAAACAAACACTGAAAGATATTTGCTCTTTTTTTAGGTGGTGATCATGCGAGACTATCACCACCCAAATATTGTTGAGATGTATGACAGTTTCCTAGTGCAGGATGAGCTGTGGGTTGTGATGGAGTTCCTAGAGGGTGGTGCACTCACAGACATTGTTACACATGCCAGGATGGATGAGGAACAAATTGCCACAGTCTGCAAGCAGTGTCTTAAGGCACTTGCATACCTCCATTCACAAGGCGTTATACACAGGGACATCAAGAGTGATTCAATATTACTGGCAGCTGATGGCAGGGTATGTTGCTTGTGGTACCAACCACCACAGTTGTATTGCTGGCAGCTGATGGCAGGGTATGTTACTTGTGGTACCAACCACCACAGTTGTATTGCTGGCAGCTGATGGTAGGATATGTTTACTTGTGGTACAAGCCACCATATTCAGCATTGCTGGCAGCTGATGGCAAGGTATGTTACTTGTGCTACAAGCCACCGTATTTACCAGAATATATAGTGGGAGCTTTCTGCACTTCATTGTCTTATGATTGAAAAAGCTTTACAGAATTGTTTTTATCCCTGCTGAGCATGTATTAAAATCACTGTGTTTGTACGGTTATTACAAATCACGAGCCACTGAATAGATATTTGTAACATTTTATACTGGAAAACTTTACACACACCCATCAAGCCATTCAATTTTCATTTCCCTTGGACAGTAGTCATGCCCACATGACATGAATATGTATATGCATTACATAGCATTCATATATGTGTGCAGTTCCTGTATGCCCAGCTGTGACATTCCTGCTAGGCTATTCAGAAAACAGGCTATGTGGAGCACCAGCTGAGAGGTGCAAATGTGTCATAATAGCTCTACACTGCATTTACATTTTCTTTGTGTAGTCTTGCATCAGAAATCATTTTAAAATTGTATGCTGTGCTGGGGTTAATGTTTTTACATATAGCAGTGTGTGATAACTGTGTCCAGGCTCAGTAGTGGAGAACCATTAGCTTCTTTAAATATGCTTCCTAATGTAATGCTTGCAGCCATCATGACAATGCTGGCTATGGAGATCTGTGTATGCTGGAACATGCTCATATGGGTAGACATTCTTGTCTATATCTGTATACAGTGTAAGTTTTCTGTTGCTGGTAGGCTAGTAGTCGTGATAGGGTCCAGCAGATAGCTGGTGCATGGAAGGTCTTGAAATAGGGAAAGGGATTGCTTTGAAGAGTGAATGATGCTCAAATTGTTAGCATAATTGCAAGTCACTACATATACTTTGTGCAGTGTGTAAGCTAAGTACAACAGATAATTGTGATGTTTGTGTTTTAGATTACAATTGACATACATTTGCTGTAAACCACAACCAATTTTATTAGTCCTGTCAACACATGCTATATATTTTGGTGTGTGTGTGTGTGTATGTATGTATGTATGTATGTGTGTATATACAGGGTGGCCCAAAAAAATGTATACATACTTTGACATGAAAAATATTACTCTAAAATCATAACTACTCTTTTTATGCAAAAGCAAAATTGATATGAGAGATGTCCTTGAATTTTGGATTCAATGTAGGTGTTCGAAGTGGCCACCATCGGCATGCATCCAAACACTGTCGAACCCGCCGAACTTCTGCATGAACTACATTCTGTAATGTGTCCAGCGTGATAGCTGCACACGACATTGCAATGCTTTCTCGTAGATCATCCAGTGTAGCTGGTTTACTCCGATAAACATCATCCCTTAGGGACCCCCATAGGTAGAAGTCGAGAGGTGATAGATCCGGGGACGGTGGTGGAAACTCAACAGCACCTCTTCGACCTATCCATCATCCAGGTAGAGTTTCATCCAGGTACATCCTGACATCTCGATGGTAGTGGGGTGGAGCGCCATCTTGTTGTAGGTAAAAGCTTTCGTCCCCATACAGTTCTCGGATGGCGGGTAAAATTGATGTCTGAAGCTTATCAAGATACAGTGCACCGGTAACAGTGCCTTCAAAGAAGAATGGTCCAATCAAACCCCAGGATGACAAACCACAACACACAGTAACTCCCGGTAAATTTACGTGTTTTTCCAGATGAATGTGCGGATTTTCAGAGGACCAGTACACAATTGTGGCAGTTTACAGTACCATTCAGTTTGAATTGTGCCTCATCAGACCAGACAACCTTCCCTGCAAATGCCTCATCATCACGCATCATGCTTTCAAACCACTCACAGTACTCAAGTCGTCGATCTCTGTCGTCGTCATTCATAGCAAGCAGCAGTCTTGGAATGTACACTTTCCACTCTGCACTTTTCAAAATTCATTGTACACTTGATCGACCAACTCTGGTTTCGCGTGAACACTGTTTCACAGACTTTTGTGGTGAACGTGTAAATTGTTGTAACACCGCAGCAGGGGTAGCTAGAGTTGTTGCTGTCCGTGGTCGACTGGATCCTTCTTTGTGCACATCACCAACAGTTCCGTCGATTTCAAATTTATCCCGAATACGCACAATTGTTAGACGTGTTGATGGCTGTGATCCAAACTCATTCCGCCATTGTCGCTGTACCTCGCTAATGTTTTCAAACTTAAAGTACCACTTCAGCACTGCCTTCCGTTCTTCAAATGACAGTCTTGCTTCAGCCATGTTGGGTCACTGTCTTAACGATTAAGGACATCAGCGCCTGTGCCATCTGCTGAGAAAACAATATATTACACTCACCCTGAAATAAAAATTTCATTTACATTTATTCCAAAGATATTGATGAGTAAAGAGTGTGTACATTTTTTTGGGCCACTCTGTATATATGTGTATATGTATGTATGTATACACACGCACGCGCGTGTGTGTGCATGTGTGTATAATTTTATATATATATATATATATATACACACACACACATATATATATATATATATATATATATATATATATATATGTGTGTGTGTGTGTGAACATATGTAGAATTTTATATATATATGTATGTATAAATAACGTATTTAATGCCTGAAGATGGTCAGTATGACCGAAACATGTAGCATATGTTGACAGGACTGATGAAATTGGCAGTGGTTGATGGCATTACATATGTCAGTTTTTAATATGACAAAGCACGATGGTATGAATTCAACAAAAAAAATATGTATTAGAGTTTGTAACTTGTGTGTAAGTAACGTGCACACGTGACACACACTTCTGTTTCACCAAGTGCCATATATTGGCTTTCTTTATTCTGGTGACATTGGTGTAGCGACCAATGTAACATGCACGTAAGACTTGCTAAGACTCAGTTCTGTAGTCTGAAGCTGGTGTCTTTTTCTTACCATGCAGTCAGCACATTTTATTGAAATTCTGCGTCAGTATTAATGGGGTTTTGTTGCAGGTAAAATTATCAGATTTTGGTTTCTGTGCACAAGTATCGCAGGAGTTGCCCAAAAGGAAGTCACTGGTGGGGACACCATACTGGATGTCACCAGAAGTTATCTCCCGCCTGCCATATGGTCCAGAAGTGGATATCTGGTCCTTAGGTAACAGTGCCAGGAGAAACAGTTGTTATATTTCTTTTAAAAAAATTCAGGTATTTATCTGGTTGGTTTTCTAAATACCATCTTGGTGTGTGTAGCACAAGGGAAGTTGTATGCCTATATTTGTCATGGTATTTATATTTTTCTTTTGTAGAGTACGCATAATTACAGGTATTTATTTTTTTATGCATAAAATAGGAAGATAGTATGATCAAACAGAGGTTGCAATGAAATTTGTAAAGGCTACGTTCCTTTCACACACACACTTCCAGTCATACCAGTCTTTCTTGTTTTGGTAATATACGTTTGTATGCAGTAATAAAATGTAATTAGGTGAGTAGTTAAGATGCTAGTTGTACATGTGGATGGTTATATCATCAAGTCCTATTTGAGTGAGATTTCATGTTGTTGTATTCCATTAATATATCACTGCTCTTGTTGAAATAATGGCAATAATTATAATAATTACCATTTGATGTCTGGGAAGAGCTTATTACATATGTATAGATCCTGTTTACATGAAATTTGTTGTTGGGAGACCATTGCAAAGGAACCACATCCCAATGGCATGAAGAGAATGATGGTTAGGCTGCAACAGAGCCAGTATCGGAAAACTTTCCTCTATTCCCAGAAGGACTGTAGGAAGCCTTTTTCATTGATTGCAAGATTTGCTTATCCCTTCATATTACTCCACTGTCATAGACTGATATCCTATTTTTTCCTTCAAGCAGTGGCCCTTTGAAGGGTTACCTTTTTTTTAATATCAGCATTTACACCTACACTGCATCTTCATTTGCCCTGATCTGCCTCTCCCACCCTGTCTGTGAATCCATATCATCATTATCATCACATATGGTGTGATGCTGGAGTCAGTATGTTCTGCTGAGATACTGGAACTCTTCTACCTGACTACATATTGTCACATTGCAGAGACATTAGTCTGCAAAAAGTATGAGCTTGGGATTGACTCCACTAGCATGGCATTCATATGAAATATAATGAAAACTGATATTCTGGGTTAGAAGTTCCAAAAGAAATGCTAACAGAGATTCATTTTATCACTCATTCCTTTTGTCATTTATGTCCAATCACATGCAGCCTCAGACTGCAGTGGTTTTAGCAGCAGAATGCCAAGTCCCCTACAGTCAGGGCAGTCTTGGATATGCCATATTAAATTTATATTAGAAAGTTCCCATATCCTTCAGAGATCTATCACCACCAGATATCTCCTTGTCTGGACCCCAAATCAAGAACGTAGTACATAATTTTATGCCAAGAATTTTGTAGTGAATTCAGTAAAACACAAACACTTGAACTGCACAACATACAGCATGATCCTGTTTGAAGGATCTTTGAAACCCTAGTTCAGCAACTTGAGATGTGCCTTGACTATGATGGCTCTGAGCTTGAGGATGTAATATAAGATCACTTAGTAAGAGTGTGGACAAATGACACATTCTGGCAAGGAACACACACAGTTTTAGTCTATAATGGCATCATCATCATCTGTGAAGTCCAGAAATTTGGTACCTGAATTGTATTACATAGAGTTTTTGTAATTGTTTGCAGGAATTATGGTAATAGAGATGGTAGATGGTGAGCCCCCATTTTTCAATGAACCACCACTGCAAGCCATGCGCAGAATACGTGATATGCCTCCACCAAAACTGAAGAATACTCACAAGGTGAGTTTTCATGCATAATAAAAAGCTGTAAGCAAAAAAGTCATTTTAAACCAGTGCTCAGGAATTGGTAGAGGACATTGTCAGTCCTTAAGTTGATATTTCAATCCTGCTGTGTGTAATGGATATGCATTTTGGTATCATTAATTTGTAAGATTTCTTATTTAATAGCTATATGATCCCTTCATTATAATCTTTCTTAGAACAAAGACGTTTGAATTTAGAACCCCCCTTATACACCACAAATCTATACTGATACCAGCTGCAGAATCTTGCAGTCATATGTTACACATTTTATGTTGCCTTCATTTCTTAAATATTACATTTGACCTAATAACTGCTTGTGATGACATGCACTTTTTTCTGATTTCACCAACTGTCATAAAGGTAAACCTCTGTGTTTAAACTCTTTTACACTTGATTTATTGCTCACTTGTTTCATCATATCAGGTTCAGAGTTTTTTTTTTATTCAAGAGCTACAGGTTTCAAATAGCTTATTTGTTATTCATGTAACAGTACATTAGTTGCTGTTTTTCATGACAAAATATATTTTTATTAACAGATCACTCTACCGATTAATCAGTCGATTAATCAAAGAAAGGTAAGTAGTTAATTAAAAATTATTTGATTGATACTTCTAATAGAAACTAATATGATAGAATACACAGAATTGTAAGGGAGTATTCACTTGCTTGTTAAAACTTTAATTGGATAAAAAATTTAACAAGTTATATGTGATCAGGAGTAAGTCATCAGTGGCCTTGCAGGTGCTTTTGTGACTAATGTGCAGACCTGTTATGAAGCAGATTTAGGTTTGAGACTCAGCCTGTCTGTTTCGATTTGAAATGAAAAAAGCTTTTTTATCTGTTCAGCTTCCCATTATGACATTCAGTTTCTTTTTCATTGTCTTTATTTTTTGCTGACGTAATTCCTGTAGTTTATACAGATTCTTGTAGCAAACTTATCAATCAGCCAGTCAGAATCTGAAGCTGATCTTGACTTCGTGATGAAAATTCTTCTCTTCAGGTCCCACGGTTTAAACATTCCTCTTGACACGCTTTACAGGACTTGTATGTCATGCACGCCCATGTTGTTTCAGGCTGTTTGTTCCTTATGTAATCCACAACTTCAAAACAAAATTTTGAAGTTTTGAACTAATGAAACTAATAACTAACTAACCAACTAACTAACTAACCTACTCCATGGATCAGAGTAATTCTTGAGAAGTTAATATTTTCTCGGCTAGTTGAGACATTGCCTGCATTTTATGGAACCTGCATGTCCATTACTATATAATAAACATTTTGTAAGAGGTTGGAAGACATAAGCTTCATCTACATCGTACTGATTACCTAATCTACCTAACCATATAATCAATTATGAAATTCAGATTTTATTTATAGATAATGGAAGTAACAGAGACATTGAAATCTGCATTATGGTGAAGACCCTCTTTAGTATGATGTAAGTGAAACTTACTAGTGTAATGAATAGTGATGTATTTCATAGAATGCTTTATAAGGCTTTATCATTTTTTCACAGAGTATGTTATGTAAAGCTATATAGATCTACCCAGAGTCCATTTAAACACAACAGTAACTTCTGTTCTGACACATGGTGCTCCATTGTATAGTGCACTTCCTCTCAATCAAATTTTATACATTACTTGTCAAGAATGGTGAGCATTCACTTTACAAAATGTTTTTGTGTCCCTGTGCTGTTGTAGAAACTAATGGTATTTCATACACAGTTGCTGAAAATTTTGAGACTGTAAATTTGCATGATTCAAACTGAGAAGTAATGGGTGGGACATGTAACACATGGGAAACGTGAAGAGTGTGTAATGAAGTTCTTCTGGAAAACCTTCAGGGAGAACACCACTGGCAAGACTCAAGCACTGGTAGGAGACAGTATTGAAACTGATCTGAAAGAAATCATATATGAAGATGTGAACGGCATTTGTCAGGCTCCAAATGGGGTACATTGTCTGGCTTTTGTAATTGTGATAATGAACATTTAGGTTCCATAAAAGGCAGGATATATCTTTGACCACCAGCTGACTGTTAGCTTCTCAGTAAGGACTTTGCCCCTCAAGGTGGTTCATGTGGAAGTAGGCGTAACCACAAAATATTCTTATCGTGAAGTTTCACCTGAACATGCCCTTCACACTGGTGTTGTAAACATGCCTAAGATAACGTACATTTTGTTCAGTAACCTCAGTACACATACTGAAATGTCGAGTCAAGCAGTTAGCACTCCCAGCTGAGGGTTTTCATGGTTTTGTAGCTGGTCTTTGCAGATGCTGATTATTGCATTGAGAATAGTCACAATCACTTCTGGACACACATTTTTTCGTACGATTCACAATCATTTTAGCATGTGACACAACACAAGTGCAGGTGAGAAGTGTTGTTAAACTTTTGGCACCAAACATTTTATATATATATATATATATATACAGGGTGTTTCACGACTTTAGGGCATAACTGCAGGAGGTGATTTCCTAGGTCTTTGTGATCAAAAAAGTTCATATAAACATGTGTCCGATTTTGGACGG
>Ga0136643_10016190_pt1 | contig 11204 bp, 7 predicted proteins | sample TergutLab28metaG_FD_96883 | JGI IMG/M metagenome (GOLD analysis project Ga0136643, IMG submission 96883) | Labiotermes labralis P1 segment gut microbial communities from Petit-Saut dam, French Guiana - Lab288 P1 (version 3) (version 3) | ecosystem: Host-associated > Arthropoda: Insects >... | reverse complement strand
ATATTTGACTTTCACCAAATACTGCATGTTTTACTTATGTTCGCACTTTTGGTCAACAAGGGTTTATGGATAGGTCTGCATGTTGCTTTTTGCAAAATGCCGTTACAATTTAATTTCTCGTAATTTCTTTTGCTATTTTTAATTTTAATATAATTTCTTCTGTTGTCGGATAATAATTCCTAAAAATTCATTTTGTCGAATCTTGCTATGTCATATATTTTCTGCCTAAAATGGCTTATTAACTTTAATTTTGTTATTGGTATTGATATCTCTTGAAAGGAAAATCCCTTGTCCTGTTCGCAGGGTCTTTATGTCGTCGGGGTGATATAGAAACTCTCTAACACGCTTTAGACTTCCAAATCCTGTAGAAGCAACGTCTAGTCCCTTTTGCTGTAATTGATGTGTTACTTCTACTGTTGGCTGTGTACCTAAGATATTCGCCCAATGCTCCGCATTTACACCGCTGTTTTGCCTTAAAAGAACGTAATTATTACAATTTTCGACTACTTGTTCTTTAAATGCTTCTCCACATGCATAATCTAAATCTGAGAGACTTTGAGTTGATAGGATACATGTAACCCCTGCACTTCTGCTTTTGTTCACTATGTCGGTCAAAACAGGGCTGGCATATACATTGATTTCGTCCATGATTAAAAAGGTTTTTTCTATGTTTGATTTGAATAAGCTTCCTATTGCTTTTTTGATATCTATTAGAATCAGTCTCCCAAATGCTGGGGATAGCTCTGGATATATGAGAGGATTTAATATAAATAGTATAACTGCTCTTTCTTCTAATGCTTGTGTGATATCTATACCATCATCAGAGAAGATAGTGCCTATTTCACTTTCTGCAATGGTGCTAAATCTAGCCATTGAACCTTGTGCAATGTTTCCGCTGGTCTTACTGATGTCAATATTGCGTGTATGTTCTTCTTTTGTGATTAGCTCTTGCTTGAGTAAATTAACGCTTAATTCATTGAATTTTTCTATAGGGATATATTCGATGATTCTTTTAAAAGAAAATGGGATATTGCTACGCTTTAAGAGCTGTAACAGTCTTTGTATGTATCTCTCTGCATTTACTTTGTAATGCTCCTCACTCCACTCGGTCATATTTATTATCATGTCTTTCGCCATTGTTGGAGAAGCATTTTTGAATGGATTATATTTATCTGAATTATCAGGGTCGGAAAGGTTAATTACATAGATTTTCCTTTTGTTCTCACCATTCAGAGTATTTACAATATCTAAAATTGAGCCTTTGCCTGTATCTCCCTTCCCATCAATAATCGGTAGGGGATAGCCTTTTTCTAAAGCTCTTTTTATGAAGTTGGATAATGCTACTGTTTTTCCGCTTCCTGTAGTACCACATATAAAGGCATGTTTTGCGTCATCTGGTATGTACACTGGTCTTCTGCCTGCATGACCTATCAAAGTGCCATCTTGTATTTTTATAGGTCTTCTATTTCTAGGTGGTTTGATTTTTTTCAACTCCCTCCTGAAACTAAATATCTTTCTTAGACTGCGGTTTCTTATATGCACAATTAGTATAAAAGCACTTGCAATTGTGATTACTGTAATTAAAATGTGATTATGAAATCTTTCCGCACCGATTCCATATTATCTCTAGTATTTGATTCATGTTTTACCGTTCTCCGTTTCTTGTATTTCGCTTAGCTCTAATATCTCGATATTGGGACAGGCTGTTTTATTCTGCTCTAATATCTTCGCTATTTTTGTGTTTAAGCTGGGGACAACCCATATTTGAGTATCATAGTTCTGAAAGTTACTTAGAATATTTGTCTCAAAGCGGTCTCTTGCTTTTAGTGCAAGCTCTACCTCAACGCAGACAGTCTTGCCATCTTTAGTATATATAAAATCGGGACGATGTTTTCTTTTCCCGAAACCTGAAAGCCTGTGCAACTCAATTTCCGTTTGCATTTCTCTAAACTCTACGTCGTGTTTTTTATTCCAAAAGATTGCTGTATCTAGCACCGCTATATCATGCGTTATTTGCTCCACTCGGATTTTATGGTTTACGCTTGGCAGTCCTCCTGCAACTACTCTTGATGCTTTTGCTGTAACCCTATATATCCCTGCTACGCCGTACAGTATCTTTTCTCTCCTTACGTATCCGGCGTCTATTAGCTTTCTTAAACGTCTGTCACATGCCCTCTGCCCATCGAAACCCGCCAGCTCCCTTATATGCTTCCCCTGACACACTCTCCATCTGTCTATCTCTTTCATTATCTTATTATCTCTATCTACTAATACAATCCCACTCACTTCACTCACCCCCAACCTGACTAACTAACTTGTCTACTCTATCTACCTTATTCACCTACATTTATTTATATGATTATATTTATATAATTACATGTAGAGAGGGAGTGGTCTCGGGTTGAAAAGCCGAGACCACTCCCTCTCTACATGCCCGCAGGGTATGAATAAATGTAGGGGAATAAGGGGGCGGATGTGCTGGGGGTGTTTTGACGCTATTTTTGCCCATTATTTTAGGCTGTTCTCTCTTAGAGAGAACAGCCTTGATACATTTTATTGGAATAGGTTTTTATGCCTGTCAACTATATTTGTAGAATTATTTAGAACAACATTCTCCTTGCAAAATCCATTAATCCATCGGGCATATGAATCATTCGCCCCTCTCTTGTTTCTGTGATACCTAACCATGCATAATTTTCATTATTAAATTGGAAAGTCAGCGTAGTACCATCATTAAAGTCAATTTCTACCTCTCTAAGTATTGCGTCGGTTGATGTTGCTGTAGTAGCATTTCTAAGGATTGCTCCTAGAAACTCTAAATCTTGTCTGTTTGTTATATCCACTCTTCTAACAAGTGGAGGTCTATTACTCCAGTTAAACAATGAAATTGACGCAGATGTTACGCTGTTTTGCGGTGGCTGTGGTGTCGATGGAGCTTGTGGCGGTGCTTCTGGTGGAGCTATACTATCTCCGAATGTTCTCATAAATCTAACAAGAATTGCAGACGCTTCTGCGCGTGTGGTCGTTCCATTTGGGACTATTGTTGTAGTTGTTCTACCATTTATAAGCCCATGATAATTTGCCCAAATCAAACCATCTCTAGCCCATGTACTAATCTGATTCCGGTCTGTGAAGCTGTTCCACTGATTACCTTGCCTTATAGCAGTATCATGTCTTACAAATTCAGCAAATCTGTACATCATTGTAGCAAATTGTTCACGGGTTACATTGTTGCTTGGTGCAAAACGATTATTTCCAATACCTTCCACAATTCCATTATCATATGCCCATATAACATAGGGAGAGTACCACGCATTTACCCTTATATCACTAAATACTGTACGATTTCTAGCATATGGTATCTCTCTGGCTGTACCGCCATGCACCATGCGATAGAGTGTAGCTACTACCATAGCACGACTAAAGTTTGCGCTTGGTGCGAATGTGGTGGCTGTAGTGCCTTGCATGATTCCATTTTCAAATACATGGCTGACATATGGATAAAACCAGTTATTGCTTGATACATCGGTAAATGGGAGAGATGAAACAGGTCTTTCTGTGCCGTCCTCTGCAATCTCACCAACTACTACACCATTTTCTACAATTTGTAGTCTGACATCAGAAATATTTGAAATTTCACTGACCATCTCTCTACCAAGATACAGACGCACATTTTCAAAGATTTTTACTGCATGAGGTGTGTCTGACAATATATCTATACTTTCCACCGAGTATGTCATTATTCCGCCATCTGTGGCTCTAAACCTTATAGTATAAGTGTCGCCATATGGCAGAAAAATCTGCTTCACATCATTTGCCACAAAAGCAAACGCATTACTATTTGCCATCTCTCTTGCAATACCATTAGTAATTTCAGCAACTAAACGTCCTTGACCATCAAATACAGAAACATCAACAGGACATTTTATACTAACAAGCCGTGGTAAAAATCCTCTTTCTCTATCCCTAAGAGAAAGTTCAAAAAATTCACTAAAAGTTAGATTTGGATTTTCATTCATCCAATTTAAGTATGTACGCATTATGTGGTGATGCTCTATATTAAACCCTCCACGTGGAGTTCTGGTCATAGTGACAGCTAAATCTCGACCATATCTACGCCATTCATTCGGTCTCAAGGCAGAAGGACTTGGGACAAGCGGAATAGGGTCGTTTCTGTTGATAATATTGAAGATGTTTGTAAATAATACTGGATTTCTTGATGTGTTAGGTGTGCCAAAGGTGTAAACATATAGATTTTCATATGTCACAAGGTGTTCACTTCGATTATTGAGATTCGCTCCTTGTAAGTTTGCTACAGCCCCACCTCTGCTATGACCAGTCATTAGGACAATATTGTTTTCAGGATTTATTAGCAATCCGTGTTCATTCGCATAATTAGTGAGATTAGCACACAAATCAGCTGTAGCTCTAGCAAATCCAGTATGCACTTCATTCCCGCCAATTGTAAAATTGCTACGCCATTCAGCTTGCCATAATCTCGCCTGTGTACCGCGGATAGCAACTACAATTAGTGTTTTTTCGTTGCCATTCACTACAATGTCTCTATGTGCAATGGAATGTGCTACCACGTGGGAATGGGGTACATCAATATAATTGTACTGTCTAATATATTGAAGTCCAAGCCGTACAAGGTTGTCCCTAATTATATCTCTATCATAGGCATGGTCACTTAATTCGGCGGCAAAAGTAGCAAGGCTATGATTGTAGATGCTTGAACTTTGACTGAATAATCCCGCTAGAATCGTGTTGACTGGCGGTGGAGTAGTATTATCTTGAAAGATATCATCTGCAATATCTCTAAAGACATTCTCCAAATCATCTGGATTAACTACATCAAAATATCCTCTATTCTGCAAAAGATTTTTAAAATGTCTTGCAAATTCTAAGGTCGCTCCAGACATACTATGAAAAAAACCTAGAGCATATACATTGTGTCCATTACGCATTAACCTCTGTGCAGTATGATAAACAGCATTGGCGTAACGCCAGTCTGGCTGTGGATGAGCAAACGGTCCAACCGTTGAAGTAGCCCCTGCATTAGGAAGTCCATCTGAAAGCAAAAGCACGTTGCGTATGGCGCTTGTATTTGATATATCTGCAAGCAATTCTTCTGCCATCAATAACCCAGCATTCATATTTGTCCCACCAGAAGCATTGAGCCCATTTATTGCATTTCTAAGAATTACTGGGTCAGTTGTAAAATCCGCTCGTAGAGTTGCACTATTTGAAAAAGCTACAATTGCAATATAATTAGTTCCGCTTGCATTTAACGCTATATCAACAAATCTTTGGGATGCTTCTCGCAAAGCTCGTATTGGAGCTCCTCCCATGCTACCTGACAAGTCAACAACAAGAACATTGTACCGAATAGCATTTGAGCTACTGCTAACATCTATTTCGTTAACTACTTGAAAATATTCAAGATGTTCTCCTACAAATATTGCCTCAATGTCCTCCTGTGCACCATGCATGGCAGTCCCGACACCAACCGGCAGAAGCGTCAACATCATACAAAGCACCAATACCAAGCTAATTCCCCGAATTATAACTTTTTTCATTCTGCTCATTTCCTTTTAATTTTAAAATTAAATATCTAACTAACTGTGCGACAAATGTACTGAACAAAATTACAGTACAAAGGCTCATAGCAAAATATATCAAGATCACACTATTTACTAATAACGGGACAGAAAAGAAAATGTATAAAGCAATATACAAGAACATTAGCAGAGAAATTGTTGTCAAAAACTTGATATATTTATGAGTTTTGCCTATTAGGTTATTAACCCTACAAGACAACGCGTACAACAAAAGAATAGAAATATGCATTGATACAAGCGTAATAAAAACCATCAAAGAAAGCAAAAATCCAACGCTTTCATTAAGTGTGCCTATTGCTAACTTAAAGAACATCCAAAACGTTTCTCCCCCAATAAAGAATAGAACAAGAATTGCGGGTATCAAAATTCCCCATAATATTAAGTCAATTATCCTTCTTCTAGGTACTATACTTCCATTATTTGAGCCGTTCAGAATCCCCCTTTTTCTTTAAATTCATAAAACATTTTCCCCTCTTTTTTCAAATGTGATATAATGAAGATATAAAAGTCTTAAAGTTCATAACTTTAGGACTTTTTTCTTCCCTTAACCAAACTATCAAAGAGTATACCTTTTGACACTAGCCGGATTGGAGCATTTCTTGTCTTAATGTTCGACAAAAATACCTAAAAATCACGAAAAGTAGCGGAATTTTCTTGACTGTCGCTATTTTTCGTGATATTCTTTTTACTAAGTTTGAACTATCAAAAGGTATACTTTTTGATAGTTCATCTTTTTCTTTTTAATATTCTAAGCTCCCTCAAACGCCTGTAAAACGTGGCTTCCGTCAAGCCTGTTTGTGTTAAAATCTGCTCAAATGTTAATTTCCCTTGTTCCCAGTGCTTCACAAGTATGCTGAAATTTTCAGGGGGCTTTTTGATAGGACGCCCAAACCTTACCCCTCGTGCCTTGGCAGATATAATACCCTCTCTTTGACGTGTTCTAATGTTTTCACGCTCACTCTGGGATACAAAAGACAATATTTGCAGTACAATATCAGATATAAATGTCCCTATTAAATCTTTGTGTAGCCTCGTATCTAAAAGAGGCATATCTATTACCGCTATATCAACCCCACGTTCTTTATTAAGGATTCTCCACTGATTTTGTATTTCATCATAATTTCGCCCTAAGCGGTCTATGCTTTTTATGTACAACAAATCTCCTTGTTTCAACTTTTTCACGAGTTCTTTATAATATGGGCGGTTGAAATCTTTCCCGCTTTGTTTGTCTATAAATGTTTGCTCTGGCGGTATTTCTAATTTTTCCATAGCTACTAATTGTCTATCCTCGTTTTGGTCTGTACTTGAAACACGGATATAACCATATGTTTTCACGCTTACATCACCTCGTATCAATTCTAAAACTTACTTATTATATTGATAGTAGGTTGGGAAATTAATATTCCTTATTTCCATAGTATTGCTTTGTAGGATAGAAGCAAAAAAACCATAATCACCCATTTCACTGGTGATTATGATTTTTTGCTTGAACTTACACCAACAACATCTAGCTAAATACCACTTCTTTAATTGTGGCAATACTTGAATTTGATTTTTCTTTTTCTATCACTACTACTATTTTTTTTATAAACCTTTGCAAGAACATCATTTTCCCCTTGTTATCTAAATATCCCCAGTTTTCTTTTAGGTTTAAAATAATATCTTCATGTAAAAGGGTTAAAATGTCTCCTTCGTCTTGTACCTTTTTTCTTGTTCGTCTCAATTCCATTTCCAGCATTTCATATTTCTTATTTAAAATATCTACCATTTCTCTATATTCATCAAATGGTATTTCTTCATTTACATACTGCTCCATAAATTGCTTTTTTCTATTCTGAATACTACTCATTTTTTTCTCGCAAATTGCTATGTATTCTAACTGCTCACATTTTTGATTTTTCTCTTTGTTGCTCAAATTTATATTTTCAACGTCTGTGAAATCATTTATATTTTCTATGTACTGCTCAAAAACTTTTTCAATTTTTTTGTGAACTATATCAGGACATTTGCAAGTAGTTTCACCTTGTAAATAACTTTTCAATTTATTCATACATCTATATGCCATGACATATACTCTTTTTCCATTCTCATCTTTCCTGTCCCAATATCTGTGTGTGGTAAACTTACCTCCACATAAGCCACAAAATAGAACCCCGCAAAAATAGCCATCTTCTTTAGGTCTTTTAGTTGGTGTTTTTTTCGTCATATTCTTAATTTTTTCTTGCACAAGATAAAACATTTCTTCTGATATTAAGCTTTCGTGATGTCCGTCTACTTCAAAATATTTCGCTTCGTCTCGTATCGAGTATCTCACTTTTCCAATATATGTAGGATTTGTTAAGATGGCTTTTATCGTGACTATTTCCCATCTAGCACCATTATTTTTGGTAGGTATTTTTCTACTATTTAAGTTTTTTGCAATTTGATTGAAAGACTTATTTTCATCCAAATACATTATGAAAATTTCTTTTACAATTTTCGATTCTTCCACGTATATTTCTTGTATTTTGTTCCCTGTACTTCTAATATAGCCATAGCTTACACTTCTGCTTGCTAAAGTATAGCCTTCTTTTACTTTTCGTTCTAACCCTAATTTCAATCTGCTAACTAAATTTTCACGCTCGAACTCTGCGAATATTCCAATTATTTTTAAAAACATTCTGCCACTTGGTGTGTCTGTGTCTATGCTTTCAGTTAAGGAATTAAATGCACAGTTGAATTCCTCGAATAATTCCACCAATTCAATCAAATTCTTTGTACTTCTCGTAAGCCTGTCTACCCTAAACACTAGCACATTGTTGACTTTTCCATTTTTTATATCTGTAATTAACCTATTGATTGCAGGTCGGTCTACAATGTTCTTTCCGCTTATCCCTTCATCGCTGTAAATGTCATAAATTTCCCAGTCTTTTAATAATGCATACGATTTAAGTTTTTCAGATTGACCTCTTATCGAATACCCCTCTTGTACTTGCTCCTCTGTTGATACCCTTACATAGATGCCTGTCTTTAGATTTTTGATCATTTCTTCTTGCCCCTATCTGATATATTTTCAGATAGAAGGTTCATTTTTTCTCGTTTTTTTCTCGGTATAGAGGTTTTCAAAAAAAACTTTATCATTTGTTCTTGTAATTCTTTTGGCAAAGTTATTTTCTGATTTTCTCCCATTGCTCAACTCCATCAAATATATTTATTAACAATATATTGTGATTAAAGCCGATTATGACGGAAACAAAAACGCCTAGTGCTGAAACCATTGATACATAAGGGTTTCCACGCACTAGGTTTTTTATAAAGCCTACTCCATCCGGGTTCACCATGGGGATTAGATGTAGGGTGCTCATGGCGTAGAGCAGATTTGCTTCCTGTCCGGCAAGCTGCTTGTTATTCGCTTCTGCTTTGGCATAGTCTTCCAAGAATTTGAGCAGCACCGGTGTTGTGATCCATTCATTGCCATGATGGGACGCGTTGAAGCTCACCTGATGAGATCCTGCGCCAAAGCGGAGCACGGAAATCTCCCGCCCGCCGACGCTTTGCCCGATTGTCTCGCGCTGAATCTTGGGATAGCGCGCTGTCAGCCCCCGAATGACATAATAGAGCGCAGTGGAAGTGAAACGAATTTGTGTCGGCACCAGATCAAAGCCCAAAGGAATGGTTAGCATCTCCCCCACTTTCAGGTTCTCTGGATGGATATCCGGATTTGCCGTCCGTATGGCTTCGATTGAGGTGCGGAACTCCCCTGCCAGGCGGTGGAAGGTGTCTCCCACCTGAATTGATCGGCGGATGTAACCTGTGAGGAAGGGAGCAAGGGCTGCCCAGTCTTCCGCCCCTATGTGTTCGGATTGCGCCATGCTGCGATCTTTGCGGAAATTGTTTAGCGCATCCACTGTTCGCCGACCGAAGATGCCGTCTATCTTGCCGGGATGATATCCCGCTCGCTCTAAGGCGAGTTGGATTAGGTCAATGTCAGGATGTTTTGCGTTTCGCTTGAATTCTCGCATTCACTTCTCCTCCTGGATTTCTAATATTGGGGGGAACACAGAGTAATACTTTCTCTTTCTTTCAGTTTATGCAGAAAAATTTAAATCGTGAAATTGGCTTTAGAGAATTAATATTCCAGCTGTAAATCGCGGGAATTCTGGCATGATAAATACAGCTCAAAAAGAGCGAGTTTTGCAAAAATTTTGAAGAGATATGTTTTCTCCCCGCCTACGGGGGGAAGAAAACAAGAAATCATAACTTTTAGCACCACTCAAATAGGAGGAAGCATTTTGGCTTATTACAATAAAAAGGGGGACGCGCCACGATGAACATCCGGAACACACGGCGCGTATATGCTGTCATTGCGGCATTTATTTTGATTTTGTCTGTCACCTCACACGCTCTGGCGCTTACGCCGACAGAACTTGTGCCAGTGGGGCAGACTGTTGGTATAGATATTAAGTGCAAGGGTGTGATGGTTGTCGCCATCAGCGAAGTGGAGTCGGCCCACGGCGCTGTTACACCCGGCACTGATGCGGGGCTTTTGCTTGGGGATGTGATCACGCAAATCGGCTCCCATGAAATCACCTCTGCGGCACAGTTCAAAGAAGTAGTCGAGCAGGTGAGAGGCAATCAGGTGTCCATACATGTTTTGCGGGGCGGCCAGACCTTGCAGCTGAACATTACACCGGCAATGGACGAATCCGGCAAGTATGAACTGGGTCTCTGGCTGCGGGACTCTATGGCGGGGATTGGCACTGTGACATTTTACGATCCCAAGAGCGGCATTTTCGGCGCTTTGGGACATTCTGTCAGCGAGGTGGAGACAGGGGTGCTCATGCCTTTGGCTGATGGATCTATCATGCCGGCATCTGTGAAGTCCATCCGTAAAGGCGCACCGGGGGCACCGGGCGAACTCTGCGGCGAGTTTGATTTCACACAAAAAACCGGTGTTTTATTCGCCAATACCATAGCAGGTATTTTCGGACATGTGACAGATTTCGCCACGTTCTCCCAAGAAAATCCGCTCCCGATCGGAACCACCGGCGATTTGACCTTGGGTGCCGCCAAAATCCGCGCCAATGTGGAGGGGATTGCTATCCAAGAGTTTGACATTGAAATTTCGCGCATTTTCTCCGGCGGGGATGATCGAAACATGATGATCACAGTGACAGATGAAGCGCTCCTCTCTCTCACCGGGGGAATCGTACAGGGGATGAGCGGGAGTCCGATTCTACAAAACGGCAAACTGGTGGGCGCTGTAACCCATGTGTTGATCAATAACCCAGAACGGGGGTATGGGATTTGCATTGAACACATGGTGGGACATGCGTTTACCGATGCCTCTCTCGAAGGTTTCGCTGCTTAGTTTTGCATGTGTGTGTCATTCTGTAAAATAGTTTGTTTAAATATGTGTCCCTCGCCGTAGGCGTGGGACACACAAATAGCTTCAATTAAAATAGAACATGTCCATTGTGCGCCAGGGCAACAGCATTTACTATTCACCGAGCGAGGAATATGGTAAACTACCCTTGGTGATGCGGAATGGAGCTAAGGAAATTAAAAGAAACGTTACAGGCAGTAGTCGACCCGCGGCGGCGT
>Ga0136643_10016189_pt1 | contig 11204 bp, 10 predicted proteins | sample TergutLab28metaG_FD_96883 | JGI IMG/M metagenome (GOLD analysis project Ga0136643, IMG submission 96883) | Labiotermes labralis P1 segment gut microbial communities from Petit-Saut dam, French Guiana - Lab288 P1 (version 3) (version 3) | ecosystem: Host-associated > Arthropoda: Insects >... | reverse complement strand
TGCGATATAACACTAACCGTTACGGTAGCTGTGCAAAGCGATGTTCGAAACAGCAGGCGGCATGTTGGTAACGACTGCTTGCAAGGGTTCGAATTACTGGAACTGCTCCGTCCATTTGTTTCGCTGTTACGTCACGGGCATTGCCTAGTAAAGAACATAAAATCAATAAGTGAACTTGAAAAGGTGAAAAATAAGAAACGGAGAACTGGGTCATTTATATAACAATACAATCTTTTTGTGAAGAAGGAGTGAACAAATTTTTGATGGCAACATTATCTAATACAGGGTGTTTGGTTTCGAGTCTCGCATTTTGACTATCCAATTTCCACACTGTGTTTGCAAATAGCTGAAGAAATTTTATACTCAGATCCTAAATATGCTGAAGGCCTTACACCCGTCAATCCGGCACGAAGCCAGTTGGTGGGTCTGACCGAATAGTAATGTTGTGCTCTGTAATATTTTTAACACTCTCTTCATCGGTTGATTCTCTCTGTTTAAACTTAGGCTGCATTTATTACGCTTCCCGATAGCATTTTGAATTATTGTGTGCCAGAACAATAATATCATGATAGATAAACCCGCACTGTTTGCAGCGAATTTGTTAAACGCTGTAGCATGTCTCATTTTAAAAACCACATATTCTGCTATGTAGACATCTATCGCATATGTAAAATAAATCATGTTTCTGAAACAAGAACAAATGAAGCCAACGTACTTAACACAGCTAACTTCCTACTGTTTACTGTCCACCTCAATGGGCCAGAATATATCGTGGGAAGACAGTGGTTACCTCGGAAAAGCATTACTCCGCGTTACATGTAAGCCGAGCTGTCATTACCCTCTTCAGATCGTCCCGCCGCCAGTCTGTATATTGTGGCTCATCCTTGCATTCCGCACAACTGCACTGTTTATTGAAGATTTATTTAATTTTTTCCTTTACTCATGTCTAGTTTTGCGAACTGTCTTCTCGGTTAAGTTATTCCCATCAAAACTTAATAATCATTTCCTCCGAATACCACGCCTTATTGGTGACAAAATCTGTTAGCTACAGTTTCTTAATTTGACTTTCCGTTTTCATATTTGACTGCACATGGCGATGAAATTAAAATTATTTCCCTTTATTCTTGCAAGACAATTAATTGTAACCACGTTACAAGCAAGTGCTGTGACCTCATTGTGCATCGTGCCGGTTTGACACCGCCACAGGCTTCTGTGTGAGTGCAGTTTGTGTAGTTACAGACTTGCGGGTTACATACTGGGTGGGTGGATGGATGGTGGACGAATTGATGTTTCTACCGATCATGGCGAGAGCTACACATGTGCAGAGAAAGTGAGTGCAATTGCCGTACCTGTGTTTACAGTCAGGTTGTGTTGTATAACATGCACACACAAACACACACACACACACAGAACAAGCCTATTGTTTCGTGATTGAGACATTTTTACACTTTTTGCGCGACTTAATTACGGGTCGGCACTGACAGCTTGCATTTGTGCGGTTCGGAATTTGTACACGGTCACAGCGCTTCTCCTTCTGCTGTAAGCATCTCTGGAACTGCCGTTACGTGAGGCTTTGTAGGACGGTCTAAAAATGTGCTTGAATTTGCGCGATATTTTGTATTGTATATATTTCCTTTTTTGGTTTCTTGAAATAAACGTAAATTATAAACTACATTCTTCGATCTGTGAATTATTTAACATTTAACACTGAAGGTGAGAAGAGAAACTCATGCAAAATTTGTTTTTGTCATCCGAAGTATATTCGGGTCCGGTTTGATAGCAGGTTTTAGTAAGACTATCACTCGGTTCTCGATATATTGCACGTGAACACACGTGGCCATGTTCACAGTAGCAATGCTTTACAATTTCATTGCGAAGCACAACAAATCAGATGTCAAACAAACTGTAAGTGCTGCAGGTTTACTGCAATGCAGACTGCTTATACTTAGAGGAAGGTGATGACTCTAAGCTGCAATGGTAGTAATTAAACAGTAAGGAAAAACAGATTTCAGGTGAAGCAGTCCCAGTACAGACCTTGACAGCAAAATATGTTTTGAGAAGGCTGATGTTCCCAGATTTCAGGAATGTCGGTACATGAAAGATTCAAGTTTTTCGGCAGAAATGAGTGCCAGAAAGTATAACTGGGATTCATTCCTTTTGAAACCTAAGTCGAATGCGGCAGGGAAATTGGGGTCAAAAAAAAATCCAGTGACACCGTCGGCAATCGAACACGAGACATTCCGGCTTCTAGCTATAATATCTATGATTTTTAATTTTTCAGCTTCCAAATTGTGGATGTATGAATATTTTGTACATTGGAGTATTTTTTTGAAAATTTATGACGGTATAAAACCCTTACTTTTTAATTACTGCTTTGTGTTTAGTACAGATATCGACGGTAAATTATTTTTTAATCTATGATAGAACTAAGTTAAAAAATTATTTGGGATTAATAATTTCGAGTCTAAGAACGGGGTTTCATTTTTATTAACTTGTGCAAACAAACCTGGCAACGTTTTATGAATAATAAGATTTAAGAAATTTTCTCAGATCTTACTGTTTGTCTGTTACAATTTTATAGACAACCGTATCGAAATTTCGAACAGATGGCTTTGTTAGTGGAGACGTTAAACAGAAAACGTGAGACGTTTTGTTGCTGTTCGTGTAGTCGCCACTGAAGACATGAAGTGCCAGTGCTTACTTCTCCAAACAAACCAGTGTCTTGTTTTGTGCAGCACCGGACCGCAGTTTAACCATTGTTTGCTCATCCAGGATCCTCACATCAGCCGATCTACCTCTTGATCCTCCGTGTCCGCTATGGTATATAATCTATCCAAATCAATATGATGTGAACTTGTCATATTTGAAGGTTAAACGTAAAACAGTAGGTCATTGTCACACTGAAATAGAACACAGAAATTTGTATAACGACCCAAATTTTCTGTATCCGAGGAGTGAACAAAATTTCCAGCAGCAAACCGCTGTTAGTGCAGCTTACCGTTGTAACATGAATTTCACAATTTGACGTTCATTGTTTACAGCTCGGCTGGAAATGACCCAAGAAGGATTATACTGAATCTTTACCTGTGTGTAGTCCGTTTATTGGCAAGCAGTCCAACGTATATTTATTGCTTGCAACACGCTAAGTTTCTTCCATTAGGTCTATCAATAATTTTTCCAGCACTATCCTGTCCTTATTTCTAAGGTGCAGTCTGTTTACTTCGCGTCTGCCTCTTCTAACGTCTCATGAGCCAAAGCCATAATCACTGAAAGGGGAGACATTCCGTTGTCGACATATAGACATTCAATAGAGAAAATATTTCTTATAAATCCAAAACAAAAATAATCTTAAAACAGTGGTTCTGTGATAAATGACAGAAAAGGTGTGTATGGAAGCACTACAAATTGCCACGACCAACTGCCTCCACCGAACAGAATCCTTCTTGAGAAGCTGGGGGTTTCCAGATAGAAAAGAAACCCTACCGACAGTTCATTAAGGTGTTTACAAGTGGCCGAATTATTCAATCCAGAACTTACTGCCTTATAGCTGTACAAGAGACTTGAATTAATCCCCGGGCTTCTATTTTATATTGTATTGTGGGCCGGGAAAATGTAGTTGGAATAATGAAATGCTAAGGCCTTGTTGGTCAGGGGATCGCATTCCAGTGGGGGCATTATTTTCCGGACTCATCCAGACCGTCTGAGTCCAACTCAGCCTCCTAAGCAATGGATGCGGAGTCATTCCCGTGAGTAAATATGCTGGGGCGTGCAGTTTACCAGCTACCGCCATGTAGCGCCGAGGTTAAAGAAGGAGTATGGCTATAAATATTCTCCCCATCTGGGCCTTCGTTGACTGCTCAATGAGAAATTTACGTTTTTACGATATCGTTTTAAATGACAAGAAATTTAATTTTAATGAGACTTTATAATCATAACTTTATATACATACCTTCCCAATTTCCGAACCCTATCGCCCAAGAAGCAAGACAATGTATATCAGTGGAGTGTGGTCTTTTATTTGTTATTGCTAAACTGCCTGTGGAATGCTAAGAGTTCGCTGTAGTGATATTTTTGTGAAGGCACACGTGTCAACTAGGGCAAAACTGGTGATTAAATGAAAGTTTATATGAGCTGTTTTCAAACACCAACTTGTTGCACTATTTATTTACAGATAAAACACGTGGTAAAATATGTACGTTTAGTCCATTCAGTTCTTACTAAAACACTCCTACATGTTTCAATCCTTTCGGTTCATCCTCAGGGAGTAAGCAGTACCTTTATTTGAAGTTATTGAGTCTTTCTCTTGGAGTTTTTGTATGAGGGCGGTATGCATGTGGCTGTGTAGGTTATGTTGTGTACGGTACGGTTTGAAGTATTGAAAAGTTAATATTTTCAGTCGATTTAACTCTAACAATATTAGGCGTAATTATTTAATACATTTTAAAGACGCAGACAAACAAAAATATTTGATTTAAAGGTTCTATTTTGCTGGCGGTATGTTGAAAGTGTCAATAACAAATACATGAGACGTAATGCGATATTGTTATATGTCTCACATTTGCCTGCATCCTTGGAAACCAATACTGCTGTCGTGTCTGAACAACTGTTGCAACATTTCTTTATGTGAAACGTGACAAGGGAGGTGTTACATGCTTGGGCATTTGTGAATGACTGCAGTTAGTTTGCCGTGTGAAAGTAGGGAAGGATTTGAAAATGCTTTGTGTTGATGATCTACCATGAAAAATTTTGCTTCGAGGTCGCATTTAAGAAATCTGTTAGTTTATTTTGTTACCGATGGCAACAAATCTTATACTGTACCGTAACTACAGAGAAAGCAGAGAAGCACATTACACCTAATAGGACCAGAAAGTGACCACCCAGAACGATATTTAGTGTTTCTTCCAAATCCTGCATGAACCTGTGAAGGAGGTGAGTTATACAGATATCACAACAGGAAATGTTTTGTGAAAGACATTAGAGTACGATGCAATTCTATGACTCTAAGTAATATTTCACCGTAATTATAAGCATTACTATTAAGTTGGTCTGATTTCATGACGATTTACCGTATATTCTCGAATCTAATCCGCACCCGATTCTAATCCGCACTAGTTTTTGCCTACTTCTTAAACGAAAAATGTTATTTCGCGGTTCTAATTCGCACCTTTCCTTCAACCGTCCCTTGCCAACAAGACAAACTGATCAGTTATGGGTGATGACGGCGAGTCTGATGAATAATAAATTATAATTATTATAAAATATATAATAATATAAATAATAAATAAAAAAATAAATTATTGCATTGTATTATTCTTACGTCACGTACAGCTGCTCTGTCTTTTTAAAAAATCCAGCTCACGACCGCGAATTAAATCCGCACCGATTCTAATCCGCATCTGATTTTTTGGCCCTCTGAAACTGTAAAAAGGGTGCGGATTAAAATCGAGAATATGCGGTTTATGTTGCTCTTTTAATTGAGGATTCGTAACGTCATTATAAATGCGTCTTTTCATTTTGCGGTTGCACCAATGTGTTAGGCAATTTCACATTAACTTACGCTATTATTTCTTGATGGTGTCGAATACACGCATTTAACTTAGCTTGCAAGTCGGAGTTTGCAATTGCATTATCATGTTCATCTTCCAGCCCGTAATGAGACGTGATATGTTACTGTCTGATATCCAATGTAGCCGCTTTTACCTTTTCGAACTGACTACAGGCGACAGAGATCAATGTGATAACCAGAAACAGGAAACCGCAGGTTATACCCAGCACTAACAGTGACGTGAAACACTGTAAACAAGGGGATATTTACAACTGAGATATATGTTAAAGTAAAACATTTAAGTAATTGTAGTGACATTCTTGCAGCTGTCTCTAATGACTATAGTGATATAAGTATTCAGATTTACGTGACGAATTTAACTCCCATCACGTTTTGTGTTTCATTTATGGATCGTAAGTTCACAACCGACTGAATTGACGTTACATTTTATTGTAACTGAATAGGCAACTCTCAAGACTGAAAGCGACAGCAGTTTGACACATCCCTGTGGCATTCTTTCTGTGTGCTCCCACCAATATAATTACACTAAAATAGTCCTTCAAAGAAAATGGAGTAGTGGGATATGAATACGTGAAGAAGAAAGCCTGGTAAGAGTGGTGGATTACATATAGAATATTGGCCTCAACAGTTTGACGAAGAATAAAGGACATTGAATATACTCAATTACAGGCCACAATGTGTAAAAAAATATTGGTTTTTGTATGTACAGTTATTGCATTGTTATAATCACCAATTTACTTTAAACGCCTGCTGTTTTATTGTATCGTTCCATTACGTAGTATGCGCAGAGAATCCCCCCCCCCCTTGCACGCAACGTGGAAACGAAGTGATGAAGGTACAATTATCTCCGGCAACGTGATAGATATTAACAAAGTAATTAAATAACGCGAAATAAACTGTCACCCTTTGGTCAAATTATCCAAATGTGTCAGTGCGCGTCTGTCTGTAGTTAGCTGTTAGTGTTTTTGTGCGGTTGGGCGACAAATCACGTGACACTTAACGTGTGGCTTGATGTAGAAGTGCGATGGTGTAGGGAGTGAGATGTTAAAATTTGTGTATAAATTTCCTAATAAACTGTAAATGTGAGGAGAGTGGGTGCTGTGTTCTTTGTGACCGAGGATATTGTGAATCTTACAGGGGTATTAATTAATCAAGTGTTTCCGGTTTTTGGACTGTAAGTATAAGAAGAGAACACAACGACACTCCAAAATTCACATCAAATTTATTATATTATGAGTATAAATTAACGACATTACGGGGCTACACTTTTTCAGATTCCACCAATCATTATTCCATTCATTACTGGACATCATGAACGCAGAAGTTACCCCTTTGAAAAAATTGTTCATATTTTAACCTTTAGCCTATTTTAATGTACTTACTTTCAATAACATAAGTGTACACACACACACACACACACACACATATATATATATATATGTATGTATGGTAAGACTGAATTCTAAGTCACGAAACACAAATGCAGGTAAATGAAACCAAATTTATATTTTTACAGTTCTCAATGTCATGAAGGTTGAAACATGTATTCAGAGGTTAATGAATAATTACCATCTAGACAATAAAATTGTGTAGACAAAAATATCGGTATGCTTTTTCATTGAATACGAACACAACGTGATGCAAAACGTGAAAGCAATTCTTTATTTAATTGAGAGATATTTTTGCCTGTGAGATGTTAACCAGTTCATAGAAAGGTGAAGCATTCCAGTCGAAAGGATACCACACCATGAATATCATTTCATGGTTTGTCACGATGCGTATTGTTGACTGCACGATATGAACACTTAAGATCGCTGTAGCTGTTCTTCTGCTGTACTTCGTAGCGAGCTGGATCCTTCCTGCCGCTGTCAAGTGTCCGGTGTCAGCGTCTCTGGTCGGCAGATCTTCCCACGTGAAGCTGTCTGTTAGGTTCAACGCACGTTCAATTCTGCGTTGTCGGATTCTGAGACAAAGAAACCAAACCGTGATATAAAGTCAGGTATATAGGGAAAAGGAACTTCAGAACAGGATGAATTTCTTGACGTCCTGACGTAAATATTACGTAAGAACAACCATTTTGTAGCACAGGGTTTCTGAAAGCAAGAATGTAAATTTACTCTGCGGTGTAGAATACAATAATTTCCATTGTTAAAATTTCTCGTACTCTTGCCATGAAAACAATTATTCTGTGTGAGAAAATGTAACATTTTGACACCTCATTTGATCTACTTAAAAAATCAGTCTAACTGTACGTATGCTGGTGACGTAAGGCTCACTTTACTGTCCTGTCTCAACTACATCTTCAAACACTACCGTAGTCTGTAAACTTCTGTAGACATTGCCTCAAGCAGACACCATGCTTTAGACGTATTCTTCTATATTATAACATAAACATTTAGATCTTTAGCATAGAAAGTGCTTTGGATAAACTGGATGATGCATATCTGGAACGAACAGCGTTCTGTTAATTTATAACTTTTGTAATATATTTGTGTTTATTTCGTTATTGCTCTGGATGTGAATCCGTGGAAAATAAACAGATTCCTGTGATGTATGAAACGTGATGTCCAGAGTTCTGGCTTACCTGCAGTAGAAAAATATTCATAGAACATTTGTGAACCCAATCAAAGCACGTATATTCGTCATGACATGTCCCAAATCATCCCTGTATATGTACACATCGACGAACATTCCTACAAATGTAGTGCAAGTGCAGGAAATCGCTGTTATCATGTAGATAGCGTAAAGAGTCGACATTTTCTTCATCTTAAACGGAATTCCTGCTAATCTTAAGAGGAAAATAATCGAACCGAAACGACTGTTTGGCATTTGCTTTACTTCTGGTACTTCGTTATACATACTGAAATAAAGTACTTAACAAAACATTTCCAGAAGTGTGTAGTATTTCCCAAAATACTGTACAATCCAGTATCATCTAGTATTTATTATGTTCCCACTGCTTCGCTGTATGTCTGAGAGACAGAACTGCGCTCACGGCACTGAGCGTGTTGAATGTTTGTAACTGGTGTTTGGGACAGAGTGCTGATCAATACTTTGTGAAATTGCATTATTAATGAGAGATAAAAGTTTGTATTGCAGAATCATTAGTTGATGATTAGGAGTATGCGCGGTTCAGTGTAGGATCGAGCCATCTATTAAGGAAGGTTTGTGGAAGGAACGGAACTAGTTCACTGGTGTAGCAGTTTAATTCACAATATTAAGAAATTTCACGGAGTAATTAGGAGATGATGTATTGTGTGAAATTGATTAAAGTGGAACTATATACGAGAGACTGATTTTTTCGTGAAGAGATTTCCATTATCGGTGTAATGATTATTTTCTATCTTAAACTTTATCGTATACTGAATAAGTAGTCTAGTACAGCCGAAAAGGTGTTTCACCACAGATTGGGTTTTGAGTGAGTTTTTAACTATTCTTCGCCATAGACAAATCCTCGGACTTACGCTGATGCAATGGAAGGAAATAAACAACAGAAAACAGAGATGGTCTGACACGTTGATCGTCAGGTGCCTATGTATGTCAGGTTGACTAAAGGTAGTGGCGACAGAATTAGCGAACTACAAATTACATTTTATGGTTGTAGAAGAGTACAAATCGATTAAGCTGAGCACTGAATGGGCAGTTAATTTTTTTTTGTTTGAAAGAGAAATGAATCGTAAATGTAGGACACGATTTGTGGTTCATTGCAGTAACGTATCAACATTTAAGGGAGTTTACTGCATTAACCCTTTAAACCCCAAGTTAAATCCCATCTGCCATTTGCTGGCATTATTATGAGCTCACCATATTCTGCCCGTTGGCAGGATAACGGTTAATGCGAGTAGGTTATATGTATATTGCAGATTTTCGGAATGTGCCGGTCCAAAATGTGAATAAAGTGATAATTCAAGAAACGTTTAATGATTTGTTAGAGCATATGATCGAAACTTCTCATAAGTACCGTGCGGAAATTGCGATAGGAGATTTTATTGCAAAATTGCACGGAGTAGATATTTGAAATTGCTCGAGGAGTTATAACTGCAAATTTGGGTAGAAGAGATATTGTAAACTGCATTAGATTTTTTTTCTCCAAAACTGGGGAGAGGAGTTAAGTGAAATTGCTGTAGGCGGTTTTGTTGTAAAACAGCGGAGAACATATTTTTTAAGTTGTGATATGAGATTCTTTTTGCAAAAGTGGGGAATTCGGATATTTTAAATTCGACAATGGGAGTTAGTGTGAACACGAATATAGGAATTGTAATTGTATTATTTCAGTCTAATCTGCCACGTAAATTATCGAATTTTCAAGATCACATTCCTTCCATATCGAAACGTTTAGAAATCTTTTAACCACTCTTGATGTTAAGCCTGAACACATTTTAAGAGACAGTTGATGGCATTCAATTGTACGTTACGTCCGACTTTTCAGTGGAGCTGTCTGTCAGACTGATCGCTGTCTGGTAGAGGCGAAAATTGGAGAGGGACTGTATTAATGTTGATTAAACCAGAAGTGAGATATGGAGGGGTTCCATTTCAAGAAGCTAAACAAGTGGAAGTTAACACCTTAAAGAGCCATAATATTCTTCAAGTTTGGAAATCATACATGTTAGTGTGGAGATAATTATTGCTTGGGAAACTGTCAGAGAGCGTATCAAAATATCGTCTAAAGAGATTTTATGGCATGTGAATTAGATCATTATCAACCATGTTTTGATGAAAACATTTCAGAATTTGTAGATGAAAGAAAAAGCTCAAATGCAGTTCTTACATTTTCTAGCTAAATTCCTGCAGATATTGTGAACAAAATAAGACCTAGAGTTTGCAGACATTTCAGGAACACGTGAGGGAATATCTGAAAGTAAAATTAGTGAACCTGTAGCAAGGAGTATTAAGAGGAGTACATAGAATTTTATAGAGTTTTAAATGAATTTAAGTCAGGATTCCAGCCTGTAGTTGACTTAGGAAATTATTATGTAGTGCCCAACTCCACACAAAGCCTGTGTGTGGTAATTATTGTGTGTAATGTGGTGAGGGTTGTGATTATTTGCCGGTAAACAGTCTGTAAACACTGAAGATAAACAACATTAATAGCATCCAAAAAAGAGCAGAGTATTCGGAAATTTTTAATGCTTATCAAAACGGATGAAATGCTTTTGTATAGGTGTGAAGAGCGCCTATTAGTTTCTTTCTACTTGTTCGTCTTTCGCTTATAACCGGCCAAATTTCAAAGAGGGGAACACGAACTCCACCCAGGGAATATAATGCGTGGTTTTCACAGGAAACCTTAAGTGTCTACCGACTAGATGACAAGAAGTATATTTGTGGTTAGGTCTCTTTAATTTTATTCTCATAGTCACTACAAATTTTATACTTTACTATTCACAATCAATCTACTTGTGTCCGGCACCGTTACAAATTGTATCAATCAATGCACCGCTTTATTATCGCATGTTTTCCCTTTCAAACCGTTTACACGAGCGTCACTAACCCAGCCTGTGCTGGCTTCACGGCCTCTACTCTCAACAAGCATAACAGCTGTCTGATAGATGTATGCCGAAAGGGGCATAGACTGTGCCGTTCCCAGGGAGACAAAGCAGCAATATGGTTGTAATCCTAGCTAAAAGCACGCTGCATCCCT
>Ga0136643_10016187_pt1 | contig 11205 bp, 8 predicted proteins | sample TergutLab28metaG_FD_96883 | JGI IMG/M metagenome (GOLD analysis project Ga0136643, IMG submission 96883) | Labiotermes labralis P1 segment gut microbial communities from Petit-Saut dam, French Guiana - Lab288 P1 (version 3) (version 3) | ecosystem: Host-associated > Arthropoda: Insects >... | reverse complement strand
GTGTTTTGGGTTATATCGGTATACTTTAACATAAGGAACACTCTCCCGAAGTCTGGCACATTCCTCCTGGGACATCCTGTATATGGTTTATTGCTTGTCGCATTACAGTGGTAATACTACAAGCTTTACAATCTTATAGTTGATTTCGTACAGTTATTTGCTTATTCTACATTTAGTTTATCAAATTTTATGTCGTTAATAAATTTTGTAAATTCATTGTAGTGTCTTCTTATCAAGTCCCTTTTGGTAATTGGCCATCTGTTTATGTATGTATGTATGTATGTATGTATGTGTGTGTGTGTGTGTGTGTGTGTGTATGTATGTATGCATGCATGCATGTATGCGTGTGTGTATGTATTATGTATGTACGTACGTGTGTATGTATGTGTGTTTGTATGTATGCATGTGTGTTTGTATGCATGTGTGTTTGTATGTATGTGTGTTTGTATGTACGTGTGTATGTATGTATGTATGTATATGTGTGTGTATGTATGTGTGTATGTACGTGTGTATGTGTGTGTGTTTGTATGTATGTACGTGTGTATGTATGTATGTATGTATGTGTGTATTGCCTGTAAGTGAAGGTACTTTTCTCTTTATCATTGTGTCCAGGCAGGTTCCAGGAATTGACCAGTGTAATTGCAGTCGGTCTAATGAACTCGTTAAGATAAGTGTTTCTCAACCTTCTTGGAACACAACCCTCTTTGGGCCAATAGCTTTGTCTCAGAAATAAAGAAATTTCTAAAAAAAATAGATATAACACATATGGAATTTTAAACATTTTATGACATGAACACTTACTTTGGCTTGAACGAGTTTAATTTTGCCAATCCTCTTACGGCTGTTACATCTAGAGAGAGTATCCTTGAGCTAAGAAATTTGAATTTTTACGTGTTTTGCGGGATATTGCTTAAACTGAAAAAATTACTAACGGTAAGATAACTGGGCCGAAAAAAAATCATTTTTCTGATCACACAATTATTTATCTGATCACACAATTATTTATCTGATCACACAATTTTTCGCTGAGAGGCTGGCAAACTTGGCAGTCAGTTAAGTGTCATTTTTTTAATAAAAAATTAAAGCCGACGTTGCTGCAGTGTCACTTGAGGTGAACGAATTTCAGAAAGTAATGGTTTTAATATTTCTACAATTTTAAAGCGAGTTAATAACTATAAAAAAAATATAACAATACGTTTATCGAATTAGTGTCAGTATGAAGGAGATTAATTGTGGGCCGGGTGGCTCAGTCGGTATAGCGACTGAGCTACGGACTGTACGGTCCGGGACCGAATTCCGGTGGGGACGAGATTTTCCGCCTGTCCAGACCGACCCTGAGGGCCCACCCAGCCCCCTGTATTATGGGTACCGAGTCTTTCCCGGGGATAAAGTGCGGCCGGGTCGTGCTGCTGACCACTCACCCCCTTCTAGTGCCGCGGTCATGGAACAGTAGAGCTATACCTCTACTCCCCCTGTGGGCCACACCGGGGCTTGTAACGGGATCACTTTACCTTTTTTTTTATTAAGAATGTTAATAACAATATTTCTTGAGCCAGCTTTGAGACAATAATTTGGGGCGCAATTCCTAGGTTGAAGTAAACGGCTTTAGGTTAAGATAAATAGAGCGTGAAACTACTTTTATCTTTATCTAGTGGCGAAATTTAAAAAATAATTTTGCAAACCTCCACAGCATATGTCAAAGTTCATAATACTTGCGTGAAAATTTAATGCAGGCTAAGACTGGCAAAAGCTGAATTGAAACAAGAACATTCTGAATAAGTGTCACGTACTAAGGAAAGTCAGTTTTAGGCCGTAATATATTGCAGCTTTGCGGCAACTTTTCAAAAACAGAACATGCTAACAACCAAAACAACTGGCACATTAACCGAACCAAGTGTGATCACTGTGATGCTGCAAAGACAGGCCTGATTATTTGGTACACATAATCTGCAGTACTGCTCAATTGGTGTCGAATCAGATGAAGCTGAAGAGGAGAGTTAGAACAGGGTGAACTCGACACAGAAGTGTGCCGACATCCTACAGGCCCAAACGTAAAAATGTTCTTAATCTATGCAGGTTCTAATTTCGTTTACATTTCAATAACAATTATTGTTAGAGACCAATATGCATAATGACCTCTATTAGTTAGCTTGTGTGGCAAAGATGTGAGGTGCATCGGTGGGAAGACAGAGTGAATTTAGCAGCAAAATAATAATTCTGGATGCTAGTGACGGATCTTGAATAGCTCAGTCATTATAGTACCAAGTTTAAGGGCTGGACAAAAGAGTAATAACCGTTTGGTTCCTACTGGAAGAAATTCGTCTCCACAGCATCCAGGACGTATTTAGGCTCTTCCCAGCATTCCTAAAACGCGTACCGTGAGTGTTTCACCTGGTTAATTTGGTCGAGGTTTGAAGGTGATCTTTGATCTTCATCTAGTGTAGAGAATAAGAGAGCCACGATCTACTTCTCCATTCCCAACCTACTTCCTCATATCGTGCGGGTAATTAAGCACAGGGACAACTTTGTCTCGATACATCGCATACTAGAGGCCGACTTTAACAAACACTACTATAACCTTACATTCAGGTACGCTCTGTGGGCCGCATTACAGACATGGTAGTATCCCCACACATTTATCAGTATTCCGACGCCCAAAGAGATGGTCTGCATTGGTTCTTCCGCCTTTCGGACGATTCCAGACATGAACCCATATATGCACATTGTCATTATGAACAAGTGAAAAGCAAAGAAGAAGCACGAAGTCTTTCCGGTGGCGTCACCTGAAAGAGCAACGAATGGCAAAGTGAGGAGCTGACACACTCAGACGTCATAATGGAAGTGACAAATTTGTGGCGAGAACAACAAATATGAAGATTTATTTTTAAATAGTACCAAATATCATTAGAATGATAAATGTCAGGGAGGATTTTTGGGACCAAGTAGCACGAATGGGGGGATATGGAACATTCTCCAAAATTCGAGACAGCAAATGTGAGTGGACTATGCCACTTGTAATAATTAGGCTTCGATGGAAGAATAATATTAAAATGGATCTGAAATGAGTAGTATGTGTGTGAGGGTGTAGAATGACATTGATAAAGTTAGGCGTATTGGAGAGCTCCTGAGAAGTAGGTAAATATCGTGCGAATAACCATTAAAGGGAAACAGCTTATTGTCAGTGTCTTAGGTAATCCAGAATGGTACTGGAGTTGCAAAAATGCCGCTACCGCAATAATGCAGATGGCGAGGGGGTTTTTTTTTTGCAGACACCAGGGAAAAAAACATGTAGCTAAAGAAATACATCCTTAAAATCAGCAGGACAGAAAAGACACTGAGGTTGCGCACTTAGTGTGGTATGTTTGGGCTTTTGGGTCTGGCGGGCAACTGGTATCATTTTTAGTTTGTGGTGGCGCTATGACCCTGCTGCGTGTCAATATATTAATATATTATTACACACTTACAGTAAGAGTAATACACAGTAATATTGGATATGATGATGATGATAATAATATTAATAATAATAGCAACAAACCTGTCTGAACGTTAGTATTTATCTTTTTCCAAACAACTCATTCTTCTGTTCACATCAAAAAGTTCAATACGCCTCCAGATTAAAATATTCAGTGTTTTATATTAAAGAATAATCTGAATAAAATTCACAATTATTATTCTGTATCAAGATATTAGTTTTAAAATCCTATACGTTAACCACTTTAATCTCGAGATGATTTCCATGCTGTACCTGTTGTCCAGAGAACTTACCTAAACTCGAGGCCAGCTGGCTGAGCCGCAACCAGACAATTCTGTACTGTCCTACAGTCTCTGCTGTGCAAGTCTCCTGCCTCATTTCTCCCTGTAGCAAGAAATCGTACAAAAAGAAAAGCTGATATTCAAGTTTCAGTGTAGGCGTCTTTGATCAGGCATGCGTTATTCCATATTTACTGATGGAGTAGTTACAATAATTGTTTGTTATTTAATTGCTATTGTTTTCTTAACACAATTTAAACCATTTTAGCTGTATTTCTGTAAGTATTACAAATACCAAATAGCCTCATATTAATCTAATTGTTTTTTCTCGAAACCCCTGAACTTGCCAGCAGAAACAAACCTTACTTTTTCTGCGCTGGAGCGCAGCAACACTTTGCTCTAACATTATGTGTCATCTTTTGACTTATATTTGCATTAAGTTCGATCCAAGCGGGAACTATGTTCTTGTAAAGGCCGTTTAAACATTACTGACATCTTTCGGACGTTGGTGGAAGTAAACATGCTGTGACTCACACACAAACCAAGCCTATTTCGTAAGATGTGGGCGTGAGTTTCGTTTACCTAATCCATCCTGAAGTCCGGGATATATCCTCTGACAACGCAACAAGTTTTCTTCTTTAAATAATCCACGATTTTTGGCGTGAATATTTCGCGTTTTTTTAAATATTCCTGAATTTTGCAGTTGAGTTCAGTTCTAGCCAGTTTTGCTTTTTGTGTTAAACTGCCATAGTTTCTGTCATGAAATTCTTCACGAAAACGTAGAGTTGTTTTAGAGCACCTCCTTCTATTGTGAATATATGTTTATGATCATAAAGCATTGCGTCATGAAAATACATGAGTAAGATTTTAGTTTGTGACATTACTGGCACAGCAGCTGACATTTTGCTTGCCAGTATAATGTCTGCTATTTCTGCCCAGGTTTTTAGAAAATTAGGTCATGTTGACATTGTTGAATAAAACACATTATTACAAAATTTCATGAAACCCCGTACACTGACTCTTCACTTGTCAAATGCGGACAGCTGGACAGATATCCACTGCTATCAAAATAGATACAAGAATATTACTGTCTTCCGAGTTGTGACAATTTGTGGCTTATTAAGTATATTTATCATTTTTGAGGAGTCGTTTCCTCATTTCTCAGGGTTTTCCACTCTGAAGTTATAGGTCGAGATTCTCCCGAATTCTTCAAATAACACTACATTTTAAATGCGTGCTTAGCATTATTTCCTCCCCTCTTGACCTCATCACTTATTTGTTGCGTTTAAGCAGCCAATCAGACATAAACCATTTAGGAAAACATTATTTCTTCTTACGTTTCTTTATCACTCATAGACCCAAAGTCTTTTAATTTAAACCATTTAGAGGTTACTAACCATTTATATTTTGTGTACAGCACCAATGCATTGATAAACTATATTTCATACCCTGTTTCATCGTCATACAGAATTTTGAAATGTGGGATTATTATGAACCAAAAAGAAAGTCGTCAACAGACGTTTAGTGTACATCCTGTAGGCAAAATGTAAATCGACTTTCGTTAATTTTTATCCCAGTAAACAAAAGGCTTGTTTTATGACTGAAGTTACACCTTATTACTTTTCATTAATAGTCCTTTTGTTTCTAATAGATGAACACAAACACACACTTGATTTGCTTGCAGTTTTCGATAGATGCAATTAATGCTTCTTTTTGAAAGAAGACACACAAATTTTTAATGTTAGGCTTAGGTTCTAAAGATATTTTAATCGATAGCTTGAAGGCATCGATATATGTAGCAAATTGCCAATTACAAAATATTCTTATCGAGTGTTTTATTTTTTTTTTACAATGTTGTTCGAGCAATACTTGTTTAAAATTCTGAGAAGTGATAATGCTTAATTTTTAAACGTTCTGGCAAACCATGACAATTCTTAAATAAAGGTTACGTAACAGCGTGTATTCCATTCAACACGTGATTGATAATTGTTTTTTATAATAAATTGAGTTACGCGTGATTTATAAAGACGTGTCTGAAACACATTAAGTCAAAGTTCTAAATTATTTATTAATACACGATAAACGTTTGGTGTCTTATAAGTTGGTCATTAAATGACTGCCTATTCTCGAGTTCTCTTTATCTGATTATTATTTAATTCAGTTAGGTGTTTTAAGGAACAATTTTATATGGAAAAAATTTACACCCGCAAACAGTTTTCTTGACGGATTTTACGTCAATAGATCGATAATTCTCTTGATAACCGCACAAATATCTCGTTAAAACTTCAGCAGGTTGGTGCCATTTGGAAACATAACGTACGACTAACGCTAGTGTGCTTGGCGCTTCATTTGTATATTTGCATAGGGGAGAAAATATTCCTAACGGTATTTCAGAATGTAACGTAACTCTTTATTAATTTAACAATATATAATTAGTGTCCTTAAAACACTGATGGCAATAGCAGGAAGGGCTAAGAGAAAACACACAGTATTATGGTTATTATATGGGATGAGACTGATTGGGATCGAAATTTCTAATTATTGCCGCAAATACGTAATTAATACAAAGGGCTTTTGCGCCACCCAAATGATAAAGAAAAAAAATAGGCCTGTGTCAGTCGATAAAGAAACTCCCAAATTTTGTGTTTTTATGACCGTGCATCTCGATATAATCGTGTAAAGAAACCCCAACTTATAATTTAGTATATTTCGTCAACCTCTACATGTTTCGGACGTATCTAGGTCCATCATCAGGAGGTACAACCGTATGTATACAACAATTTGTACTTTTTATTCCAAACAGGACAACAGACAGTCTTCTAAGAAGAATAATAAGTAGCAATTTTTATATACATACAGTTGTACCTCCTGATGATGGGCCTAGATACGTCCGAAACATGTAGAGGTTGACGAAATATACTAAGAATGTTGTACATGAAGTTGGTTTTTTATGGCACGGAACTCTCAAATTTAGGTTTCAAATAGTCTGGACGACTGATATTGTCATCATTTGTCACTAATTTTGAAAGTGGCTACTCCACAAAAAGAGTTACGGCGTTTTCTGATCTTAGAAAAAACGGAGAAGGTAACAGCTGTGAAACGTGCATTTAGAACAAGAAACTATATGGAACCACGCAGAAGAGTACACATTTGCGTCTGGTAAAAGACGTTCAAAAAGAAATTTTCCATGTGCGAAGACAAGAGTCCGTGTTTGCTTCTGCGTCTGATACATCTGTTGACCTTGTTCAACCTTGCTTCAAAAACAGCCCCTAAAAATCAATGCGCCTAAAGTGTGGTGTTTTGCAGCAAACTCAACATGCTCTCTCCCATCTCTAGTGTTAACATTCGCTTACGAAACTCAGTTTTTTCAGGCTCTAAAAGCATAAGATTTGGCCATGAGTTTTGAATCCTGATGAGCTGCAGACCAGAATTAGAACCGTTACTTTCCCACAAGGTTCATGTGCAGTGACGGGGCCATTTGCCGCATCAAACTTCAAGTGACCCGGCATAATGTCAGCGTTTGAGGAAACATAATTTCTCATGACTCCCTCAATCAAAAACGAGATTCACCGCAAGGAATACTTTTTGTGCCATCTTAGAAGAGCGGTGGGACAACAGAAACGACGAAATGTTCGTCCCACTGCCGCTCTTCCGCTATAGTTTAGAGAGCAAGTTACAGTTGCCACTGTTACCGTCACTAGACACTACACAGTGAGTGAGTTTATCTGCCTTGTGGTTTGGAAGCAAAAGTCGACTCACTAAATTACTCGTATGTGCACAAATTTGAAAGTTTCTCAATCGACAGATACGGATGTGAAGTTTCGTGTACCATTTTGAAAGTTTAAAGGTATTTTATGTTCGTCCTGTTTTAACCCTTATCCTGCTAAAGTAGAGAATATGGTGAGCTCCTAATAAAGCTAGCAAATGGCAGATGGGATTTGATTCGGCGTTTAAAGAGTTAATATAAAAAGTATAATATTTTTTTGTTTGTGATTTCTCTTTAGGCCTCTGAAGGCTCCAGTTTTTCTGAATTATTTTTAATATGGTGTTGCTGGAGTTTTTTAGAAACAGGCTCAATTTTTGTCGTCAGTTTTTTGTGCATCAGACCTTAAAATTCCTGGCTAAAGCCTTCCCGGCTTTGGAGATAAATTTACAGGTGATGATCCAAAAGGTTCCGAAGCAGTTAAGCAAAGTAATTATGACGTAATATCCCGGAATTTGCCACAGGGGAATGTATGGTGCGCAGAAGTGGAATAAGATGGCACAGGCCGCAAAGACGAAGCAGAAAATGCCACCCAAATTGCAGGTCTTCTTCATGTTAAGTACGAGTGGTCTCCGAGTAGCTCTCAGGTATGACATCTGAAATGGAAATTTAAAGATTGATCTAGCTCAGATCTCTTGCCATGTGTGAGTTACTCCTGTTAGTAAAATTATTTTATGTTTTCCAAAAGTACTTAACATCTGTTAAACACAAGCATTTTGCTTACCTGAAATTCAAACCACATGCCCATGTAATGAACTAATTTGGAGATGTCCAGCCATGCAAATATAGGAATGCATATGGCACTAAGCAACAGCGACATCATCATTGAGTAGAAGATTGTAGTCAGAAAGTCGTGATCTTTTGCAAGCAATGCAGACAAAATATAGCGGAAGATGAAGCAAGTTATAACTGTTGTTGACACATAGAGGCACACGGAGTATGCCATGATCGCCGAGAACTTCTTGAATGATGGAACTTCTGAAATTGGATTGAATATTTCTGAATTGTCTGTACAGCGTTAGATTTGAAGTTCTAACAGCCGCATTGTTAAACATTCATGATTTATGGGAATGTTAAGCTGAGTTAGATGGTAAATAATTACAGAGTATTCGAATGAGGGTGGTACATTCGAAGCGTCGGTAATCATTTACCAGTCGACACGGCATAACAACCAAGAAGAGTTGAACCTTCTGTACCGGCACGGATCACTTTAACGTGCAATGTTGAATACAGAATGCAGGAGGGGATTTTAAAATATCTCGTATAATACGAAGTAATTAAAAGATTGTTGTACTTAAGTCAGCAGAATCTTGTCTTTCATTGTAGATATTACAAAAGCGTAGAAAATAATACGCGCTGTGACAGTTCAGTAGAGGACACCGAAATACACACTACTTGTTGGAATCTATGGATTCCTTAAGAATGTCGTGAATGCGGATTACTTTCCTCGCAACATGGTTTCTTCACCCACTAAATTACACAATTGAAATGTAACTGAATATTATTGTAATGCACTTGTTAAAATGACGGTGCCAGTGTCCGCGCGATCTAAGGCGTAGATCTGCGGCCGTTCGCCTGCTGAGATCCTGGATTCGAGTCCCACCGGGGTCATGGATATTTGTCTGTTGTGAGTGTTGTATGTTGTCAGATAGAGTTCTCTGCGACGAGCTGATCACTCGTCCAGAGAAAATCTGCCGACTGTGATGCGTCGTTGTGTGTGATCTAGAAATTTCAAGAATGAAGAGGCCATGGCCCGCGTTGGAATGTTTTAAAATGCAACAGTAATTATTTATAAAGACTGTACTTACCTTCAGTTGGCAGTTTAACCGGAAAGACTCCAAAAACACGCATGACTGTTAGAACTGGTCTCAGCTGGTTATGAAAAAATTCATTTGAAATACTAGAACTGTCCCAAATGTGATCGTTTTTTGCATATCTTACTGTTTGTTTAAAGAATATGTTTTTTCTAGTTTCAAAGATAGATGGTATAGTTTTCTCTACGCCAGTATAAAATGTTTTTGGATGAATAAATTGTCGTTGTTTTGGAAACATGTCGCGACCGCGCTGAGGAAATATATAACTGATAAAATGTGTTCACAATTGTGACTCTCTGTTTATTGCATCAGAAACCCAAATTAAAAGACAGTGGCTTTTGGAAGCTAAGAGAAATGTTAATAACATTAATATATTGCTGCTGCAGAAAAGAACAGAGGCTAGCAAATTGATTGCCCAGAGTAATACACTTAGCTCCACATTAGGGATTATTAAAAACCATACAGGGTGAGCATAAAGTCTTTCCCTGATAACAAAAATTTATTACAAGAAAACTACTGTACGCGGAATACAAACATATTTTTTTATGTAACTCAAGAAGTTTTTACAACACATCAGTACACTTCAACATGTGCTCATTTTGTTGCATGGAGAACGTCTTATCGATAATCAATTTCTCTCCACGTTTTCTCCAACATGTCTTCAGTTATTGCAGCAAAAGCGTCTTTTATTCTTGCCTTAAAATTTGTAATAGCTGGAACTGGTGTTGAAAACACTTTGTCCTTAACATACCCCCATAAAAAGAAGTCAAGAGGTGTGATATCCGGCGATCGTGGTGACCAGGGTGTCGATTATCTCTTCCAATCCACCTGTTTGGAAATGTATTCAAAAACCAAATGTTACAAATGTTACAATAAACACATGACATAACATTTTAGAAACTAACTTAAGTAATGTTAAAAAAAATATATTTGTATTCCACGTAGTTTTCTTGTAACAAATGTTTGTAATCAGGGAAAGAATCTATCCTCACCCTGTATTATAATCATTCCGATCTTGCTAACAGAAGGCCTCCTGTTCAGGTAGGTTTATTCAAGTTTTATTAGCCGAGAGGCATGGGCTACAAACAATACAACCCCTTGTCTTCCGGTTTTGGGTTGGGTTAGAGACCAAAATTTTATCTCGTGAAATAATACGAGTTAATAATTATGACGGAAAAGCAAGTAATGAATAAGTAAAGACGTTTAGGGGATGAAGATTATTAGAAAAGCGCAAACCCAAGGGTTGTCTGAAAAAACATTCCACGCAAAAATGGCCAGTGTTAGAATTGAACCATTTATATTTTATGGTACGGGACAACTCGGTAAAGTTACTGGCTAATGGCTCGATGGCCAGGGTACTATTTCTCCTATTGTCAGTAAGTTTTCTTCTCTCCCTGCAAGAGCAGACTTTAGGTCTGCTTAGAATCATATTCATTGACGATGGGAGTTAAGGCAGTCGGAATGTGCACCTGTCCAATCGTTGAGACATAATGCCATTTTAAAGAATGGTTGGATGTTTACTGTTACTTTAATTCACCACATCTGCCTTAGATACCGGGCCATTGAATTATTAAGAAACAACTTTCGTAACTGTTGTTAGAAAAATTATTAATTTCATTTTTTTCCGGAACTTTAGTTCTTAAGATGAATTTCACTTATTAAACAGACAGAAATTATATAAAGTACCAAAGTTTATCCTTATGTTGTAATCACATTTGTTGTTTTATAAATTTATTGTTGTATTGAGTGTCGGTCCGCTTCTTCCTTTTGAGGATTTTACGAGTACCTTGGTGTCCCCTGGATAGGTTACCGGCCCGTTGCAGGGTGAGTCTAGTGGTGGGGCTGCCACCTTGAGGCCTCTAGACCTGCATGCTTTTC
>Ga0136643_10016185_pt1 | contig 11205 bp, 7 predicted proteins | sample TergutLab28metaG_FD_96883 | JGI IMG/M metagenome (GOLD analysis project Ga0136643, IMG submission 96883) | Labiotermes labralis P1 segment gut microbial communities from Petit-Saut dam, French Guiana - Lab288 P1 (version 3) (version 3) | ecosystem: Host-associated > Arthropoda: Insects >... | reverse complement strand
TAGAGAAATACCCTCTACTAATCTAAGAATTACCATAACCCAAGCCCCACAATCACAAACAAAACAAAAAAAAAAAAATAAAAAAAATAAAAAAAAAAAAAAAAAAAGAATTATATCTATAGAAAAAAAAAAAAAAAAAAATGTGAACAGGTCAGGTACAAAAGTCAATAACTGTCCAGGCTGCACAAAAGGCAGGCAACTTACTGACCACCCAGAAAACTATTAACTTCTCAAAGACTCTGCTCCCTGCAGTCAGTTAGCAAATTAATATCCTCATATGCACACGCATGTGCACGCACACACAAACACACACAAAGCCCAACATCACAAACAAAAATTTAGATTTATAACACATTCAGCACCTACATTAAATTTTTAAACAGCAGTGTTCAATTAGTTGCATGAAACAGCAGCATTAATGATGCAAAGAATAATAATAATAATCAAATTAATTCCAAATATCCCACCAAAATTTGACTGAACTACAACATAAAGTTTAACAGTTCTGATTTTTTTAGTACAAATATCTATATCTAACAAAGTGTTAATCAAAACAAATATTCCATTGAATGATGATAATAATAATAATGATTACATAAATACAACCCTTAATATATTTTCAGTCTGTCAAATGAAATACTCAGGAACATGTTTCATCTAGTGTGTAACTTGAAACTTAATGTGTCCCAACTTCATAAATATCTTTACTTGTAATTACCCCACCATCACAGGCCTTCTAATCTGTAAAACTCAGTAACTTAAGCAGTGACATTTAAGTTTTTAAACATCACTACAAATTACAAAATGCCTATCTGTGATACAGCACCAGAGAAAGAAAATGGAATATTCAGTACTTTTTGCGCCTTTCAGGCACTGTGTTGTGATTAAAAAATACACATTAAAATCACGCCAGTCTCATTTAAAAAAAAAAAAACTTCCTGTCAAATTAGAGAGAACTGTCGACCATTTTACCGTAATGGAATATCAGAAAATCCGTTTTGACATGCTACAGTAATCTTCTCCAAGAATTTCACACAATATGACCCAAAGACAAAATGTACAATGCCTGCCATAATGTGGTCCATCCATGGAGTGACAAAAGGCATTAAGGAGCAGCTGCCGGCTTACGTGCATAGCGAGAAGAGCACTGGTTCTGTAGCAAGGGTCACAAGAATTGCTTTCTATGTAACTCATCAAGATTATTCGTTCTGAACATGATGGCTAATCTAACAGCAAATCTCTATAGACTTCTATGTGGGAAACACTGGCTCAAATCTTGGCCAGGATACAGATCACACTCAACGAGGTTTCCCATGTCTCCCTCAGTCCCACAAGCCAAATACTGTAATAGTACATCATTTATGCCTTAACTGTCTCCTTCTAAATCCTTTCAAATTTATTCACTAGCTGCCTCATTATTAATGATACACAGTCCAAGATACTGACAGCCATAAACTAATACCCTTCCACCCAGTCATTTTTTTTCAGCAGTGCTTGATTATAAATATGGACACAAACATGGATATCAGTGAATGTTGCATGATGACTGAGGAGCTGCTATATAAGATTCCCATATACACAGCAACACTTAAAGACCACATGGATCAAGACAATGAAGGTAACATAACAGAAAAATGTTCAAATTCATTCTGATGCCAATTCCAAAAGTTAATGAAGAATTCTGCATTCTGAAGGAAATATAATGTTCATATTTCATATTGAAGCTACATGTACAAAATAAGCACTGGGAAGAACTCTTTGGTACAGGCTGTGTATCATGTTTGGTTTGTTTCATTTGGTAGGGTTTATTTATTCCATATGTGAGAGAATGATGTTCCATTAGTCAGCAAACATTTATTCTCATGTAAATAAGGACATTACTTCAATCTGTATATTAATAAGCAGTATGTGTGTTCATATGTATTACACACAGATAAATAATGAAAACAACAAAATATAGAAATGTGTGTCACAACATTTTCACCATAATTTTTGTGATCAGCATACTGACTTCAGTGAAAATCACCTTACTTCAGAGATGTCTTCAAAAAATGTAAAAAATCAATTGTGCTGCTTTATGAGTAAAATGATTTGAGCTCATCCCGTTAGAATGATTGCTTAAATGTGTACACTTCCATACTGGGGAAGTGAAGAATCTAAAAATTCTCTGTTACTGAAGCTCAATAGGGGAAGTAAATATGACACAGACAAACACAAATAAACTTCATAAGGTTAATTTTTGGCTGCTGTTATCTCTATTTTTAATTCAATGGCAAGATAAATAAATAACTATTAAATATTCTGATGTTCACTGTGACTCTTATAACAGTAACAAATACAAAATTTTCATTTCAAATATTCCAATTAATTCTTATTCTTTTAAACGAGTCATTTTTTAATTCCTTGTCAAAAGTTATTTTTCAGTCAACAAGCAAGTATTCTCCAACAGGCCTTTCAAGAAATAAAAATGTATGCAATCTACATGAACTACTTAAACTTTTAAGTGGTTTTCCAACACCATATCCTGGAGGACGTAACATTAATTTTCAGAATTCTGAAGAACAATGCACAAATCATATCAACATACCTTTATCAAGGCTCTGAAAATTCCTTGTGCTGGGGAGTGGAATCTGAACATGCAGCAACAGTGGAAATATCATGGCTGCTGGCATATCCATATCTGCAGTGAATGCTGTTAAAATAGTTACATACGTATAAAAATAAGGAATGTCATTAATTGCACAAACAGAGCAAATATACAATTATATGCTCTTAAATATGATGAAACAAATTCCTTAATCCAACAGTTAGGAAAGTTAAATGCTAATGTAATGCTAATTTATTTCAAGTACAGCAGTCACTACATCCTCCAAAATGGCCCAGCAGAGTATTACTAAAAAATATGGTACAAAATGAATGATATAGTTTTGTTACAGAATATGTACAATGGGATAAACACACACACACATACATACACACACACACACACACACACATAACTCAAAAGATGAAAGCATTATGGTAAATGGTCCTTGTGATGAATATAAATAACTCTTTAACAAGAAAAGAAATGGATAACAGGGTAGCACGTGAGAAGTTTGAAAGAACGGAATTTGGCACCATGCCCAGGAGGGAACTCTAGGCCAGGGAATATCATGTCATTATGAGCAAATCAAAGCAACCGAAGGGTAAAGAAAATAGAGTCAAGATATATAAATAGAGAGACTCAGTTGTTAAATATAGAATTGAAAAGACAGGAAACTGGAATAGAGTGCCAGAAGAAATGTAGTGGGCATAAAGAGCAGTCTGTTTGATGACACACTATAGATAATACACTCTGGAACATACAAGGACAAGTATAGCTTGAAAACTTCAGAACAGGGAATGGAATAATAGAGAATGAATACCTTATTTAGTAATGTCAAACACATGCAGCCTAATTCACATATAAATATCAATTAAAAATATAAGGGTTTGGAAGCTGAACAGATTAACATGATACACACACAATGGAAGGTAGGAATGCTTGAAATTATCTGATATTTAGGCTGTTCAACAAAATATCTTGAAAGCTTCATGTGAATATTCAGTGGACTGTTCTGACTACAAAACGTTGTGTCACAATGTGTCAAAATTTGAACCATTATTAACACACACTCAAGCATAACCCTTTACCCCCTCCTGGGCTGAGGCAGAGAAGTTCATCAATTCCATATGCACACACACACACCATTTTGCTGGTAGTCTGATTTCAGCCATTGAGGAAAGAAGGTAGTTTGTTACATGTCTGGTTGTTCATGTAAAGAAGTGTTCATACTGTGACAAAGAATATAAAGTTTACAAATGATAAGTATGCAAAGATTTTGTTTACAGATTCTGTGATTGGAATGCATGGTTAGCAGTCCAAGAAAACATATGTCACTTTCCAAACAATCACCTCCATAGAACAGCAGTATTCAGCAGCACACATCATGCCAAGACATGGTATTATTCAAACCAAGTATCAGTAAGCATGGTGTACAACACATTCATGACCAATAAGATACTGCAAGGGTCGAACATTATCCTACAGCAAATGCTCAACAAATTACCTGGATGCAGGTATGATAAACTTTATTTCAGCAAGGTTTGTAACTGTATTATCGCCATTCCCAAATCTCTACCCCAGGGATTATGCAGATGAAGTAGATCAGGGTCACTTTTTCAATAAGGACACTGGTATAAGCATTAAAATCATCTAGAATGTGATGCCATGCTGACTGGTAAATAATGGACTGCAAGGCCCAGGAAACGGAGATGGCATGCTTCTGTTAGAAACTATTTATCACTCAACATAGCAGTATGTCACCTTAGATTTAAATCTTCATCAACTCTGACATGAGAACTTCAAATCCCACACAAAATGTTTCATTTCATTACAAGGCCCAATTTACATGAGATTGGAAAACCTACTGCCACCACACCTAACAGTCCTCACCATCCCACTGCAAGCAACATCCAACATCACTTTTCAGTAAATGTGCAGTACAGTCTCCCCAACAACCAAATGACTGCCATGGTCATTTTGTTGATGAAACATGTTTAATGGCACACTATGATCTTCATTTCAAACCATCCAATTGCTATACTTGGCATCTATTGTTTTCAACTTGCATGGATATATGAAGGTACTGCAGGGTCTGAAGAAACTGCAGACATGAGAACTTATTGGGCATTATTGACAGTGCTGTTCTCATACACAAAATAAAAAAGAATGCACACATTTTGAAACTACAACACTCGTGCACAGTCAATGTCGAGGTCATTTTGAATAACATGTTGCTGAAATGCATGAATACTTAACAATGTAATGGATGGGATCACAACCTACGTTGATAAGATACTTTCCACTCATAATAAATAAAAAGATAAACAACTGAAGTTCAGAAAACATTTTATGGAGCAGCATGTAAACTAGGCAATCAAATAATATATCCTTCAAGTCTACTCTTCAACATGTAATGGACACAGGCAGCTAACTCCTTTCTTAATATCTCAAGGATGTAACTGCCTGTAATGTGCACAGTATCAACTACATACTCCCTATTTTTGTGTTCCACAATGCAGCAAGCCACCCCATACAGCAGGTAAGACACACTCAGTTTTACACCAAGGGGGATGCCACCAATCTACAATTCTTTTTCACAACATACATTGTAGCTGTTACTTTCTGCACCCAGCCCTGTTACTTACAAGTAAGGTATGCCTGACAAAGATCAATACAAAAACACATGCATTTTCTTCTCAATCTTTTGAACCATGAAATACATTACCACATTGAAAAATGTGCTATACAAGTTACTGTTATTTCATGTCACTCAAAACTACACACAACCTACAATGTTGAGAAATGTACAAAAAACAAAAAGTGCAACAGTAGATATCCAGCAAGCCACAACCTGCCACTGAACTGGATCTTATTCATTTTTATATTTACTTATTTAATTTTTTACATTCAAGTGATCCACATTAGGTTAGAAAACCTGTTGGATATAGAAATAGTCCAAATGTATATAATAGAAAGCAGTAATTTGCACAATGACATAGAAAATAAAAAAGTACTGTAATATACAAAATGTATATACATCTAAATCAAGACATATATTAGAAAAGCACAAGCATGAATAATAAAATTTATATGTAGTTTAATAACAATCAGTGCTAAAATCAAGGCATATATTAGAAATGCAAATGCATGAGTAACAAAATTTATATGTAGCTGAATAACAACAGTGCTGTTTAAATTGTTAAAAGAAACAATAAATTTGTATTGAAAAATTACAGTACCAAACCAAGATGTTTAGACTTCATTACTGTTAAAATATTCATCTAATGTGTAAAATGAATTTAAATAAAGATAGTTTTCTAAACCCAGTTTAAAATGTTTCACATCACAAGCAAAAATTTTTATATAAGAAGTTTATTAAAAACCTTGATGCCAAATTTTTTATATGTTGTAACATTTAACAGATGACTTGTTTCATGTCCTACAGCCATTTCTGGGGCTGTAATGGATTGACAAAATGTATGCATATGTGTGTGTGTGTGTGTGTGTGTAATGGTTGATAAAGGTTACAGTTTTGTCATGTGTTGATACCATGAATCTCAGAGTTTAGTGTATAGTGATCTTTATTATTAAACACAAAAAATAAAGGTGAATGTGCAACTAATGAACGGTAGTGCAGTAATGGCAGTGGCTGGAACCACTTCTTACTGGGAAGGAAATATTGAGGGCAGGGGTTCTATACACATTCAAAATATACTGTCAATATTATTGCCATCAATATACTGAGGTTAATGTCTGCTTAACATATCAACATATTTCTATCACTTGTCTTTACCGAAGACATCTTTCAAGCATGTCATCTTGTGGGCAGGGTTATTACCCATACATTCATACACTATGTCTGAAAACGCAAGACTGACAACACTGCCTTTATACTGTACATAATTACTACTAACATCAGGTACATTTTGAAAACCATATGACCCTTCGTTAATATTTCCTTTCATCAACAGTATGCCCACACAATTGCACAATTGTAAATTCTGTTCTTATTCTAATAATAAAAGCCAACAAGATGCATAATTTCTCAGATTTATTTTATAAAGTATTCTACATGTTTCGGACAAGTCCACTGTCTATCAACAAGAATATCTGAACACTGTATACATGCAATAGGTATTTGTTATGCTGAAACTTTAAAGATGGGTAAAATTACTACTGTATATGTGTACACTGTAGTTAAACTGTAAAACATTTTGTAGGTAAAATTCTACGTTATTCTGTCCGAAACATGTAGAGCAATTTATCAAATAAATATGAGAAATAGTGCATCTCGTTGGCTTTTATTATAAGAATATATCATGATGCACGGTCCTCTGAATGTCAAATTTGTCCATTCTGTATCAACACTATTAACTGCCTATAGGGCCCTGATATTTGGTACGAGGCACAGAAAACATTCCTCTTCCCTGCTCAAGGTCTGACAGGTCTGCAATGTGTTCATACACCCACAAATGGCAAAACGCTGCTGATAGTTTACTCCCTTTCTTGTCAGTAATGGGTATCATCCAATACAATTTCTATTGCAATATGTACCCCGAGGCCCTCTGGGCCGGGCCCACACTAAACTGACAAAAACAGAAACAAAACATAAACAGAACAAAACAGAAACAGTACAAAAACAAAACTGAAACCACTGCCCACACACACAAACACACATACGACAAAACGCAGACATTTGCGAGATGTTTCAGTGTTCTGTCTACATTAAGCGGACAGCCGCAGTGAAGTTAATACATCATGTGGCGCTCCAAGGAAAATGAACACATATGCATAGCTGCGGATGGCTTTATATTCCTCGCATCAAAAATATCAAAAGAAAAAATCAGAGGCGTTTTTGGGTGAGGTTAACACTGAGTAAACGAAAAACACGAACTTACACGTCTCCTCCCTACACCACTTTCCAGCTGTTAAATGCATGTCAGTTGTACACTGCGCTGAGACCAATCTGCAGGTGAACTTGCAACAGAAACCTTTTGATCTTTACCGACCGGCTACGGGACACTGCAGAGATGCAGAAAACACAAACAACTTGCAAAAATGTTTCATAAATGTTGGAGAATTGTTGCAGATTTGTCGTAAAACAACGATTTTGTGCTTTGTCAGTTTAGTACCGACTTGGCCTTAGACGTATGTTGAACGGACCACACTACATACGTACGACATATAAGGCGAAACGCTATATATCTACAACGTATTAATTTGTACCGCAGTCCATCAATCCGTTGGCTCCGTGATAGCGCGGCTTACCACGGTGCACGTGAGGTTGCAGGAAGAATTTCAGAGAGAATCTTATGTGTATGATCTGGCAACCACCTGGTGTGCATTCAAAGGGGATGTGGTTGTGAAGATGGCGTTTGTTTGATGTGTAATAGTTGGAGTTTTTCTTTGTATGATTTTGTATCTTCGTATTAACAAAATATTTATGTCTGGTGGTAATTTATTTAAAAATGGCCTTCTACGTGAGCAATATATGTCGCCTTTGTATGTCACGGAAGGACGTATTAATCCCTCTTTTTGATGACAACCGGGGCCAAACTCTGTCACTGCCAGATAAGATAATGAATTTCGTACCCGTAATAAAGGTACATTATAGCACATTCAGCGCTTACATTGTAGTTAGTCATACGAATGAAGCGTACTGGGTGAAAAAATTGGACGTTGCTAATGCTTGCTGTAATTTACTTCCAGCTGTATGCTGGTGATGGGTTGCCAGCACAAATTTGTGAACCATGTGTGCGCCTTGTGAACACTTCATACGCATTTAAGGTTCAGTGTGAAACATCGGATACCGCTTTACGACAGTACCTGAGCACACATTCCCTTCAGGTATTTGCAAGGAATTTGATTTAATGAATTTTGTCCTTTACAGTGAAATGATGCAATAGTGCAGTAACCTTGTAAAATAGGTTAGGGATGTACGCATGTAGGTATTTAATTGCAAAATAAATGACTGTCTGGATATTTAACGGCACCACGTGAATTACTCTTACTTAATGAGTACATACAGTATGTTGAACACGGTTACATCTGTGACTCATCTTCAGCAAATGCTGACCACTTACCTTGTTTCATGTACCGCCTTTATAGTACTCACTTCCAAGTCTGCAGGTATTGTAATTTGAAATTTGAATAGATATGAAGGTTCGGTAAGGTTATAAAATAAAGATGGAAGTTTTGTGCATGCTTAATTAAGCAACATGCCGTGAAGACATATAGAAAAGTTATGGTGTAGGTCCACACATTCTTTAACTAAGGTCACTGGTCAGCTTAATGCCTCCCCACTTTGTTCTTGTTATCCACTGGACAAGAGGTTGGCTAGGACACAGAGCCACCAAATACACCATGGAGAACAAAATTTTTTTTGCTCCTACCAAAAATCAAAATTAAATTTTTGGATAACCAGAATTGTAGCTATGTCACTGTACTGACTAAGTTATCCCAGCTGGAGGGCATTTGGTGTGGGTAAATGTTGGATTAGGCTGGTTTAGTTTTGATTATGTTAGTGTTTTGGGGGTTTTTGATATGGTGCAATAGAATTCACTACTTCATGTCTTACAATTTCATTGTGAAATGTACAGTTGCTAATTGAATCCTCTTGTAGCCTAATGGATAGAATGCTGCAGTTGTAATTCAGAGATACACATGTTGTCCAAAGATCTAGGAGGCACCTCAAGATTATAGGCACAGGAGAGTGACATGCAGTGAGTTCAGTACTGCAGATGTGCATATATTAGGCATGGCCATTCAAAATTTAGGCAGCACAGTAACCTGGTACCCCAGATTTGTGCACCCTTGATCAAATTTGAATATTAATCCACGATTTTGAAGTGATAAGTGCATTTCAGATGACACTGTTTTGGACTTTGACGTGATATGGGATTGTAAATTAACACAAATTAGAAAAGAATGTGTTGCTTCCATTTTCATAGTGATAGAACTATGTTTTCATGTACATTTTGAAGTAATGGTGGGGAGATGGGGGGGAATAAATTTGATCGTCAGTTGTAGGTGGGTTGTAAGGACTATGGCTAATCAAAACCACAGAAATGGGAGAGGAGATTATGTTGGTGTAGGCCAGTAGGAGCTGTTTATACTCTGTGTTGCTCTTGGGGGGGACAGGACTATCCCATCTGGCTTCACAGCACTGGCATCTTGGTGCAAGGACCGAATTATAATTGAAGCAATGGAGGTCCATCTGCACCCCAACACGATGAACCTGGAGAATGATTGTCTCTAAGCAGGTCATGGAAACCTTTTATCCACTCCATGAAGTAGAGGAGGTAGACAGTGTATTACGATAACGGCATACTCTCGTCCCCCAGAAGTGACACTACTTTAACTGTCCACCTTAAATGAAGTTTCATCACTTCTCACAGTATACTTCCCATCTACTAAAATCTAGAAAATGATCTTGTTCATGTGTATTTTTATATGCCATTTATTGAGTAACATGGGGCCCTGAAGAGGGCTGTTTATTAGCCTAGTTTTTTAAACTTAATCTTATTAGAGTTTTTAGCCAGGACAGAGGGCTATCCCATTACCCATATCTGTAGTTCTGATTGGCTGTGGTTTTTGCAGCTGATCATTGTCATTACTCATTGACAGTGCTTCCTCCTAATCACTTAGGCATCCACATTGCTGCATTAAAGTGTATGTTTTATTAATTTTGTGTTGAATCCTGTAGTGTTTCTGGGTTTGTTAATACAGTTATGCAATCTCTGCTTTGATTAGGAGAGCACAAATGACATTCTTCACTCTGTGTTTCGAACTGATAGTGCTGAGGACTGCTGGAAGCTTGCAGCTGTGAAGGATGAGGTGGTGGATGTCTCCATTGAGGAACCTGACATAGATGTGGAAGATAAGGATGATATAAGGTTAGAGATGCCTCTGTCCTGCTGTCCCACCTGTTACAAGTTTCTATTTTATAAATTAAAGTTGAGCTCATAATCTCAGTATTTCCATTGTTGGGTATGAAAACTGGAGCTCTGTTTGAGCACTGGAGTTTTTGAACCTTGATTGTGTGTGGATCTTTTTGTCACCACTATAGCCTGGGGGTGGAGGAAAGGAGAGAGGTAAATAAAAAAAAAATGCATTTGTGCCAAAAAAGAAATGAGTTTTGACCCATATTTTTAGATGGTTCATTTTGACTTGTGTTATATGAATTTTTCTGTAACATTAAAGTAGCTGTATGTCAGTGTTGGCTGGATATTATACACTTGTGATCTTTATAATTGTATTATTTTGGAATAATTGTTTGGGTTCAGAGTACAAAAGTGGATATATATATTTTTTTTGGTGGGGGGGAATATGAGAGGTTTTCACCTTTGAGAGTTCTTTTTCACTGGTGAGTTGAAAAAATTATTGTGCAGGGAACACTGTAAATTCATGTTTGTTTACTCATTTAATAGTGAAGTCTTTGAGTAAGTAAAGTGCACCCTTGTGCAGGCACTGAGGCTCTGTACAGGCCATACGGCCCACTGGGGGAGTAGAGGTATAGCTATACTGTACAGGCACTGAGGCTCTGTACAGGCTGTACGGCCCATAGGGGGAGTAGAGGTATAGCTCTACTGTACAGGCACTGAGGCTCTGTACAGGCC
>Ga0136643_10016183_pt1 | contig 11206 bp, 5 predicted proteins | sample TergutLab28metaG_FD_96883 | JGI IMG/M metagenome (GOLD analysis project Ga0136643, IMG submission 96883) | Labiotermes labralis P1 segment gut microbial communities from Petit-Saut dam, French Guiana - Lab288 P1 (version 3) (version 3) | ecosystem: Host-associated > Arthropoda: Insects >... | reverse complement strand
TTAAAATATGTGCGCCCGGTAGCTCAGTCTGTATAGCGACTGACTACGGGCTGGACGGTCCGGGATCGAATCCCGGTGGGGACGAGATTTTCCGCCCGTCCAGACCGGCCCTGGGACCTAACCAGCCTCCTGTAAAATGGGTACCGGTTCTTTCCTGGGGGTGAAGTGCGGCCGGGGCGTGCTGCAGACCATTCACCCTCTTCTAGTGCCGCGGTCATGGAAGAGTAGAGCTATACCTCTACCCACCCTCTGGGCCACACCGGGCCTGTAACGGAATCACTTTACCTTGTTTTATTATTAAAGTGTCTTTTTTCTTTCTTGCTGACAGTAGTGTAAACTTGCGGTAAAGAGAATTTCTCTTCTATATTTTCGCCTTTTTACTAACATTTGTGCCTTCACATTCAGAAATATTCTTTGTTAATAGCGTGAAATTATCCACTCCTAAATAACAGACGTCAAAACTAAGTTTCTGGTACTCATGCCTCTGAATTTGGTTGTGTTTCGCTGCATTGCATTATTCCATTCCGCGTCAAAGTTCGTCACGTCGAAATTGACAATCCTTTTGCCTCTTTTTGTAGGGACTGGAGGTGGTACTTCATCACGAGGCTATTAGTATTGAAAAATCCAAGCAAAACATGCTGGTATATTTTGAGGCAATTTTGAGGACTGCTGCACAATATTTAAATACTAATATAGGGATATAAATATGAATGTATAATATATGGTCCAACACAACTCAGTTGATGGTTTTTTTTATGTTTTGCTGACCGTGCATCTCAGTATAATCTTAGTAATTAACCAACTTAATGCACAAAATCTTGTTTTATAATAAGTTTATTATATACCTCTACATGTTTCGAGCATTATGTGCTCATCATCAGGTCAAAATTGTATTATATAGCATCTGGTATCGTCACACTCTGTAGGTGGGCGTCCGGTGCACCGGGCGGCCACCTACACAGTGTGACGATACCAGATGCTATATAATACAATTTTGACCTCCTGATGATGAGCACATAATGCTCGAAACATGTAGAGGTATATAATAAACTTATTATAAAACACGATTTTGTGCATTAAGTTGGTTAATTACTAAGATCAATTGATAGTTATTATTAAAAGATGTATTTTACATTATTATTTCCAGCTACATGTTTCGGCTTCTTCTTTCGGAACCATCTTCAGGCTGCACTCTATTTTCTTCAGAAAGCAATGTATTCAATTGTCAATACTATTATGGATTGCGAGATCTCGCTTAACATATTTAAAATATTGTAAAATTAAAATTAATATGGTGCAATGAATATAATAAATATTACAATTATAATATTTAAACTTAATAATATTTAGCTTTTGAGTTAAATGTGTAACATTTGTCGTATTCCTTTCGTTTATGTAAATTACAAAACTTCAATTATATATCCCTTATTCTTTTCCCATATCCTTTTGTTTTGGTGTGGCATATTGTGTGTTTCGCGTAATAATAATAATAATATTTATTTAACTGCAATTGGGTTTTCACCCGGTGGCAGTAAGTCTTCGTTGTTTACTTTCTAGTCATTAAAGATCCAGTCAGTATCCTTGCTTTGGCCTCTGGTAATGTAACAAACAGAACAGTGAACCATGCATATCACTTACTGAGATGTGACAACTTGTAGGCGTCCGCAGTGTTGATGACGTCAACATAAGAGTGAAGCTCGAACCGACGTGCTGTGGTGTTCTGGTTGTGATTTAGCATCGCGAACTTGAAAGCCGATTGGACTTCATCGGTCCCTTGCTCGAATATGGCACCTGAAATAATAGACAGATTGACGGTTAAGTGATATGTTGTGACATATATTGCCACAGTTCCAAACGTTTAAACGGCCAAGTGTAGTTGGCCACATAGTCCAGAATTAGTCCCATCCGGAAGTGTAAGGCGTTTGAATTTCCATCTAAGTCACTGCCAAAATTAGGATAAATGGAAGAAGCCACCACCTTTTCCTAAAAACGAAACATTTGCCAACAGTCCTTTCGGTTTTATTTTCGAGGTTACAACGTGCAATGCCTCAAGACATACACGAGCTTTGGCAAATCTTATGCGTATTGGACCGTACATCATCTTGATATTTGAATAAAGGTAGACCAACTTGATGACACTTGCTTTATTATGTCAATTTACTGCTCAACATGTTTCAGATGTTAATACATCCATCGTTAGGAGCTTGCGCATACTTGGTGCGTTATTGTGTAGGCTGTATTGTGCTGACTTGAGGTGTGTTGGTGTTATGCAGCGGTATTGGTTGTTGGTGATGAGGTATCCGAGCGTAGGCTGAACCTCTAGTGGTTCAGCCTACACTCGGATACCACACCAACACACCTCAAGTCAGCACAATACAGCCTACACAATAACGCATCAAGTAGTCGCAAGCTCCTAAGGATGGATGTATTAACATCTGAAACATGTTGAGCAGTAAATTGACATAATAAAGCAAGTGTCATCAAGTTGGTCTACCTTTATTCAAAGAGTTTTGGCAAGTTTGTCTGTACGAGTAACGACGCCTACTGACTGAAAAGGAGCCCAATCTCCACTCCTTTCATACATCTTTTAAATCGTGTACCTAATTAATATCAGGAGCTAACCGACTAAGTTACCTTAGCATAAATCATACCGGTAGCCAGTAAACGTACGTCTTTCGAAATGTGTGGCAACATTTGAGCACAGAATGTTTCTTTTGTGTTTCCCTGAACAAGGCAGCTGTCATGGGAGATCCCGGCTAGGGCATGATTTCTGTGTGATAATTTTGTCACCCTCCAGGGACACGATAAGATGTACAATTTGTTTGGAAACATTTGTGTTGTAACACACATAACGAAATGACAAGTGCTTACAAAAGTATGGTCAAAAAAACCTTAAAGTTTTTTAGCACTCGAGATATGGGCGTCAAAATAAAAGTAATTATGAAATCGATTATCAAGAACGGAACGTTGATGTAAAAACTGTAATAATTTAATTTTAAATGATTCAAGACCATGCACTGTTGACTCATTACGAGAAATACGACCCTCAAGTGCATAAACAGATGTGTGAATTTATTGTATTATAAACAGCGTAGCCCTCTACATGTTTCGGCCACCTATTGTGGCCATCTTCAGGGAGGTGTTCTTGGAAGAACGTATTACATATAACGTCAAAATAATTTAATTTGCATATATAAAATGTTAAGTTGTAAATAGAAGTTTAAAGTGTGTGCAGACACAACACCATTACAACCGTTTTGATGGTGTCACCATACACACAGCACAGCACAGCAACAAGAAACTCAGAACAAACAATTTCTATCAGTATTTTATATTTTAATTTAGATATTAAACTTTTATTTAAAACTTAACATTTTGTGTTTGTAAATTAAAATATTTTGACGTTGTGTGTAATGTATCCTTCAAAGAACAGCTCTCTGAAGATCCCACAACAGGTGGTCGAAACATGCAGCAGACAACGCTGTTTATAATAAATAAATTTGACATATCTGTACATACACTTGATGGTCGTATTGCTCAAAAATTTCTGCTCCATTTAGGCCTGAACGTGGTGCTCTTTTTATCGTTGCAATTAATTTGTCTGGTTGAATGAAGCCATATTGAGTACTGAGAATGTGAACGACATTCAGTAGCTAAATTAAGCACCTTGCTTTATGGATTTCTTGAAAAAATACACTTCTTCTGTTTGACTTTCATAGGACCGTGCATCGTAATATATTTCTATACTAAATCCAACAAGATGCACCAGTGTCTCGATTAATTTTATTTTTGAAAAACATTCTACATGTTTCGGACGGTCTTTCTGTCAATCATCAGGAGATCAAGACTGTACATACAGCAACAGGCATATGTCAAACAGAACTGCTGACTGCTTGCTAGCAAGCAGTCATTAGTTCTGTTGCCTGTTGCTGTATGTACAGTCTTGATCTCCTGATGATTGACGGAAAGACCGTCCGAAACATGTAGAATGTTTTTCAAAAATAAAATTAATCGAGACATTGGTGCTTCTTGTTGGATTTACAACAGAAATACTTCTGTATTTCGAAATTAGGTTTCATTCCGGAGGATCGTAAATTTCCTCCCTTTTTTTCCCTCCGGGATAACAACACGTTTCTGATGTAGAAAAACCTTTAAGTTCAGCCATCGATGTAGCTGTAATGTTCATATATCGTAACAAACTGAGAGTTTCAGTCGCTAGCACGCCTCTCAAGTGCGCAAACTACGTTCCTTGACTGATTCTAAGGGTGAAGACTTTTTAATTACGACGTGCCTGCTACAGTGAGTATTCCCTGAAGAGGCGGAAGGTGCCTGTTGTAATTATCTGAAGCTTGGTGTGTTGTTCGATTGTACGAAGGCTTAACGTCGTCCTGTAATTGAAATGTCTGGATCTTCAATTCGTCGCTTCAGTGACGCATTCGGCTTTTGAAAGCTCACAGCTCGGGCTTCGCAAGTCTTGTGCCATATTTTAGTCTAGTCTTTAGCACATTGTCACTGGCTATCCAGTGGACACTCATAGACCACATCCTACTTACTTATTTACTTCGTTTGTACCATTTAGTTAGTTAGTTGTATCTTAATTAAATTCTCCACACGAGCAATTGTAATATGAAGCATACTTCAAAATACTGACTTCAACGCAGCCGTTAGCTGAATAAGGTAATTTCCCCCAGTTAAATTATGCAATATAAAACAGAAAGTGTGTTGTTGTGGAAGTGCAAACTGCACGACATAAGAACATTCAATATGGGTGGTGCTCCGTAACAAATGTCTGCAGTTTGCTACACGTCCCGAAGGTCTAAATCTCATGCACTCTTCTAGGCGATGGAAGCCAACCGGCAGCTGCTGGATACTTGCATCTCCTGAATCAATACTTACCATCCCAGGCCTGTGCAATCTCCGTCTGGCCCGCACGTCGAGGGTGGTCCGACAGCTGTTCTCCTTCCTTCTCACTGTGAAATGCGTGGTTTAATTCGATTCAGAGTCACTTTCAGGGTGCAATGTTACTGCTGTTACTGTAGTGAATAGGCGCATAATTGTTTATAGGACTATATCCGCATAGGGAAATTCGCGACCTACAATACGATAAGGCAAGTGACGAATACATATGATAGAAATGGGACGATAATTACGGAAGTCTAATGTTAATATAAATTAACAGTTTATTTAAGCTGAGGTTATAAAAATTAGATCCCATTAGTGTTAATTCATACACGTTTAAGAACTACTAATGCTTTTATTGGGAGTTAAAAGAATTCTGCTTGAATTCGAGTCTCTTCTGTTAGGTGCCTGTAGTACTTGTGATTAATTAATGATTATTACGTATCTAACCAATCACCTAACTAACTGACCATAGCCCTTCTTGAGAAGCTTACAGTAATTTGGAAAATAAATTTCCAGCCTTTTCTGAAACCAGTAAATTTACCACCGTCTCCGCAAGATACCACTGATCAATTTATTGAGCCAGATGAATCCAACCTACAGCCTTATACCACATTTTTCAGCATTAATTTTAGCGATATCCTCCAGTCTGTTCGGAAACTTTAAATTTCTCTCTTCCCTTCAGGTTTTCCAACCAAAATTCTATACACATTTCTCGTATCTTTTATGTACGTTACGTGCCTACACAATTCATCGTATATTTGTTCATCCTAATGTTTTCGTGTGAAATGTAAAATTTTCAACCTCCTCTTCATATTCTTGACACTGCTGCTACTTCCCGGATAGGTATAAACATAAACGTTAGCACCCTGTTCAAAAGCACCGTCAAACGTAAAGTGAAATATCCAGTTTTACACCCATGCAAAACTGTAATAATTTGCGAGATTGCAGAATTCCGCCGCGGTGAGGTTTAGTTCTTCGCTCTTCCAGGGTGTTGGGCGGCGTAGAATGGTAGATGGTTGCCGATGTTTCCGATTGTCAAGCTTTTCCCTTGCAGATGGGACCTATATGTTTTTTTTCCCGACGTGTAGGAAACAATCCACGAAACTACGAGTCGCAACGTTGTAGAAAGGCAGACCTCAACTCGTAATAGGTGGTAGCTTCAAAATGTTCCAGGAATCACTTTATGTTTGAGAAATACAAAAGATCACAACTATTTAAGCTATATGTCCTTCAAACAATTCATTTTGTGAAAGCCTTTTCAGCTCTTACTTCACGTTCTTAATGATGTCTATTGCATCTCAAAAGCTCCGTCCTTTCAGTGCTGATTTCAATCAAGGATACGGGTAAAAATCAGCTGCAGCCAGGTCATGAGAGTATTTGGGATGCTCCAGTGTTGTCACATTGTTCTTTGCTAAGATGTCCTTGACCAAAACCGGCCGGTGTGCTGGAGCATTGTTGTGGAGGAGAAACAAATTGTTGGTTCTCAATTTTTCGGGGCTTTTCCTTCTGACTGCATCCATAAGACGAAGAAGGATGTTAATGTATATATTTTTATTCACAGTGGCAATTCCTGTGAATTATACCAGCGAATTCAGGGAAATGTTTAGAAGCTACTACGTGTTAGAGTTTTGGAAAGTTTTATTTTTACAAATCCGGATAGCATATCGGAACACAAAGGATTATCGCCTGCATGGTAGCAAGCATTCCCCAAACTAATATTTTCTTAACTCAAATATCACTCTGTCTTAGAATGTGAAGCCTGGTAGTCTGCTCAAGTATCCACTTATTTACATGCTAAATGTAATTACGGAGATGTTGTGTGGCAACCAAAGCTACAGACAGTGGTTAAACGTCTGTCGGCTGAAATTGGTTCTTTCGAAAAATAAAACTATACGACAGATAATGGGTGTCAAATAGAAGCCAGATATTACAGAAAGTAAGTTACAATGCCTGCACGCACACGTACAAAGAATTACAGCCCGAAGTAATAAAGCGACTGTATCCTCATAAATGAATATATGGTGACATTCATGAAGAATCTGCCATGAGAATGAGTAGGTAGGAATGCGTGGCTAGTGGACACGAACAGAACAGCAGGAATATGATTACGGGGACGCAGGGGTGAGTGCTTGCATGGCTGGATGAATGGAAATGTGTGTGTTTATATGTATGTTTTTATGTAACTATGTATGCATGACGTAAGTACTATGTATGTATGTGTGTACATATCCCGTCTTGTTGAATGTAAATGTTGTCTTTCGAAAACGAGATGCAATATTTAGTACCATATTATTTTACAAGTATAAAGACCTTTTTTTTTTCTCAAAATCATGTTTTGTGTGTTTTTGTCTGAGAATGTATGGAACTTGTTTATTCATGTAACCTTTTAAAGTATTTAAAGCAGATGTACATCTGACAGTTGTTTCACAAAAACCAGTTATGTTCCGCAACACAATGTGCCGCGTAGTTTTTTTATTAGCTTTAACACAGCTATTAGTACTCGCGTCTTTATTCAGACCCTGACAGCAGTCACATTCTGAAGGCTGTCTGGATTACACAACTGTCAAGTACTAACACTCGCTATATTACGTAAAAAGGAACGGAACAAACCAGAATTTATGCTGCAGTTCTGTGAAATACTATTTAAAAAGCCGAGCACTTGACAGCAGCGCACTCCGTGTATACGTCAGAGAAATTAAATTCTCTGTTCGACATGCTCTTCGTTCTCCATTGGGATTTCGTGACTTTCGTTTGCAGCTCGTATACACCATTCTGCTGCGCTGCCTGCTTGTTTTCATTCCGTACATTTTGTCGTGTGTGTAAGGGCGTTTCTTGAAAAAGGTTGCGGAAATTCTCTGCCCGTTGTATAAACATTCGCTTAGGATTACAGAGAAGAATCACTGGTAACCCAACCGGTATTCGAATCGCGTACTTCCACAATAGAAGTTCATACTATTGCGCAGACATCAAATTTATCTCCTTCGTACTTTGAAATACGAACTTTCTTCAAAGCGTACACTGAAAACCTTTTCTGAGACAATTTAATTCATGTCGCCTTTTCTAATTATCTACGAGTATTTTGGAAATTATTCTCCCAAGATTTATAATTCTCTTAGGTAAAGTAAACGTAAATTTTACCCCTTCGTTAACTAAGCACACGCTTTGAAAAGTATGGTAAATGGAGGTGTATGTCCATGCATTCTTAATGTTATCACTACTTCGTTGCAATTGGTCAGTGTAACATCTTCCTCTCCAGTGACGGTCATCCTTTATCCACTGAACAGGAGGTGCGGACCGTCCCATAGCTGGTTTGGGGACCATAGCGAGTAAAATGTCTGTCTTGCCGAAAGTCGAACCCCGCCTCGCACTTGGTCTCTCACTGCCTCCTCACTTCTACCTAACCGTGTATTCAGCATATTTGGAAAACACTGAAACATCATACGAAATGATGCCTTGCTGTTGGTGCTGTGTGGCTGTCATTAATGAGATGACGTTCCTAAAATGCAGAGTGTAAGTATTAGCTTTGGCAAACACAGCATACGCCGATCCCGGTGGCTGCGCACTCTAAGGCGTGTGTCTGCGGCTGCTAGTTTCTGGGATTGTGGGTTAGAATCCTGCTTGAGGTTTTGGCCTTTTGTCCCTTGTGAGTGTTGTGTGTTGTCAGGTAGAGGTCTGCGTCTGGTTGATCACTCGTCCAGAGGAGCACTATTGTGTGTGTGTGTGTGTGTGTGTGTGTAAAATAGTGTGATCATGAATCTCTAATAACGAGAAGGCCTTGGCTAACAAGGGCTGTTGCGACATGGTAAAAACAACCATAGCACATTCTAGTGATATTGATGGACCCGTTGTAATTAAATTATTTACTTCAATAATGTTAGTAACGGTTAATGTGCTAATGGTACCCACATACTGTGGTGGGAACTGAAAAATGTGCTGAATTTACGACTGGCTTGGCTATTAATCCAATAACATAACATCATTAATCAATTTGGCACAGCAAACGAGGAATTGTACAATTGCCAGGGCCTGAACTCAGAGTGATTATTTACACGTGTTTGTTTAATAGCCTGATTGATTTTTCAGCATCATTTTATCAAGCAGGAACTCATTAGGCATTTTCGTAATAAGGCTTGTGGTATATTCCTGAACTGTGTAAAAACGCTGTTTCGAACTTTGCCATCGAATCTTCTATAGTGGCGTTTAATAGTCAGATCTTAGCCCGAATGACGGCAGTTCTGAGACCTTGTGTGATTTTATTCGGCTACTCCCGTTGCACAGAGTCGGCCATACATTAAAGTAGGTTACAAACGTCATACTTACACTCAATCTTCACAGAGCAAAATTCCATACATTGCCTCAGTTGTGGAAGGGGGATTCCGAGCAGCATTAATAGACTCTAAAGTTTAAGTTTTTGTTGTGTAGGTGCCGAAACTGACGCGTCTGTTACTTCATATTTTATCATTTAAGAATTTATCATTTCAGTACAGATTCCTTATCGACCTGGTTTTAGACCAGTGTTTCTCAAACTCTGTGAGACCGCGGCCCGGTAAATTCTTTTTTTCATAAGACGAGGGCCCGGTCCCAACAGATTCACTCGTAAATACCTTTCCAGTTTTTTTTTAAGTTCATACATTACACTAACATAAGTATTAATAATTAATTATGGCATAATCATAAAGAGTATTAGTACAATTATGTGTACGGTGTGGCATGTTGACAAATGTAAAATTACATTTAAATTAGTTATCAATTCCAGGAGAGTCTCTCGCGGCCCAATATAATTGATGCCACGGCCCGATACCGGGCCGCGGCCCGGCGGTAGAGAAACACTCCTTTAGACTACATCAGATGTGTTGGATATTGCAATATTTCACGTCCTTTACATGTTTGTAATCCTTCACTTCTTACACGTAATATCTTTCGTTTTTAGGCGCGTTCGCAAAACTGCGAAAAACGACTATTAGCTTCGTCATATCTCTCCGGCTGTCCGCATGGAACCACTCGGCTCCCACTGGACGGATTTTCATGAAATTTGATATTTGAGGATTTTTCTAAAATATGTTATGAAAATTCAAGTGCCATTACAATCGGACAAGAATAAAGGGTACTTTACATGAAGACCAATTTGCACTTCTGATCATATCTCGCTCATTTCTTCTTAGAATGAGAAATGTTTCAGAAAAAATTGTAGAGAAAATCGAAACACACATTTTGTATTCAATAACTTTTTTTTCGAAAATCGTACATTTTGTGAGATAATTTCGAAAACTTTTATAGAGAGGGGCAACCCACAGATGACAATAAGGCGCATGCATATTGCAAGGGTACAAAAACACACTCAGATTGTGTAATACTCATTCCTTTACCGCTGCAGCAATGGTTGCACGAACACGCCTCAATGTTACGTTATACGTTGCTACAGTGCCAGTCTTGTTCTCTATGTCCGAAGAAACGTTTACCTGCTTACCTCCTGCACTTCTTCAACTATCATCATCAATTCTAAACCTAAGGAAAATTAGCACCTGCACCACAAAGTCTCACTGTTAGGTGACACCGTGCCGTTATGTGCTTCTTAACGTTGAATATTAATACTAACCGACAAACAGAACCATTCACATCTATATACTACCCTTGACACTACGTTGGCACGTTGGCATACGAAGACTGCTAAGGCTTTTTCCACTACTCACTGTGTCATCTTTACCATATCTTATTTATTTTATTTTACATTACATTTTCAATTTAATCCGATACATTGGATTATAGCCAAGAAGATTATAATACAATTCGTAATGTTATTATTCCACTTTTCGTACTAATACGTAGTTATCACTGATCTATAAAAATAATAATAATAATAATAATAATAGTTTTACACCACAGTTTGTTAGGAGAGACCTGTCCCTTTTTAATGCTTTTTTATGAACCGCTGATGGCTGATATAGACAGCCGAAACATGTCGTAGTGAATTTTACATTCATTGTTCCGTGCATCATTGTAATTGTTTAAAAAATAACCAACACGATGTCACTTGTGGACTATCCTTTATTTTCATGGGTAGTCGTTATTCATTCTCTACATGTTGAGAGCTATCGGGAAGCTCATCATCAGGAGATCATTTTTCCTGTACAGTCAGCCTCTGGTATAGTGTGTACTGTATTTAAAAATTTTAACAAACAGACGACTACCGTATTTTATACTACAACTTTTAACCACAGAAGGTACTTAGGTTTTAATAAATCTGTTATAACATTGTAATAGTCAAACTAGGTTGATTACCATATTTTATACAACTTTTAACCAC
>Ga0136643_10016179_pt1 | contig 11208 bp, 3 predicted proteins | sample TergutLab28metaG_FD_96883 | JGI IMG/M metagenome (GOLD analysis project Ga0136643, IMG submission 96883) | Labiotermes labralis P1 segment gut microbial communities from Petit-Saut dam, French Guiana - Lab288 P1 (version 3) (version 3) | ecosystem: Host-associated > Arthropoda: Insects >... | reverse complement strand
ATGCTGGTTTATTATTTTGTTCCGTTTATTGTCAGTAATCGTTACCTTCTATTCCGAGATTCAAACGGTCATAACTCCGTAACCGTCCAAAATCGGACACATGTTTATATGAACTTTTTTTTGATCACAAAGACCTAGGAAATCGCCTCCTGCAGTTATGCCCTAAAGTCGTGAAACACCCTGTATATCATTCAAATATATGTCGATTTTTGGAGCTATCTGCTGCTCACGTCCTCCTCTTCACGGTGGGTAGAAATGCCTACCCAGACGACGGCGAGGCCCTTAATAACTGAGTGGCCGAAATTTACGTATAGCCTGTGGATCGGATTTGTCGCTGTCGTCAAACAAAATTCGTTTGTCAGGAAATTTCAGCTGTTTTGCGATGCCATGAACAAATATCAGTTACTGGGTGTATGTGACAAGTTTCTGAACAAATTTTAGAATATCGAATTCGGAATGAGTGTAGCCACTGTAATTTTGTGTGTTCGAACATGTGCTACGTAGATGAGATTCTGACACGCCTTGTTCTTGCTGGATATTTCTGAAAAATGTATTATGAGGCGCCTCTAATGAAACATTAGAATACATCTGCATGCGTCGGTTCCAGAGAGACCGTGTAGTTAGATAAGATTCATTATTCATATCAGGTAACATAGTCGAGGGATGTTTTTCAGACACAGTGTAGAGGCTGTGGCAGGAATTCTGATTAGTTCTCTAAGCTGGTTTGAAAGTTACAGTGCGTCTTTGAATACAAGAGTTTAAGGAACGAAACTTTTATCAAGATAAATTACGAAAAAATTGAAAAAACATCCTTTTTAACGTCTTTCATCAGCCGTATAGTTTATGAAAGAAAGAGGCACTGAAAAGCATTGTATTTACCATAACTTATGCCGCACTTCTCCGAATGATGTAGTGATGGTAATGAAGTTGGCGATGTGTCTTGGTTGTTTAACGTTCATGATAAATGTATCTTAGAAGGGGTGTTGTTATGAGGAAAACAGCGAGGGGTTTAAGATCGACTAGGAATGTGGGGGACACTGTGAACCAAATTGGAATGTGCAGGTCTTAAAGTGACAAATTTAGAACAAAATTTTATAATCATCTTCAAAGAGATACGATCTCTAACATGCGATTTATCCCATTCTACAAGTCAAGGGGATGAAACTAGAGACTGGCGCTAATAACAGACCCATAGCCTATTCAGTACATCAGTGTTCTTTGCACAAAACTGTACCAGAAATGTGTGATGTTTTGCTGACCGTTCATCTCAGTACTTAACCAACTTGATGCACAAAATTTGTTTCACAATAAGTTTTATTTTATGCCTCTACATGTTTCGAGCACATGTGTTCGAAACATGTAGAGGCATGAAATAAAACTTATTGTGAAACAAATTTTGTGCATCAAGTTGGTTAAGTACTGAGATAAATGACAGAAATATGTGGTTCTCTAATTTCGAAATTATGAATGATAACTATTTTCTGTATTTTTTTTAATGTGTATTGGACCGTGCATCATCTCGATGACTGAAGAATAAAATCCAACTAGATGCCACTTATTACTTTATTATGCTTATGTTATGCTCAACATGTTTCGGGCACCATTATGCCCATCATCAGGAGCTCATGACGATAGCGTTGGTTACCACATAGGCCGTGTGGTTCTCGAATTGCTGGTGGTTGGAAGTTAAGTGCAGGCAGGATGGATGAGTGTCCGGACCGAAGGCTGTAACACGAAACATGTTGAGCCTAACATAAGCATAATAAAGTAATAAGTGGCATCTAGTTGGATTTTATTCTTCAATTACTTTCTGTACTGTTATATTAATCAAATATATACACTAGTTTATCTTCAATGGTAAACTTGAGACTCTTTTATCCTCACTTCAGTGATCCTTTCCCATTTGATCTAGATAATTCACCAATACTCAGTGTTAATTAGTTCAGTTAACAAGTGATCACACTGCATCTGTGTGCTGACTAACGTGAAATCAGTTTGAGATTATACCTGTACCTCACACAGTGTCACCAAACTACGATGTGTTCTGTGGTGATGCTAGTTCTGTGGGCTTCACATCACCACTACTGGAAGCTGCTTTACGTCTGGAATGATCCAAAACCTGCTGAGGTAATTCGGAGTAAGTTGTAATGGCTACTGGGTCCTGTTATAGAGAGACGTGGCAGTCAACATCAAATCATATAGAGACGCCTTTCCACCTCCCCCCGCCGGCTCTTTTAAGAGGGGATCACGGGAATAAACTGCAGTGCTACAAAAAATTCTGAAGTGTTTTCTGGCAGTCATTAAATATATTAATACGGTAAGGGTTTTTTATGTTTTGCTGACCGTGCATCTCAGTATAATCTTAGTAATTAACCAACTTAATGCACAGATTCTTGTTTTATAATAAGTTTATTATATGTCTCTACACGTTTCGAGCATTATTGTGCTCATCATCAGGAGGTCTTAAATTGTATTATACAGCTTCTGGTATCATCACACTGAAACAAGTGAGTAGTCTAAAATTACTAAAATACAATTCTATAAATATGAGCACATAGTAGTAAAATTTATGTGTGAATTTTTCGGATGTGATTACTGTATATTACTATAAACATGTTATGTCATGTAGAGGTTATGTTATATCCAGTTGTTAAACTTATTAAAAAGGTACTATGTCCTGATGATGAGCACATAGTGCTCGAAACATGTAGAGGAATATAATAAACTTATTATAAAACAAGAATTTGTGCATTAAGTTGGTTAATTACTAAGATTAATACGGTAAGGGTTATGTGCGACGCCATGAGGTACAGAAATATCGGCAGCACTTTTTACAAGGTATACATGCTTAGAAGGCTTATGAATATCTCCTTTGATTTTACTAATTCCTCATAAAAAAATAGTTTTTAACAACAGGTCGAACATGAAATACCGTATATTGTCGAATCTAATCCGCACCCTTTTTACAGTTTTAATACAATAATTTAATATTTTATTTATTATTTATAATATTATATAATATATTATGTAATATTTATAATTTATTATTCATCACACTCGCCGTCAACACTCATAACTGAATCGTTATCCGTTACCCAGTCACTATTATCTTTATCTTCACCATCGTCCTCCCATAGGTGCGGATTAGAACCGCGAACTAACTTTTTTTCTTTTAAGAAATCGGCAAAAACTAGTGCGGATGAGATTCCAGAATGTACGGTATTTTCAGTGCTGCTGAAAGCGGAGGCCAAGGGAGGCTACTGTATGTCCTTCCTTTGGCCTCTGCTTGAAGCAGGATTGTAGATATCGCAGTTTTATTTCATATTTGGACGTTGCTTATGATCTCTTGATCTCCGATAGAAATTGCCCGGCATCAAACATTATTAAGTACAATTTTTAGTGTTTGGTGTGGTTAAGTTACCGTAATTTTTGTTGTTGAAATATGTTATTGTTTCTACATGCGAATTTTTTCACGTTGGTACGGCTAGTTTATAGTAATACTCTGCGGTGGAAGATCCATCTGACCGTGAGATGCGACTTGTGAATGTGTTACATCAAAATTGCATGAAGTGTAGATTGTTGTGTTCTGCTTTGTGATGACTTGTATTCGGGTAGTTGGTTACAAACGTTTTGGAGTGACATGTTACCATAATCGTCATGACAGACGACAACAGCACTCTAGGTTACACCGTGTTGTGACTCAGAAGGTCGCAGTTAAAATATTCCCTTTTGAGAAAATCTTAAATTGAAAAAGTAATAGCGCAGTCGGGGTGTCTCTGTCGGTATAGTCACTGGCTCTGTGTTCTAGGGAATTTCGACTATCGGTAAAAAAAAAAAAATTCGCCACTCCGTCTACACAGGATAAGGATTTCACCCATAACCTCTACGATTTGTACCATGGACTGTTATCCCGGGAGTAAGCAAACGGCTGGAGCGTGAAGGTAACCATCTACATCCGTCTTTAGGTAAAGTAAGGAACGTGCCTTTAGTTTGAACACTGTTGGAGACATAAGCGTTTCATATGATGATCGTGGTACGTCACAGTTCAAGGTCATATTTCATTTGTGCGGCACGAGACTAAAGGGTCGGCTGGTTGGTTAGGACGTTACGCCAGGAAATTTCCGATCGACCGCGTTTCGTTGCAGTAGGCTATTTCAATTAGCATCGGTGTATAGTAGATTTGTCACGATGTGTACTGAATTAATTAATTTTCTTCACGGCACTTTAAATTGGAAACCGTGAAGTTGCTGGCTAATTAGTTCACGGGAAACTGAACAGCGCCGTGTCATCTGAACGTAGGCTTAGGAAACAGCGTGGCGGAGAAGCTTGATCGAGGGATTTTCGTCATTGTGTCTGGCATTTCTCTTTGTCCTTGAGAACATTCTTCACTGTAATGTGCTTAGGATCTAACGGTCAGTAGACTGAGAACTGCTACGAGGGGAATAGGTGTTACAGTCATCCTACCAATCGGGCACCCAGCCAATGAAATAAAGAGTCAGCCCTTCAGTCAGTCGGCCATTAGGTATGTAAGTCATTCGGTCATTCATCCACCCCTTCTGTCAGTCGGCCAGTGTGAGTCATCCAGTCATTCAGTCAGCCAGTCAATTAGCCATTCAGTCAGTCATCTAGCCATTCAGTCAATTAGTCAGCCATCCTATGAGTCATCTAGCCATTCAGTCTGTCGGTTAGCTATTCAGTCAGTCATCCAGCCATTCAGGTAGTCAGTGAGTCGCCCAGTCAGTCAGTCAGCCATTCTGTGAAACATCCAGCCATTCAGTCATTGAATTAGTCGGCCAATTAGTCAGTTAGTCATGCAGCCATGCAGTCAGTGGATTAGTCGGCCAATCTGTCAATTAGTCGGCCAGTCAGCGAGTAATTTAGTCAGCCAGCCATTCAGGCAATTAGCCTTCCAGTCAGTCAACCATTCTGTGAATCTTCCAGCCATCCAGTCAGTGAATTATTCGGCCAGTCAGTCAATTAGTCACCCAGCCATTCAGTCAGTGGATTAGTCGGCCAATTTGTCAATTAGTCGGCAAGTCATTTAGTCAGCCAGCAATTCAGGCAATTAGCCATTCAGTCAGTCAACCATTCTGTGAATCATCCAGCTATTCAGTCAGTGAATTAGTCGGCCAATCTGCTAATTAGTCGGCCAATTATCCAGTCATTTAGTCAGCCAGCCATTCAGGCAATTAGCCATTCAGTCAGTCAACCATTCTGTGAATCATCCAGCCATTCAGTCAGTGGATTAGTCGGCCAGTCTGTCAATTAGTCAGCCAGTTATCCAATCATTTAGTCAGCCAGCATTCAGTCAGTAAATCATTCTGTAAATCATCCAGCCATGCAGTCAGTGAATCAGTGGTCCAATCAATCAATTAGTCATCCAGTCAGTCAGTCAGTCAGCTAGTCATGCAGCCAGTCGGTCGGCCCTCAGACATGTCATTTACACAGGCCACCTTCAGCACGCTACTCACGTTCTGCCATTATCGCAGACAGTAAGTTCGCTTCGGAGATCCGGTCCGTGACGTTATTAGAGTTGGTCTGAATGCTGATTAACTGACGCAGCTTGCACAGAGGGCGCATAGTTTTTGGGAGAGCAAGTAGAGATAGTCAGGCTAGAAACACGTATCAATGGTTTGAATTGCTCTCAACTTAAAATGGCGTATGTAACTGCGCCTATGTTAATCGTAATGTATTACTGATTTTGCTTTCGTCTAAGATTACGGCTTCCGTATATAGTATTACTTATCATACTGGAAGTTCGTGAGGAAAAAATAAATTACTCATCATTCGAAGAGAAGAAATGTATTTTCAAATTACAGGGTGCTGATAAGTCCTTAGCCCGACGAGGAATGAAACAAGCTAATGTTTCTGTCAGAATGACTTGAATTTCCTTCGGCGCCTTGCGTTGTAGAGGAAAAAAAAAACTTGATGACAGCTCGCGTCTCGATGTTGTTGAAATCGCCGCGTCCCTGACATGCTTCCGAGCTTGTTTCCTTCCTGTTCGGGCTAAGGACTCATCGGCACTCCGGTACACCAATTGCTCGAATGAATAACTTCCGATTACGCCACATAGGCCTCGCTCTCTCTCTTTCTATATATATATATATATATATATATATATCCTATGCCATATTCCTAGAAGGTTCAGATTTTGACATGTGTATCGTCGTCTGCCTTATCACTTTATCAGTGTGTGGACTCCTGCTTCTGCCGCGTGTATTGTCTTCTGAATACACAGTCGATATTCTTGTCTCCAGAGCCATCAGTCATCGTCTGTCACTGTCTGTTGGTCGTTAGCTGCCAATCGGAGAAAGAGGTTCGCTGAAGTGATCCTCTTGCCTCTCAGTTTGTCCACCATATAGCTCTCAATATAGAACTGCTATCCGAAAGTCGGCTGTGCTCCCGTCTTCACGTAAGAGACAGGACTTAACCTTTTGACGCCTAATGTCAACTACAGTGGTCGTACCGCACCGCTAACCTCTAAAGTTGCATTTCATATATTTATTCAACAAATATAGGTACTGAATATTTTAAACATGGTATAGACTCTCCGTTTTTTTCTCTTCAAAATGCAGTTTGTTTCATAATTCTAACATATTTGGTTCCCGTATTATTCATATTTTATATACAAGGTGTGCTAAAATTAAAAAAAATAATTCCGGCGCCAAAAGGTTAATCTGGTGAACCCCTTCGATATAGCCACTCTCAGTGACAGGGCTCTTTCTAAGCGGCGCAATACATTGCGTGCTTTCCTTTTCCTGAAGACGGAAAAAGAGCCGGCTTCCGAAACGCAGTGCTACATAGAAGGTTAGACGATGGACAATGTCCAAAGAAAAAGATGACGTCAGCAAGTCATGTACAATCGTCAGTTACCTGTAGATAAATAGAAAAGCCATTAACAGGCGTTGCTGGTTGAATGCACTGTTCGTTTGCTGCTGCTGCTTGTTCCTGCCGTAAAGAAGGAAATTTTCCATAAGGGTCAAAATATTGCGTACCTTTCAGCTTATTGCTGAACCCCTTCAGTTGTCATCTTCTTAATGATAATTTTTTTGTATTAATGGAGAGATTTTTTTATTAATCTGATTTTTCAATCGTTTAATTGTAAGTAATTATGGATGACACTTTCTGTGTTCTTCTTCATCATCATCATCATGATAAACATCAAGGATTGGACCCTTTGATCCGTTCCGTCTCCAAACTTACAACTGGTCTCTCCAACATTTCTTCGGTCTTCCAATTGTTCTCCTTCCTTGTGGTCTGTAGTAGTATGATTTCAAAGGGATTCGGTTTTGTGGCATTCTTTGCAAGTGTACTTTCAGTGTTATAAAAACTTTTAACATGTGGAGGCGAGTTCTAGTGTATAATTAATATCTATGTCGATTGTGGCACTATATATAGCGCCGAATCCGAGATAATTCGGTTTCTCTTAACCTATAAAGCTGCCGTACATCAGTGGGTGTGCTGTGTGTAGGTAGCAGCAGTTGGCGTAATGGACTAATTAGTATAAAGCATACCCATAAGGCGCGTTGTGTGGGAACTGATCCGCTGTAGTCGGACCTTAACAACTGCGCATTGTCTGTAAAGTGATGGAGCGTTCACTTTAGACTCTAATGGACTTCCCATTCTGTGTCACATTATAGCCAATTCAGAACGTGATTATCGATGCAGTGCTGACAGTGAAGTGCTTTGTGGGCGCGAATTAATCCCTGGGCTGATCCTCGCAGTATATTAAGGGATGGGGCACAGGTTGTGACATTCATGGCATCACATTGGTCAAGGTGAAACCGTCTGTATTGACAGCAGTGCTGGGCGTAATCGGAGAACATGAACAGACCCGTAAGCCAAGAGAACCGGAGCGACGACACATCAAATTCCGCAGTACTTATTCCTGTAATAAACCGTCAGGCTTGGGACATTGCAAAGTAACCATTAAATAAAGATCGATTTAAATTTTTTTAAATTTTACATCCTGCCCATTGAGTGCATTGCTGTGATGATGATGATGATGATGATGATAATAATAATAATAATAATAATAATAATAATAATTAACCGCAATTGGGTTGACGCCCGGTGGCAGTGGTTATTTTACATGCATACAAAATATGAAATTGATTACTAATAAATGTAAGTCGGGAGGGCTACATGAGAAGCATGTAGTGGCAACATGGAATGTTGGGAACCATCTCAGCATTTGCCTTTAGGCACAAGGAAACCAAGAAAAACCTGTGTCGAGGTGGCCGGTCGCAGGACCTTCCGAATAGTAACTTCTAGCCAGCAGTCCGGCATCTAAAGTAAAAGCAGCAATACACACATAGTGCAACAAATACACATAAGATGACAACAATACACACAAGAAAATTACAACAATACACACAACACAACTGACAACAATACACACAACACAACTACAACAATACACACAACACAACTAACAACAATACATACAACACTTCTCACAATACAACCTGTACAAACGGTAAACAATACCACGGTCAGAAAGTACTGTATACAGTTTCCAGTAGTTTTCCCCACACACACACCCCAGCGCTTCCACTTCTCACCACTTTACTACTTATATAAACGTTTCCCATAAAGTCCCGTTTTTTCCCCTTCCCTACACTGCATTTCACTTCACTTCACTTCACTTCACTTCATTTTATTTCAATTCACTACACTTTTAGATGTTTCTTATGGATCTCAGAGCAAACAGCTGTTATTTCCTTTTACGGCATTGATTTGTTGGTTTTTATAACCAAGATCTATCGTGTTTACTGCGCGGTGCGAGCTTAATCTTTAAATACGGTTTAGATTGATTTTCGCCTTTAGGCCGTGCCATGGCTCAGGCGGTTAGTCGCCGGCCTTTTACTGCGGAGATCCGGGTTCGATCCCAGTTCATCCCAGGTGAGATTTGTGGCACTGAGACAGGTTTTTCTCCCAGTACTTCTGCTTTGCCCTGTCAGTATCATTCCACCAGTGCTGCGTACTCATCTTCATCTACACGTTGCTCTTATCAGAAGGACAAACGGACGAAAACTGGGAACATTCCAGAAAGCAATGCTGTTTCGTACGTCGGGAATCATTAGATAAAATCCTTTAATATGTTTCGTCTTTCAATTGGCAAGGAAAATGAAAGTAGTCATGTTACTAGGATAGTTTCTAAATTTTACTTCAGAAATCAGTTGAGTGAGCGTGAACAAATAAGGCAGTCAGGCCAATTCAGTTCTGTCTGTGACAACCACAAAATACCTCGCGCACTCTGGAAGGAATGACCTCCTTGTAAGACAAGGCGCTGTAACTCGGAACTGACAACCCCTACACAAGAGTTCCGTCTTTGAAGGGTTTAAACGCTTTTAAAGCTGCTCGTTTGTTGCCTTGTTCTAGAAGTTCATTACACTTCAAGGACGCATTAGTGAGAAGTTCTCAATCCGCCAAGAGATGTTTTCTCTTTTCTGATGTCTCAGATATTCAGTGAAATATTACATGAGATCCGGAAAGGAGGCCTGGTGCCCGCTGTGTTGCATATGTTTCTGTCTGCATCGGTAATATCATTCTTTGTCCCTTGTAGAAATTAACCTTTTCAGGCCAAGTCCAAGTCACTCTAATATTGAGAGTAATTTTTTTCAACTTAATTGTAAACATATTTAGCCGAATTTGACATACGTAGGACCGTGCATCGTAATATATTCATATAATAAAACCAACTAAATGCACTAATATCTCAAATTTATTTTTGAAATAAAACTCTACATGTTTCGGACAGTTTCTCTGTCCATCATCAGGAGTTCAGCACTGTACACACAGCAGTGCTATATGCCATACAGGTTTGCTAGCAAGCAGTCAGCGTAACCTGTATGACATACACCTATTGTTGTGTGCACAGTGCTGAACTCCTGATGATGGACAGAGAAACTGTCCGAAACACGTAGAGTCCTATTCCAAAAATAAATTTGAGAAATTAGTGCATCTAGTTGGTTTTATTATAAGAATATATTTAGCTGGTCCGACTTCGCTGGTTGGGAGTGGGAGTGGGGGGGGGGGGTTTCCCCCACCGGTGCCTTAACTCGGCGGCCCTGGGAATCGTGGGTTTAGAATGTTTTCGTACGGAGGTGTGGAAAGTAAACAGCGTAGCATGCTGTGAACGGAAAGTTTCAGTACTCCAATGAATAGTTCGTTAGTGTTTTTGGTGTAAGCGGAAAGAAAATGCATATGAGGTTTGCATAATTAATTAGAATTATGTGCCAGTGGAATATTACGTATATTACATATCGTAAAGTGCCCCAGTCAAAGCTTATTCCTAATACAGGGTGCGTCATTGAATCGGACGATTTTACAAACGTCATGAACAGTAAATTCGCCCGATTCACTGAAGCACCCTGTACTATGGCCCAGTGGTAGCTATATATACCAAGTGCTGTACCATTAAGAAACTCTGCATACTGCCTGCATGGTGTGTTTATTAGTTAGTTAGTTAGTTTGTTTGTTCCTTACGATTCCGACAATAAATACGAATTATTTCCCGAAACATCATTAACTAATTTGTCTCTAATAGAGGTGGAAAGTAGATCAGAAAAACTGGAATGTTCTGAAATGTGGTGTTGGAGAAGGATGTAGAAGATCTGTTGGACCGATCATGTGAGAAATGGAGAAGTGTTACACTGGGTCAAATAGAGGAGATATATCCTGCGTACAATAACAAGATGGAAGGCTGACTGGATTGGTCACATTGCTTAGGAGCTGCCTGCTAAGACACGTTATTGAATGAAGACAAAGGGAAGGATAGAAGTGACGGGACGACGAGGAAGAAAACGTAAGCAGATACTGAATGATCTTAAGGAAAGGAGAGGGGACTGGAATTTGAAAGAGGAAGCACTAGATCGCACACTGTGGAGAACTCGGTGTGGAGGATGCCCTGGAGCTGTCGTAAGACAGACCAAAGAATGAATGGACTGTGTTTTCTGTGAAGTATGAACTTTTTCTCTGAACTTATTTAATGAACGTCTCCCTCCAAAGTCATAGCATTTGCGCGTTGAATACTGACTTCATGTACGTGAGAGCTACAGAGGTGGTGCCTTAATGCAAGTGTTAAGAGTAAGGATATATATATATATATATATATATATATATATGTACAGGGTTGTTCGAAATGATTGTCGGGGTTTTTTTACAACTTGTCATACACAATACACTTGAGAGAGGAGTGTATGT
>Ga0136643_10016176_pt1 | contig 11208 bp, 10 predicted proteins | sample TergutLab28metaG_FD_96883 | JGI IMG/M metagenome (GOLD analysis project Ga0136643, IMG submission 96883) | Labiotermes labralis P1 segment gut microbial communities from Petit-Saut dam, French Guiana - Lab288 P1 (version 3) (version 3) | ecosystem: Host-associated > Arthropoda: Insects >... | reverse complement strand
TTTCATTGATGTAATCCTTCCGGCTGCACTATGACCCTGGCGTTGACGCAGCCTCTAACAGAAATGTATACCAGGAATATTTCCTGGGGGGGGTAAAGGTGGCCAGTGCGTAGGGCTGATGACCTTACCACCTTCATATGTCGACTGTATTGAAATCTAGGAGCCTCAACCTCCTGGAACCCACTGGGCCTGTCCAGGCCTGTAATGGGACTGCTTTTACCTCCCTCTCATTTTTGTAAGCTGTGCTGTAGTGCTGTAGAGACCATACTAACAGGAAGTGCACTTATATGCAACATACTTTGTAGTTCTGCTGCCATCTGTTTGTGGTACTGTGATACTGTGTGGTTTAGTGTAAACTACAAGTGAAATAAAGAGACCTGTGAATGTTCTTTGTAGTAATACATAGACAAAAATTAGTAACAATTTTTATCGTTTATATAAGGTTGGGCTACCCATAGTGGCAATGGATGTGGGTAAGTTAGAACTGCAGGGAGCAGTACTGTGTAGGAAGACAAATCTTTATACTCTAATCTTGATTTAAGTCCAGTCAGTAATGTTGACACTTTTATGTGTTTTCAGTATGTTGTGTTTTGGGATTAAGTTGCAGTAGTTGCCCAAGCCCATAGATTGCTGGATAATGCTATCCACAAGGGACTGGAATTATCTGTTTAAGCATTTAGGCACAACTTGACTTGTCCATTCTTCTGGAATATTGTGCTGTGTGATCGGTAGTGCATAGTGTTCCCAGAACATTGGTAGCCAGTCATCCTTGACGCAATGTCCCAGAAGAACAGAGACCTCAACTGCATTGCTGTGAAAGCCTTAAAACTCACAATGAAAGAGTGCTAATTATGAAAATTACTCTGTGGAACTCTTTAATTTTAGTTACATGGCAGTAATATGGGCTTCTGAAAATATATGTTATGTTTGAGAAACCTGAGTCAGTATGTGTTACTGCAGACAAGTAAAGGTTTTTTATAATGTTTCAGTGGCATCACTAGCCTGACTTTTACACGTACAGGGCAGGCTTTGTATCTTCATTCATCGAGCGAGTTGCAGCGAGTGACATTCTCTGCAACATCCATCACACAACCACGATGTAGAGTAGAACTTCCCGAGGGGGCTCGTGAGTCTGCTAGTGGCGAGAGAGATACAGATGAAGAGGAAGAGGAGGAGGAGAAGGAGAAGGAGAAGGAGAAGGAGAAGGAGGAGAAGGATGAGGAGGAGGAACGGAAGATAGAGGGTAGAGAAGTGTCAGCGCCATCACCTACTGCACAAGAGCAGCAGGATTCAGCTCCCATAGTTAATGGTGGCACTACAGATGCTGAAGGTATGGCAGAGTGTGTTTCAGACTTTAACATTTGCCCTATATTGGTTAAGTGGTAGCAGTTACTTTACACTCACCATTCTGAATGAAAGAAAAGTGTTATGGTAAAGTTATATTAACCATTAGACGCCTAATGTCAACTATAGTGGTCGTACCGCATCGCTAACCTCTAAAGTTGGATTTTATATATTTATTCAACAAATATAGGTACTGAATATTTTAAACATGGTATATACTCTCCTTTTTTTCTCTTCAAAATGCAGTTTGTTTCATAATTCTAACGTATTTGATTCCTGTATTATTCACATTTTATATACAGGATGTGCTAAAATTAAAAAAATAATTCCGGCACCAAAAGGTTAAACATAAGTTTTAACAGAATACAGTTTTAGAAGGTTGATTTTTCTTTTTTTTAAATTCACAGCTGCTTTAGGGAACAGAGCCCAAACCAACTGACAGTTTTGATGAAACGTGGTGTGACAGCACATTAAGAACCAACAGGATGCACTATCAGCCAGCCAACATAAACACATGACTCATACCAGTTGCTGTATATACAGAAAAGTACCTCCTCATGATGAGCAGTAACCCTGCTCGAAAAATGTAGAGGTTAATTATCGAAATAAATTGAGACTAAAACAGTGCATCCTGTTGGTTCTTATTTCCCAAATGTATCACAATGCATGGTCCACAAAACATTAAATTTGGTATGACAGCATTATGCCAATTTATGTTCAGCCATTTTTTTTTTTTATTGTGTACATTGGGTTATTTTGAGGTACACTGTATTTAAAGGGCTGAATATACTTTTATTTGTGTTGAGTCTAGCATATATATGCAATAGGGCGGAATTTGTTGAATATGTGTATGATACTAGGGAAGATGCCACATGATTTGGCACTTTTTGTTTTTCTGGCCACTATCCCATAGTAATCCGGTTATCCGTACTGATCTTACTTCAGGTTTTATTATTTGTGATGTCTTATTCCCATTTTTGATACTTCCAGATTGTGTGCCCTGCATTAGGGTCCTTTTTCCAGTGGTCAGGGCTACCCTCTTGCCATATTTTTTCTTGCTGACAAATGATCAAGGCAGATATATATTATTAGGGACAAAAAAGTTCATGGTTGGACGGATGTCCTGTGTTGACATTAAAGTACAATGAGTGTATTGTATTATGGTCCTCTTGTCTGAACACTTTCAGATTGTTGCTCTGTTTGACCTTGTTTCAGATGGTAGTAATGCAAGTAAGACAGATGAACTGAGGCAGAATGGGACCTCAGGAGCAGCAAGTGATGATGAGAGACATGACATGAGTGCCGTCAGTGTTGGAGATATCACCATAGACTCAGTGAAAGACCATCTTTTGTAAGTCATGGCTTCCAATTTAAATAAATATGTCCTTCACAGGAAATAAGATGGTAGAGGAAACAGCCAACCAGGATGGTTCGTTGGTTTAGCATGAAACAAGTAATCCATAAACCTCATCAGAAGAAGCTGTCTTGTTATGGGGTCCGTTAAATGTTGTAGAGTGGGACATTCTTTGTCACGGTCAAATCAGTGGATGGAAGATCTGGGATTTGGGATGATGGAAGACTGAACAAGTGTTCAGTCTGTGAGCTGGAATGTAGTGAGGTGTGGGTTGTAGAGTTAATTGGGTATGCAGGGTCAGTAGGTAGTTCAAGAATAATACTGTTGAAACCACCAGGTATGTCAGTTCTGAAGGGTTCTTAATGTGGTACATTATGTGTGGGATTACTTGGTTTCTGGACTTTGTATCTTATATAACATTCAGAATAAACCTTGACTTTCTGGGAACTGGGTCTGTCTCAGTCTGTAGGTGAAATAGTGGGATGGTGCGGAGGTGCCTAGTGGTTGTTATTTTGCTTTTGTGTGAAGGAGAGAATTATTATTAGGGCAGTGCTGGTCAGCCTTCTGGGCATGAGAGCCAAATCAAGGGGGAAAAAAAATTCTGTGAGCTGTATTAAAAATAATACCTATGTTTTTTACTTGGGTGTCATTAATGATAACCTGTAATCAGTAGTGCTTATATCGGGGTAGTACAAGATATTCGAAATTAATCCTAAAAAAATTGATTTAATGCCACGAAGTTTGAAAATCATCTTACCTAAGATATCCTGCCTTGTCTGTTGTTTAATAAATCCTGTGTGCAATGATCTGAGTGCACATAAATGATTTGGTTTGCATTCCATTTGCCAGGTAGCGCGATAGGTACTTGTATATGAGATGACATTTATGTTTGTATTTTGATGTGGGAAGTATGTTGTGTTTTCAGTGAAATAAAGTAGTTCTGCATAATTTTTTGTATGAATTACAATATTGATTATTTATCGAATTTCTTGTCTTCCGGTTTCATGTTACTGAAATTTAGATCATAGGCCACTTTGCAGAGGTAGAAAGGCTGGATTTTGCTCATTGGTGATGCAGGTTATGCCTTCTTATTATGTAAGAATAATATTTATAGTATATGACCAGTGGCTGCTTGTGGGACTTTCTTTTTAATTCATGCCATTATGAGAGAATGTGGAAAAATATAGTAGCAATGGACAGGCCACAGATGAGTGTGGCGCATGTGAATTGCATGCTGCATACCTAAGGCTACAACCATACACTCAGAATATGTAATACTTATTGCTTTTCCACTACAACAGTTGTTACACAAAGGTGCCTCATTGTTTCAATATACATGCATTGCCTGTCTTTTGATAGTTTTTTTCTGCTTCACCATATACCTTAATTTTTCTTCTTCTTGATTTTGCCATTCCTCTTTTTCTTACATTCTAGTAGTCTACCATATCTCACCGTCCTCTCTCATTACTTCATTCTGCTATCATCATCACCCCTATTTTTGAAAGCTCATAAATTTCTGTCACTAATTTTCTTTCCTCTATACAGTGATCATTGATGAACATTTTTAGTTCTAAAAAGTATCATTCACTATTGACCTCATCTCACCGGCCCATGAAATCAGCATTTTTATCTGCTCTGCAATTGTAAGATTGTCTAAGATCTTGGTTTTTTCTTTACTTCTGTGTGTCATTCTTGCCTTCTTTTACTCAGATAGTTGCTTGTGCTTGTATTCCAGCTATTACTGTAAAGTGTGTGGTTGCTTATTGACTCAATCATGACCTTAAAATTTAATGAATTTGGTAAGGCTTGCTCACACATCATTGTGTAATTGATTGTAGTTTTCCCTGTCTGGTTTATAATCAGTCAATCAATAGTCCCATCATTCCGCTGCAGAACATAGGGCATCCACAAGATTCCTCCACCGCACTCTATTCTTGGCGATGCACTTAATCTCTGCCCAGGTCTTTTTTATTCCTTCGGCCTCTTTAAGCACCGTTCTTCGCCACGTGTTCTTCGGCCTCCCTCTACTCCGTTTGCCTTGGGGGTTCCACTCTAGGGCTTGTCTGGTTATATCATCATTCGGTTTCCACAGTGTACGCTTCCACAACTCGTTATTTGTTATCTGGTCCAGCCAGAAAATTCTTAATATTTTCCTCAAACTTTTATTAATAAAGACTTGCAGTTTAGTTGTTATATATTTAGAGTCTCACAGCCATAGAGTAGGACCGCTTTCACGTTCGTGTTGAGGATGCGAAGTTTGGTTTGCGTTGAGTATGTCGTTGAATGCCAGATCTTGTTCAGTGCACTAAATGCTACTTGGGCCTCGTTTATAATAATCACTACTTACCTGTCATCCTGTCCATGTTTACCATTCAGTATTTTGGTCATATTTCTGTCACAAAGTTTATATTTTTGTCTTTACTATTTCTGCTTTCATAGCCTTTTTCACTTCTCCTGTCCATCATATCAAAACTGTCCCATTTGTGTAGCAAGTTTCTTTGCATGTTACTGATCCCAGCATTTTAGTCACATATTATTACCAGCCATTTTCACAATATAAAACCTTATAATTTTATTTATTTCTTCAGACCACTTTGCTAGCCAGGTATTGTGCCATTATCTGTTTTGTTTGTTTCAGCTTTTCTTTCTTCCTCCTCCTCTTCCTCCTCCTTTTCCTCCTCCTCCTCCACCTCCTCCTCCACCTCCTCTTTTTTATTTACTTATCTTGTATTTTAATGTTTCTCTGTATATGATCCGTAGCAGTACATCTGGAACAGAGGAAAATCGGATCTCGGAACTGAAGTCACCCACTTCCGGTACACTTGTAACAACAACAACAACAACAGCAACAGCAACAACAGAAAAAGTTGAGCAACAGCAGCAGTCAGTTGTTGTTAAGACAACAACAGTGATCAGCAGTACAGCAAGTGGTACATTCAGCAATGAGACTGTATCTGTCAATTCTACCAGCCACACACCAAACAGTGAGTTTTTTCTCCTCTTGATTTCTTGTATTTTCTTTACCAGTTGTCATTATCAAAGTACATACTGTACTTACAGCAGCAATTATTTCAGTCAAGAAATAATGGTCACAGTTGAAAAGTGCAGCAGAATCCACACAAAAGGGAGTATACCTCTTGATCACTTAGAGAGTAAATTTAGTAGCATAATTAGTTTCCCACACATATTGCGTTCTGTTTTAGAGTAGTTTTGAAATTTGAAGCCAGTGGTCTTGAGAACAGTTTATGGGCTACTGTAACCTAAAGCAAAGTTGTAAAGCCATAGTATCTCAATCATATATGGGTATGAACATGTAACTAGTGCTGCATTTGCATTGACAAAAGACCCGTCACACCGTCAACTTATGTATGTTGTACATAGTACAGTTATTTGATAACAGCAAGTGCCTGTCACTTAACTCGTATTAAGAGCATTTCATATTCTTGTTTATCTTTAACCATTGTTGGTGCAGCTTTACACCTTTCACTAGCTGCAGTTTATCTTCATTAAGTTTGTGTATAAAAACTATTTTCTGACCTGTTTGTTTTTTGCCCCACTGCTTCCTAGTTCATCCATCTCACATCACCTCACATGATGCAGCAGCATCCTTTCGTCCTATATCATTACCTTCTCTCTTCCATGCGGCTTACTTTTCTTCCTTGGAGATGTAGACTTTTCAGTTCTCTGAAATGTCAGTGAAATTTTTACCAAATCATATGCCATGACATTGCACAAGTTGCTTGTGAGCAGCCATGCTAAAGGAATCTCATGTGATAACCCATGATAGTAGTAGATTTTACTTATTACATGGCATTTATTGAGAGGAATGTAGTGGTGTTTTTTGTGATATTTCCATCCCTGTATCTTGTCCTGTTTGCTTACCTGATTATATGTTGTGTTGTCTTGATTCAGTAGCTGTTGTTGAGTCCTTCCCCCCTGCAGATGGGCCGCCTGCTACACACACTCTCAATGAGGTTAGAACCTGATTTCTTACCATTTCACAGCTTGCTGATGCTTCTGTTTGTTATGGCCTCATTTCTCTTCCCTCATCTGGCTGGCTTTGTTTCCTTATTTTACTTGAACTGCCTCACCTAACTACATTTATATACTTTATTATGCTCATTTAATTATGAGAAGATAGATTCTGCAAACTTTTTTGGTAACTGATTTACTGCAAAGAACTTCAGGCCCCTCGGATATTTATAGTGCTGATGCATTTCCTTCATACAGGTTTTGTGCGTCAAATCTAATGGTTAAATAACATTTCATCACAGTTTAATTTTTGATTGCCAGAGATTGCTCAGTGGTACATTTACTTGAAACCGAGAATAGAATTAGCACAATTTTCAAGTTTCTGGTCCGCCAGAGTTTTTTGTTTTAAACATTTAGTATAACAACCATTGTACTCGTAGTGAAAACTGGAGGCCACTTCAGTGGAATGGAGAAACTCGTGAGGTTCATGCAGTTGCTATGTTGGCACTTTCAGAGTATAAAACTTCTTCTGTATGAACTTCAAAGATCTTTAAATACCAAATTCTATGTGATTAGCTGCAGAAATTTCTTAAGTGTGATATCAAAACTTCATGCTGTTTCCACGTTGACCCGTTAACAGATCGAAGTATGAGAATCGCTGTCCTTTTCAAGTGATGCCATGTAGAGTAGTAGCTGGTTACCATTATTTCGGGAGGCACCTTCTACCTTCGTCTTCTGCTATGAAGATTGGAGCAGGAGGTTGTTTTGAAACACTGGTAACTACCCGTAAAACTATGTGGCATAACATCGTAGGAGATGATAATTTTCATAGTCGCCACTGAGAATAAGAACTCGTAGTGATATTTTTTTAATGCACTTTGTAAGTGCTATCAAAGAATTGGGTCACTGTATTTTCAGTTTTCCTTCATTGAAAATACAGGCTGTAAGAGAATTTGTGTGTGCTGAAAAAGTAAATACTGTATGGAACTTAAAAGTTCATGAGATGGTGTCAGTGTTGGTCCCTTCTCAAATATTAATGTGGCCACTGTGTTTGAACTCTCAAAAGGGAGGAATTAGAGAATTCAGCGGTGGGTTTAGGTGGCCAATTCATATGTTTTAAAATGGCTGTGTATCAACTACAGAGGTGATAATCATTGGTTGGTGTTTGTGTGACTTTCTGTAGGATTTATTCCCACATATCTTCCAGTACCTTTTGCAGATACAAGATATTTGTTCGTAACACATGAAAAACTGAGATTGCTAAAAGCATTGTTTTTCATTGCTTATTAGTTTATTTTGTAATTGTTTTCATTTTATTGTGATGAAAGTAGAGGAAAGGAAATTAATCATGCACAAAGCCTTTTAAAACTGGTCATATTATGGTAAACAAAACCCACTGTATTTGCAGAGTGATGAGTTTTTAAAATGTTGACAATGTCTCTCGTGGCTTCCACTGTTTGCCGAAGTTCTGGGGTAATGTTTTTGTTTTCTTGTTTCACGCTTGCCTCATCTTGGTTCATCCATCAGTTGCCGTGAGTAAGTACTGCATCCTCTTGCTTTGTCTCCCTCTCTTCCCCATACTTTACAAAGGTGGAAGTGTTGAAGCTTTTGTATTAGCATGTGTGTGTTGGAACTTGTGACTCCCATGTACCTGTGTAGGCAGTTTATGAGTCACTACCTCAGTAGACTTCACAGTTGAAGCATGTAAGAGTCAAAGGTATAAATGAAGAAATGCATAGGTAGATTTCTCTTATAACATGTCTTGCCATTCCCAAACCAGAGAATTTTTCTAATTTTGTTTCTCATATTGTAATGCAAAGTGGAAGTAAAATTAGCATGATCATATAAAAGAAAATTTCAAACTCTGGGTGTGTGCATATTCCCTGTTATCTCAGTATTTTGTAGCCAAGTTTCCAGCTGTTGACAGGGATTACATTGTGACCACTGTAACGGGAAGAAGGCAGTAGTAGAAGTGTTTGAAACGTGTCTTTTAGTGGTTTGAGTATGACATGAACCTACCCCAACATAGTATAAAACACCTTTGTATAGCAGCAGTGCCAAGTTAGTAAGACAACTGACCATATTTGAACATGAAATGCAAATGTAATGTACACTTTTACAAGTTAGTTGTACATTATTACAGGGATGATCATGTGTTTGTATCATCTGGAATGTCAGTTTCAGCATCAGCATAACTGTGCAAATATTAAAACAGATAGGACAGTAACTGAAGAATAAAAAACCAACTAGATGCCACTTATTAATTTTATTGTGCTTCTTATAGGCTCAACATGATTCGGGCATTACTATGCCCATCAACAGGAGCTCGTGACTATGATGTTGATTACCACATTGGTCATTTTGTTCTTGGTTTGTTGTATGTTCGAGATTAGGTGCAGTTAGGCTGGAGTAGTGTCCGGTCTGCAGGCTAAAAGCCTGCAGACTGGATGGGCATAGTAATGCCTGAATCATGTTGAGCCTATAAGAAGCACAATAAAATAATAAGTGGTATCTAGTTGGTTTTTTATTCTTCAGTTGTCACAAACATGCACGGTCCAACAAACATCAGATAGGACAGTAGTTTGTCACTGGCTTTTGCCCCGAAGCACACTGGAATGCATACTGAGCTGTCTGCATAATAGCGTAGTTGTATTAACATTACTTTCAATATAACAGTATCATCCTTTGTATTCTTTATAGCTGGATGTTCATATGTATAAATTGTAATGATGTGTGTGAACCTTGCACTGTCTGTGTAACAGGAGAAACTAATTTTTTTCTAGACTAATTCACGCAAGGCACCATTAGCCAAGATGGAAGACCTGGAGATGGAGCCATCAATTGTAGAAGCAGCAGTGAGGGCAGATATGTGACAGAGGCCTACTAGTGTATAACAGATTTCTCCCACCTCTTCAGTTTGTGGAATCATTGGCATTCAGATGTTGTTCCTTGTCCCTCCCAGACATTAGACACTCCCCTCTTCCCACCTTGGTTTAGTGTATGGATTTGTTATTAATGAAATAGGTGTGCTGCTGTTGCACATATACAGGGTTATTCAAAATGATTGTCGGGGTTTTAACAACTTGTCATACACAGTACACTGGAGATAGGAGTAAATTTTTTTATTTAATAGAACAACACTCCAAGTTTTTGTTACATACCTTACAGGTGCTCTGTATGTGCACCCATTGTGATTCTACAAACATCAACACGATAATCGAGTTCGTTCCGCATGTCAGCGGTGATGGTTTCAATGGCGATTCTGATTTGTACCTTCAGTTCAGGGTTACTTGCGGGAAGAGGAGGAACATAAACCTGATCCTTGACGTAACCCCATAGAAAGAAATCGCATGGGGTTGCATCTGGAGTGTATTGTGTATCACCCCGACAGTCATTTTGAATAACCCTGTATTTATTTGTGTTTCATCCTGTTAATTAACTGTGACTATCAATTTATTTTTATTAATTTGTTTATGTTCCAGAGCAGCTTAATTTTACACATAATTTGTCAGACTGCTACACTGCATGGTATGGCCCTCACTAATCCTAAAATTACCTAGAGCTTTTATGCAGGTAGGGAAGGGAATAGGTAATTTTTTCTGATGAAGGCAGCAGGTACCTTTGTAATATATTGAAATATCAGTATTTTTGTATGTAGTAATCTAGATAATTTTTTAATGCCTAGAATTTTATTTGTGTAAGTTTTATTATTTTTATATAAGGCAAAGTTCTTAACAGGCCACAGTTTTACCATGTCATGGTACATATCTGGTTTCTGGAATTTTTAAATGTCATAACTGCCATCAGCTTTAGAAAATGTTTGGGGAATTTTGGTGAAGGTTGATTTTTAAACAAAAGTGTTGCATACTTTTTCATGTGTGTAAGTGTATGACTGAAAGCCTGGGTGTGCGTGTGTGTGTGTATGTGTGTGTGTGTGTGAGTGTGTTCGGCAATGGAGAGTAACTGTTCACTCTAATGAACTTTATGTTTCCAGTCTCCTAATTGCTGTATTTTTTTATTGTAAGATGACTGTGCCAGGCATGTTCTGTTTTTTATTGTCCTTCATTTACATACTGTATTGTCAACCAGCCATTGTAGAATACACTGAACATGCAAACTTTGAAAGCATCACTTCCATCTGATCCATTGAATGAAGTGGAAATAAATAGTTCCGATTCATTTACAGTGTGCGTTTGATCCACGTTTTTATGAAAATTGTCATTTATAATTTATGACTTATTTTTCCATGCACAGATTCACCACCAAACACACTTCTGTTTACCACCACTTACAGATTTGAAGGTAGAGTCCAGTTGAAATGTGATGGCACATGGTGATGCACGGGAGGGGAAGTGAAGGGGAAACTGGCAAATTGAGTGGGTAGCCAGTAGCCTTCACAGTACCTCGGAACATGGTGTATGCAGCATTACTACCGCTGATGCACACACCTTGGCTGCCAGTAGTCGACTGAACTGACGCCTCCCCGCCAATTTAAATGGACTCGTCCGTTTCGCCGAAAGACGAAATACGGTTTCTGC